>Ga0209367_1000566_pt1 | contig 38273 bp, 19 predicted proteins | sample WorMetLIZISLAND2_FD_187412 | JGI IMG/M metagenome (GOLD analysis project Ga0209367, IMG submission 187412) | Marine gutless worms symbiont microbial communities from Max Planck institute for Marine Microbiology, Germany - Olavius geniculatus... ...
GTCAGAAGAACTTTGCTGACTGTGTAATGGTGAAGTTTGAATTTTTTAAATTGTGATTTGTGCTGTTTTATATCTACAACCACGATGTCACCTTTACACTGTATATAAACTGAACAGTTTTTTACGTAAATATTTGCTCATTATTATTCGTGTGCTTCGTCAAAAAATTTGGTAGCCCTGTGTGGCTGTGCCCCTGCTCCAGTTATTTCTACATTTACCACCTCTCATCAGATCTGTCGCTACATTACGTTGTGAATGAGATCTGAGGGTCTGTGTCGCTGTTGGCTGTGTCAGATGAATGCAGATACAACGTTGAGTTGGATTACAATGCCAACAAGCTCGACTGCCACTGTCCGGCACGTTGCACGTGCGTATTAATAATCAGCCTAATAACTTCTCTACCAGGGCCGGATTTAACTGGTGGGAGGCCTGGGGCCCGGGGCTCCCTGGCTCCCCCAAATCCAGCTTTGCTCTCTACCTTTGACCCCCCAATTAAAACAGTTTTAATTCTCGTTCCACTAGCACACTGCCCGCGTTCGAGGCTACTACAGTTAACGCGTTATGTTAATTACTTACTTATTTAGTAGATGAAAAACCTTAGTTTTATAATCCACCATTTAGTGGTAACGGCTGAAAAATTCGATGAACACAATTGCAACAAAGAGAAAGTGAAAATTTAGACTAAAATAATTCTCAAAACTCCACCGTGGTGATATCTTTGTCCGAAACCTAGGCTTGAACTGAATTCGACCTAGGCCTACGAGTTGTGCATGAAAACAGAACTCGGTGAGATCTCTAATTTAACTTAAGGTAATGCACATAATATGCGCAATTACGCATACGTACGATACTGTAGTCCTAAAGGCTAGATCTACTCTGCTAATGCACACAGTACGCTTTAATTGTTTTTTCAGAGCAGTATTAGAATTACTATCAGAGAGTAATGACGTCTAGAATATCTACGAACTACGAAAGATTCAAAAGCATACAATACTGAACAACGGCATGTTTGCTGCTATTTATTTTTGTGTGTTATTTAATTGCTTAATTAGATTATTTTTCTACCTATGTTTTATGTTTACATTCGCTTTCTGATGGTGGTTCGCCCTATTTTGCCGAATTGTTATATAAATAGGCCTCATAATGTAACCCGTGTATGTTTGTAGTTCTGAGATATTTCAGGGAGATTTGTCAATCGGAAAATGGCCGTCGCTCGTGCAACAGGTTTGCTCAGAAAACGGTTACACTTGCATTTAGGTTTATTCATTATTTTTCGTAATAATTATAAAAGTGCTAATTAATTTGCAGTTTGCACGCATTTTCGTCATATTGCATCTTCAGCGAACTTCTAGGTATGATCTGTTCCGACTATACTTGACGGTGTGTTTTATTATTTTCTGTGCTGACCTTTTTTGTCAATGAACGCTCATGTGTGTGGTAGGCTTATGTTGTTAAGATAAAGTATTTTACAGGTTTTTTGTCTTAAAATTTTCATTAAACAGCGCGCTAGCCCACGTCCACGTGTGCCCTTGCCTCTGTCCACGTAGCTTTGCGCATGGAGCTGTAATTGTTGTTTTTGCTGCATGTTGTTTTTATGCCCTAAGATTTAAGAACAAATGGTAAACAACAAAAGCTACAGACACGCGTTTTCGTTTTATTGTTCTATCATCGTGATTATTATTTGTGCATCTTTGTTTCAGAATGACGTACTGAAGTCGGTTGAGAAGAAAGTAGCCTTCAACGTGTGGGATAACGTCACGTACAAAACGAACCTGATCAAGCTCGAAGTTTACTTTGAAGAGTTTAACTTCGAAAAGATCGACGAAACGCCCGCCTACGTCGTAAGCATTGTGTTTTGTCTCACTGCCTCAGTAGGCTGAACAGCTGCACTTTAGAAACATACGGGTATATCGCTGTGGTTAGAATTCAGAGACCGTCCAATGGGTTGTATAAGGCGTCTTGCCCATTGACTATCGGCCAGTTTTTCATCATGGCACGAAAATGTCTTCCTGTGTGCCGATGCGACGTTTAGAAACTACTAGGACTAGCCTATAGGCCTACTCTCGGTCTGTCGCGTACGGGCCTCTAGCGTGAAAACAAAAAAATGTTGTAAAAAACCACAAATGCAAAGATTATTTCCTCGGGTAAGATTAACTGGTGTGTCTATTTTTACGCGCGAAAGCAACTACTGCTTTCAGCGCGTCTTAGCCATCTCAATTCTGTCCGTCCGTCCGTCCATCCGTCTGTCACACGGGTGGATCAGTCAAAAACGGTGCAAGCTAAGATCACCAAATTTTCACCATCGGTTGCCCGGAAGACTCTAGTTTCAGGAACCGTAAAGCGTTTCCATAAATTCGAAGGGGGTCACCCCGATCGAGGGCGCTAAATAGGAGGGGTGGAAAAAATTTGCGATTTTTTGGCCAATAAGTCGCTGTATCTCAATAACGGTGCGAGACAGGGCCTAGGTTACTATTAATCACTAATAAGAAGTCGTACACTGGCTCTCGATTGCCACCAAATTCAATGACTTTGGGTGATTTTGAACGCTGAAATAGGGGTCTTATGGATTTTTGGCGATTTTTTTCGCCTGCGAGACACTTTTCAAGAGCGAATTGCGCTGAAACCAATTGAGATAACCATGGAGAAGCTGCGTATGAAATTTTTAGCATTGAACGTAGATTTCGACGGTCCAAGTCTCGATTTTCTAGGTTCAAGGAAACCTTCGCACGAGGGCATCAAATAGCGGTACCGCCGTAAAAGTCGTTATTTTACCGTTGTTGGCCAGTCTTTCGTGAAAACAGCTGAAGATAGACTGACAGTTTGCGAACAGGAACTGCTATAGGCTTTCGCGCGTCTCATGAGCCTTAGCTCATATTTCTTGTTCAGAAAGTAAAAGATCAGCGACGTTAAAAACCTCACCGAAACAAAATGACGCATTTCATGCACGAAATTGCTGCTGCAGTCGCTCGCAGCCTCCGGTCAGATCGACAACCGTCACCAACCGGGCTTTCCTGGTTGTCTGCCCACGGACGTGGAACGACCTGCTAGACAACGTGACATTTGCCGAGTCGTTGTCCATCTTCCGTCAGCGACTCAAAACTGATTTTTTCCACAAATCCTTTTTCTGATTATTTCCTGGATTATTTCCAACTAACCTGTTTCTAGATGGATTGAGCAACGTAGGCCTAGTTTATATTACTTGGGCCAGTTTAAAAATTTCGGATTGACTGATAGATTGGTTGCTGCATCCGCGGTAGGCGCGCGTTTTCGAGACTGAAGTTCAGTGCTGAGACAGCAGCTGGAGGCGTACGGCCGATAAGTTTGACGCTTGTGACGTGGAATTCCGATGAATGCGGACGGTCGCATAGGCTATTGCTGTTGACAATAGGGCCAAATGCGCCGACATGTGTGTTTTTAAATTCTAGGCGCACAAACAGATAGGCCTTCTTATACAATTCTGTTGCATGGTAATTCAGCTAAGCGCCGGAAGTCATTAAGGCCTACTGTTAAAACGCGCGTGACAAATACTATTAGATATTGATTCTGTTCGTGCTGCACGTCTGTAGGTGGAGTCTTACTTCTCTGACATCGGCGGAACGCTCGGCCTGTTCCTCGGCATGTCGCTCATGTCTGTGGTCGAATTCTTCGAGTTGGCGCTGGACCTCATCATCTACGCCATCATCCACGGCTGCGCGTCCATGAAAGCCAGGCGGCAGCTTGGACCGCAGCAGACAGCGAACGGCGCAGGTCCGCCGCCGGTAGGACACGAGCCTAGAATGCCGTGGGAGGCACGGCCGGACGAGCAGTTCACGTACGCTGACCCTGTACGTCCGCCGTCGTACCAAGCCGCCACCCGCGCCTATCCCAACGAAGCTCGCGACGTTCTACTGAACATGTAAATTAAGCCGATGTCACACGTCTCTCTCGCAGGCTTGTGTGCGTGTCTGACGTACTGTGTGTCATCGACTTAAGGTCCGCACTGTGCACGTAGGAGGAAGTGATCTATCGGAGTAGGCCTACTCATACTTCTTCGGGATGCAATTCGAGTCCCACCGCGAGTCATTTGCAATCGCAAGCAGGTTCCTGGCGTCAGTTCAACTCAGCCTCCTACCGTCAGCGTCATGCAGCTTAAAGGCTATGGGTATGATTGTTCACCAGCGTGCATGGGCAGTGGAATAGTGGATGGCCGCATAATCGCTGTCATGCCAAGCAGCTGCCACACTTTCGAGATTGTAAACCGCGCCTCAGTTAAACAGCGCTGTGGCAAATGCTCGTCTTTGGGATCTAAATCTCATTAAAACTGTTTCCAAAGAGTTTGCTCTAGTCTACGTTCCTCACGAGAAACAGTAAATAGTTAACTAACGATGCTTTTTTACACGTTGGCTGGCTATGGAGATAAAAACACTGATTGTGCTACCATCAGGCCTATTATCACCAGTGTCTCGGAGAGACTATTCGCCTAGGCCTACCAGTTGCACGCTCCTTTTTTCGCATGAAAAGTTTGTGGCTATAATGACTAGCCTTTCGGATTGTAGAGCTGTTTCTGTGAAATGTGTCATCGATTTAAAACAAGCTATACCCTGCCAAGCAAAGTCCTAATATTAATCTGAAGAAATAACTGTTAATGACTAAGCCAAATACGTGATACAAACGTGACTTGTTCGCTAGCATTAAATTCGGCATTATCTGTTTCTCATTACTTCAACTTATTGTCGACATTCGAATTGGAAGATTCGCAGTTGCAACAAAAATTTTAACGCTGACATTTCTGGAAACAGAAAAATCGATTTACTGTTGTCTTATAGTTGTGGATAAAGCGACTGTAAATATGTTCATTTTGTCAGCATACCGGTAATTGAAGCACTTCTTTTAAGTTTTAACGCATAGTTTTAGTAAATTTACACAGTATAATGATTCGACACTCAGCTTGCTAAGACTGGATACCCCGTAATTGTATTACGTCTGTACATTCAACGATGTGCCTATGATTCTGTTGCAATATGTCATGACGTCATGCATGTTGTAAATGTTATGATCGATCGACTTGACTGTACCGGTACTGCACATGTTAACTTGAAATGCATGTGATATTTTCGACGTGACTGCCATCGTGTAAAATAGAGTCATAAAGTATATATGCCTACGGTACAAATGTTATTGTTATAGGCCTATATTATGAACTAAGCTGATCTGCCTTCAGCATACAGTAGCATAGTCAAAATCTAGAAGGAGGTGCACAGCAGAGCCGAATCAAGAAAACTCAGCATTTCTTCAGGATGAGATTTTTTAAATTGACTTCTGATTCAAATGATCAGTTGAAAATATAAAAATTGGACTACGTTTAACCCTTGATCAATTTTTTCACAGGATCAATATCAATTCGTGACCTGCTTTGGCTATGCTACTTGTTTTACGTTTCACGATGCTGTTTTCCGGTGTTGCCAAACTCTGTACATAAGAACTGTGTTGTTCTGATTGTAATACATCACTTTGAATACACGAAAACCAGATCTGTAATTTGTAATGAGTTCATTGATATGTCAGCATAACAAACCAAGATCAAAAGTGCAAGAACAAAACCAAGACAGGACTGCATATCTCAAGACCAGGTCAAGCCACAATAATTAACTTTTGATCTGTACACCAGTACCCCCCACCAAGACCTTGGTCTTAAAAACACATTCCTATCGGTCACGTCTGTCTGTCTGTCACACTTCTCTGAAGCATTTTTGTTTCACAAATGCAAATTGACCAAATTTTATTCAACAGAGTTCTGCAGCAGCCAAAATGCAACTGTTCCAGACTACATGTAGTTCTTCTTCTCGACCGCAAAAGGCACATTGAACGCGAGGCTGTGTATATGACTAAGAAGTCGGTCCTCAATACGTTCGACGGCGGGAAGAGTCAACACCAGAGTCTCATGTTTCAGCATGCTGTAAACGTTCATCCCTGCATAACAACACATGGATATTAAATGCTTAACCATAAATATTCTTCAACGATTAATACAATTTTAATTGTTATATTCTTGACTAGTCACGTCAATAAGAAAGCACTATAAACAATATACAGTGACAAACAAATGCAAAAAACGAGTAAATACGACCATTTTCTGTCCGTCTACAAGTCTGCAAACAAACACTTACCACCGCTAGCTATCTCAGTGCATATGTGACAGCTGCTACTAAGCAGTTAGCTGAATAACTTACAAACTTGTTAAATAAAGGCCGACATTTTTGGACTGTTACTACTGTTAGTTTTGAATCAAAACTAATGATTATTTGAAACTATTGATTCTGTAAAGTTAACTATAAGATTTTTTATTGTTATCAGCCATGGCTAAGATGTAGCCTAAATCCCGATATACTAGAATGTAACTGCAAATGGCTGTGGTGTTACAATGCAGCAGATATGCAATCAGACCCTGACAGTTGATTAAGCATATGATTAACTGCTTGCTTGCGAACTTTTAAAAGTTAAGTATTAAATTTTTTTAATAATTATCAGCCCCAACTTAAATGCATAACAAGGGCAGAATGGCAAAATGTTGTATGTATTGCCGATAGCATTTTGAGAAATTTGAACAGAAAAACTTTCCACATAATGCGTTTTCCATTTTCTTTTATAGTTAGGACGTTTTGCTAGAAAATTATACAAATATGTGAGTTGCCACTTAGCCTTGGAAAAAGTCCAGTTTACTAGCATTAATGCAGTGATGCTGATTAAGACTAGCCCTGAAGACAATCTTCTCATTATCTATTGAATTTACACAGACCATCTTGCACAGCAAACCTTTTGTCAACAAGTTGCTAAAGACAAAAGTTAAAATAAAACCCATGCAAGATTATACTGCAATTTTAATAAATTTATCACATGCCTAAATTTCTCTGTCATTAAACCTGAAATGCTAAAGTGAGATTTTGTCAGTTCTTTCCTGCCTACATGCCCACGGGCTGTTGCACATAACTGTTTAACATATCATAGCCTGCACTAAGACTATGACAACAACATACCATATACAGGCATAACGTTGTATGGCTGTATCTTCTGTGTCGCCAGTGCAATGTTTTTTGATATTATGTCCGTGCTGCAATCAGCAACAAAAAACAAAAAGCTGTCAGCCATTTGATGTAAATTTGTAATGATAACCATGGCAACTACTATTACAACTCCTGGGCCAATGGTAATATGAACTAAACAAAATGATACATAATTTTCAGTGGACACAAACATATTATATGGAGAGGAAACAAACATTCTGAAAGTAGGGCAACATTCCCTAGCAATGTGAAATTACTGGAAATTTTGTTCCCCCCACCCACATAATTAGCTAATTGCATAAGGCTAAACAATGACAATACAGAGGTACTGGCATTTGAATGTAAAAAGCATAAAATAAGCCAATATATAAACAAACAACCATAGTTTTGAAAAACACTTATTCGTTGCTAAATACAAAATAAAAAGAGGCAAAAACAACTCACTCGTCAATGAACAAGACGGACAAACCCCAACCACGTGACTCTATTAGTTCCGTCAAATACTGCACAACCACAGAAAAAATATCACGTCATGCAACAAACAATATACAGGGTGTTACATAAAAATGGCACAAAGTTTACGGAACCATAATTTTGCAACCGTACATCACAGAGTTATGCGGTTTTCAGCAAAATGTTCAGAAAGAAATTCTCTGAATGACAAAAGTCAGTGTTTGAATACAGCAATTGAATAATCTTTGTTATGCAGCTGGCAAGTAAACAACTCAAACACAGTATTAACCTCTACATCTTCATTCTTTAAGACAAGTTTGTGATAGAAATGTCTGTGCCGAACCCATTTTTCAGATTGATAAAAAAAACAGTGCTCAGTGAATCATGACTCTGTGACATGAATGTCTGTGCCGAACCCATTTTTCAGATTGATAAAAAAAACAGTGCTCAGTGAATCATGACTCTGTGACATGAATTTGCAAAATTATGGTGCCGCAAACTTTTTTGCCATTTTTTTGGAACACCCTGTATACTAGTAAGGTGTCCAAAAACACACAACAGTACAAGCAAATAATCAAATAACTGTTCTGTGATAATGCATACATTTCATCATCATTCATCAAAATCATCAGTTGCAGACTGCAGAAGTAAGTCATTTTTGGCCTTTGGACTGATCAAGTCATTCCCAGTTATGCAGCATCATCAAAAGACAGATATCTATGCAATTTAAACATTATACACTGGGGCCATAGAAAACGTGCCACTTTACTCTGTCCATATCTTCACCAATTGTTGACCGATTTTCAAAATTCTTTCACTAGCACACTCTGCAGACAATCTGCGATAATATGATTATTATAGATCCCAGCACACTATGAACGCATCTCTACACTACTTTGTGAAATATCGATGAAATGTGCATATATAACGATAATAACAAACAATCATTTTGGTAAAATTGAAAAAAAAAACACCTCAGACCAACATTGCAATGAATGGTCTGTATGTTGGTCTGAAGCGTTTTTTTATTTACCTAAATTTTTGTCATTATCGTTAGTTTTTGCTTACATTTACATTTCACAAAGTAATGTAGAAATGCATTTACCATGTAGCAGGATATATAATAATCACATTATGGCAAATTGTTTGCACAGTGTGCCAGTGAAATAATTTTGAAAAATGGTCAATAACTGGAGAAGATATAGACAAAAATAAAGTAGCACATTTATTATGATGCATGGTATATAGCAAATCACTCTACAGATGATTAATTCATCCTTTAAAACAATTCAGTGGTGGAGACAGCAGCACACCATCTCGTAGACTGTTCTTGTCACAAAACTTGTACAAAACTGTGCAAAATTAAGTACAAATTAATTGACTACAACTCCATTACTTCACCCAGCGATGACATGATTCAATAACAGTGATGTTTTCAACTGGGCACATGCTGCAATTAGTGTAGTACAAACTATGCTTTTAGCACAAAGTTTTTTTTCTAAAACAGATAAGTACTGCATTTTTTTCAGATTTGGTGTTGTTGAGAAAGAAACTGCAAACTTGTGAAAGTAACAATAGTTCACTGAAAGATATTATGAGTAAGTAAACTAACTGCTAGACAGGTGGATCTAGACACATACCTCTGGATTGGCCGTTGGCAGATCCAGTGAATCCACAATATGCAGATCACACTATAGATAACGGAAACACAACAACTTACCACAATGTACTAAAACTGTGAAAATTAGCGATTAATCACATAATGAATCATGAAATTTTTTTACAGATCAAAAAAATTCTGATTGTTAAACTCTCAAATAAAGTCACATCACTAAAAATGCATTATAAATTAAACAAAAAGTGAACTGACAAGAATTTCATGATCACTTTCTCTGCAAAATGTGATTTGATAAAAGGAACACTGAACATTATTCTCATTATTTTATTCATACTCATGGTATAACCACATGCAATCATACACCGTGGGCCATAAAAAACGTAACACTTTACTTTTATCCATATCTTCGCCAATTATTGACCAATTTTAAAAACTCTTTCACTGGTGCACTCTGCAGACAATTTGCAATAATGTGATTATTATATATCCCACCACACGGTAAATGCATTTCTACACTACCTTGTTACGAAATATAAATGTAAGCAAAAACTAACGACATTAACAAAAATTTAGGTAAATGAAAAAAACGCTGCTGACCAACATTGTGATGAATGATTCGTATGACACTAAACTGTGTTATACCCACACAGTCTAGTGTCATACAAATCATTCACTGCAATGTTGGTCTGTAAGAGTTTTTTTTTTAATTTTACCAAAATGTTTCTTTGTTATTATCATTATGTACGCATATTTCATTGATATTTCACAAGGTATTGTAGAGATGCATTTACAGTGTAGTGGGATCTATAATAATTACATTATCACATTGTCTGCAGAGTGTGCCAGTGAAAGAATTTTGAAAATCGATCAATAATTTGCGAAGATATGGACAAAAGTAAAGTGCCATGTTCTTTTTGCCACCCTGCAGACACACTGTTGTTTCAGTGTATTTCTCATGACTTAGCTGAATAGCCAATAATCTGCAAAGTTGACAAAAGCATGCATTTTTCACACACAATAACCACTGTCAGTGTCAGCTGAAATGCGCCATTAGTTAATAATTAGTTGATAATTTTTTGTTGAAGCTTACTTAATTATTAAAAATGTAATTTTTAACAAATAATTAACAATGTGCAGACAAGATGATAAGCTGCATCATTACCAACATCACCACCGACACTATGCAGCTAAGGAATATAAAGGCAACTAAAACGTCACTAACTTGTGCATGTTTGACGGACAGTGCAACCTGAAGTCCAGAAACTCGATATTCTTTCGGTATCATGAAGAATTTTGAGTTCGGACCCCGAGGACCATGGACTTTGCCACCTGAGAGTAAAAAACAACAGACTATAGTTACCAGTAGTATAAATACTGCAGTCCCATAAACAGAATGACGGTCAAAGAAGACTGGTTAGTCGGCATGATTGAACGAGTGAGCAGAGTTTCACGTCCTGCTCAACACATTAAAGGTTATTTCAGAAATGGTCACCTAGGCAATCACTTGCACTGGTGCTGACATAAAGCAACAGCAAAAACAATCAAACAAACTAATCGAGAAGCCTAAATTATACCAACAACCTGTCTGTGTGCACACACGCATACAACACAAACAAGAGGGTGCGGCCGTTGAGGGGCCGCCCGCTATGGGGCCGTCCTTGCAGTTGAGTACGTGCGTGCTGTTTTGGGGCTTTCTAGGTCTGTTTGTTCCTGTGGTAGAGGGCACGAAACCGAGGTCTAGTTCAGTCAGTAGTCAGGCGAATGCGACACTTAGTCGTAACAATGTGACATTACTGGCTTTGTTAGATATTTTTTCGGCGCAAAGTAAAGTGACTGGTTGAGAATTTTTGCAAAGTGCGCAATTAGCTGCCGTGACCTTGACCTTTGACCCTTTGACTTTAAAATTAGTCCACGGGGTGCTCGTGTCCCAGGGACCCTTCCTACCAAGTTCGGTCTTCATAGGCCATTTCGTTTTCGCTCTAGGTGGAAGCACACGACAGAAAAATGGAGGGACAGACGAACGGAACAACAGTTGCCATGGCAACGAGGTCACCCGGTGCAAGGCGGCAAGGGATCCTTACGCCACCTGCCAAATATCAAGTTGATCGGACAACAGGCGACGAAGTTATGGGGATTTTTCGCCAACCACACAATTAGCCGCTGTGACCTTGACCTCTGACCCCTTGACCTTGAAATTGGTCCACGAGGTGCTGGTGTCCCAGGAACCTTCCTACCAAGTTTGGTATTCATAGGCCTTTTTGTTTTCCCTCTAGGTGGAGGCATGAGACAGACAGACAGACGGACGGACAGGATCAACAGATGATAGGGCCTCCTTCTAAGAAGGATGGCCCATAACAAACCAAAGAGCACACAACTTCTGCAGCATAATATGACAAAACTGCCAGCAAACGTTTGAGCAAACTTCATTTCTGTCACTAAAAATACAACTTCTGAAAGTTTGTTTCCTATACTATATCCATATTTGTTCACTGATAAATAACAAGTGCTCATAAAAATAGATGCAAATTAAAACAAACTCGTACAAAAGATTAAGATTAAAATAATCCTTGTCCATTGTTTGGAAAATGCAACGCAGTGTTCATATTGTTTATAGAGCAAACAACATAACACACTAACTTACCGCCCTTCCACAAAGGTGATCGTATGCTGCCGTGGCGTGCTCGTCCAGTTCCTTTCTGTGGCCACGGTTTGCGACCACCACCTTTCATTTCAGCTCTGTTGGGCGCATTTCTGTAGTCCTGCCATTGACATGAATACATACATAGAGTCTTACTGTAAGACTGGTTAAACAAATGCATTACATGGCTGAACTCTCAAGTTCGGTGTGACTAACACTCACTTGGCTGCTGATACAGCTACATCGTGGGCCAATAAAAAACGTGGCACTTTACTTTTGTAATATCTTCGCCAATTATGGACAGATTTTTAAAATTCTTTCACTGGCACACTCTGCAGACAATAATATGATTATTATAGATCCCACCACACTGTAAATGCATCTCTACACTACCTTGTGAAAAAGCAATGGAAGCAAAGACTAACGACAATAACAGAAATTTAGATAAATAAAAAAACATTTCAGACCAACATTGTAATGAATGATCTGTCCGACACTAGACTGTGCTAAACCCACAGAGTTTAGTGTCATACAGAACATTCACTGCAATATTGGTCTGAAGTGTTTTTTTTCAATTTTACCAAAATGTTTGTTTGTTATTATCATTATATATGCATATTTCATTGATTTTTCACAAGGTAATGCAGAGATGCATTTACAGTGTGGTGGGATATGTAGTAATCGCGTTATTGCAGATTGTCCGCAAAATGTGCTAGTGAAAGAATTCTGAAAATGGGTCAATAACTGGCGAAGATATAAACAAAAGCAAAGTGCCACAGGTTTTTTTGGCCCACCCTGTACAAGTACAACTACCAGCACCACTACAACTACTAATGCTACACTGCCACTATTACAACAATAACTACAACTACATACACACGATGTTGCTGCTACTGAGTGCAATGTACTCATAAGAAAAGAGTCTTTGATCAATATCTGCAGCCAACTAGTGGTCCAGTGGTGCTGTGTGGATCATCTGAGCTGAGGATTTAAAATTGATGTAGAAGAGTAGCTGAGCAAGACTGAAGCCAATGTTCCAGTGTTTGCCGCTACAACTACTACTAATACTACAGTACTACTACACTGTAAACTATAAAATAGTTACATTTACTTCTGCACTGCATTTTCCATATTTTTCATCCACAACTACTACTGAGTACTGATAACGCTCTGCTGTTAAACAACTTCAACATGCATTGTGCATTATGACACTGTCTGAAAAATTGACATGCTTACCACAAAACGAAACCAAGTCTGCCAGTAAATATTCTGCCATAGAATATCAATTCTACAACAACCAAAAAAACACAAAATTATACACACACATTAATGAAAAATTGAATTCATCTGAAATTACGCATACATGCAATGCCTATTATCAGCTATCACTAGCAGTACTACAACAAATACAACAAAATACTACCCAGGTACTGATAGAAGAAAAGTACAACCACAACTATAACTGCAACATTAAATAATACTGCTTTCAATTTTCATTTAAATGGTTCACATTGTCACTAACTTACACTGGCAACATCAAAACCAACACATCACCAGAGCAATGTTCAGCTGTCTTTCCTTATCCAAGTATCGACATAGACATTACAATCACTTCAATGTTCGGTTGACTAATGCACTTTGTTCAAATGACATGAAATGAACATTGACGACAGGTCCACCAAGATTGGACTTGTGGCAAAAGGCAATTGTTACTTGTTAGAGCAGACTTTTCAGACCTTTCATGGTCCAACCAACAGCAACAAACTACTAAAAAATACATTTTTAAAAATTACTTGTTTAAAAAATTGAACAAAATTTACCAACATCATTAACCAAACCTTGGAGGAATTCCAAAAATATCTGGATGAAGATCGACAATTCCAAGTTTTTCATCTTCGATTGATGACAATGTTTCTAGCCATGCTTGTTGCGGACGGATTCCAATCGGGACACGTGCAAGCTGACGAGATGTCATTAACGGTAAACTTCGCTGGACAGCACTCGACGTCTCTGTAGGCATAACAACAAAACATTCACACATCTGCTTTCATTTCCCACATACACATCTGTGGGAAATGAAAGCGGATGTGTGAATCTTCAGTCACCGAAATGGCATTTTGCTTACAGGTACAAGTTTGATGTAGAGTAGTTAAGCCCGCCCTTTTATTTTGACCGGTTAACCATGACAAAAAAAGACTGGTTAACTGTTACTCACTAAATAACTTGCCATGCCGTTGCATTATACCCACCGATGTGTTTATTTAATGGTGGGGTTTTGTGTACAATACTGAAAAATACTTTGTTATTGCATTTATTTGTATGACGGGCTCATTGTTGCTAATATTGAGCAAAAGTTAAAGTGAAAACTTGTAGCGGAGCTATGATTATGTACCAGAATTTGTGCACAAAAGCCGTTATATGCAGGTCTTATATTATTGTGCAGTTAACTAGACCAGCACTTTTTGGCTTGGTCCTGCCTTTAAGACCACTTAACCAGTTAACCAGTTAACCGTTAACAACCTTAGTTGGTTGCCAAGTGTTCAATAATACACTTGTATAAATAACTTTTGCTCAATTTCATATGTGGTCACTGCATCACACTGCTTACGCTGATATTTGCTGTTTTATTAGCAAACTTTTATGCCACTCAATCAACATCTGCTGCAATAGTCAGCACTGCTACCTGTTAATATCAAAAAGTTGACACTTGTCTCTTAAGTCTTCATGCACTCACCCCACACACATATCATTTAATCATTTTACTTACTAACAAGAACCTAATACTTTTAACAGATAGTAAAAGTAAACGTAAAACTTACGTGTTGGCGAGTCAGCCTGTAAGGTGTCTGCTAATGAAATGTCATCATCAGCTAACGTTGACAAGGACCGCTGACAAACAAAACAAACAACATCACATACTTAACAACATGCAAAATTTCATTCTTTCCTTGTGTTGAGGCAGTGATTTTCAAATGGGGTTCCACGGAACCCAAAGGTTCCACGAGCATCTGCCAGGGGTTCCGCAGCTGGCCAGTGAAAATAACCCAACGTGCGAAATTACGCCAGACAAAATTGTAAAAAATCAGCACAAAACCCTTTGTCCGAAATTGTGCTTTTGCACATCTATTTCTGCATAGACCGACTGTGTAACTGTGTTGAATCATTTTTGTTCTTAGTCCATCCAGGTGCCTGCCATCAGTTCTTGTCAAGCCGCATGGCTCTTTCACCAATTGAACACCGGCCGTCGTCACAGACCGTGTTACCACATCATTAACAGTATAATGTCTAGTTATCATGCTTGGTGCTTGTTTACAGACCAAGCCATAAAGACCGTGAGTGTCCACCGGCGATCCGCAATGACAAGTATGGGCGACACAGACGCTGCAACCAAGACGCAAAGCGACTGCCACATGGACTGCGTCGTCAAAAAATCTTAGTCCACAGAGACAGCTAGAGATGGAGAATGCTAAAAGCCAGTCCCCGCTGTGAGGTGCGGCAGCGGCAAGAAAGCGGGTTGTCTGCTCGCACAGATAAACAAATAAACAAATGATTATGTTTTTAAAAACGCCAAAAATCGAATCAGCTTGACAAATTGGTAAAGTTTTGACAAATTGGTAAGTTTTTCCATGCACGACATTACTCGCAAGAGGATATGTGCATTATTGGAAAAGAAGAAAGAAGAATGACAGACAGTCGGCCACACATGAAAGACTGTATAATGTATTCCCCTGACAGAAAAAAGTTGATTAAACTTACATGACACAAGGCACTGCACACTGTGCGTATGCTAGATGCACGACAGACTGTAAGCGATTTTGTCGTAAGAAACATCATAACACAACAAATTTATTATATTATCGTCGAAATCGTAAACAGTAAACACAGCCTAGAATATTTAAAACGTTTTTGCTTACTCTGATATTTAGAGATGTGCAATGCATGAAACTTTCGATGTATCGGTAATTCGGTATTCGGTATTCGTAATAGAATACCGGTAATGAAACATTAAACTATAACACGGACGCTTTGATAGAAAAATTTGGTCAAACGTTTTGCGTCAGTGCTGAGACTTTGAACGCACACTACTTTTGCATATCAACTGATGTCAACTATCGAGCGCCACGTACAGTAGGCCTACAGACGGCCGCCGCTCGTGATGATCCACTTGTCACCGAGTCTTCGTCTAAGAAATAGTCTTAGCTTAAAGTCTCAGCGAAACTTGACCTCACTCACTGTAAAGGCACAGTATAAAAAGACACCAATGTTGATGATTGCTATTTACAACACAGCTTCCAACAGTTAATTATCATAATTATCATCAGCATCACGCGTGACATCAATAACGGTCGCAAACTACGTCAAGTATTCGCTGCAACGGCAGGCTTTTTTTGAGCCGACCGTTAAGCTGTAAGCTTAAAATCCGGCCCTTTGGTACGAGTGAACGTCAGTCTGATGTCTGTCACAAAATGTATTGAGGCTAAACCGCAACGGTAATTAAGTCGTATGTGGTCGGCGATAGTGCCGTTAAGTAGGGCGACGGCGACTGTTAATAATAACCATGTTTTCATCAACAGCGGTTTTGCCGCAATTTTTAGTGGAAAGTTGCAAACTATAGGCCCTAAGTCGCCGTAAAAAACGATGACAAATAGGACCTACCGGTAGATTGCTATTGATCACTAATAGATGGTCGCATAAACCTTTTCAGATGACAATGTCATGAAAATCATCGACCTTAAATGACCTTAAATGACGCTATTCTAACTAAACAGTACGTCATTATCTCAGAAACGGTGAGAGATAGGGCCAAGGTTGCCATTAATCTCTAATAGGAAGTCGCATAAGCCCTTTCACGTGACACGAAAATCATGAACCTTGGATGATCTTGAAAGGTCATTACGCACTCTGCTATGTCAAACGCGCAGTATTGTAGCTAAACGGTTAATTGTAGGGGGTACATGTAAGGCATACATATAGCCACTAAATTTTCGCGAAATACAGCAGTGCCAGAGCGTCCATTCCCTCCTCCAGGCAATTCTTTTGTGAAACTGTTAAAAATAAATAAAAGTAAAAAATAAAACACATTTGCATTGAAATATGATTTTAGAAAAGTATTTCCTGGCTGTCATGAAAATCTACCGTAATTACTTTATTGCCCTTGGTATAGCCGACCGTTAGGTTGAGCCTTGGGTACGATATGTCGTCTCCCAATCGTCTCTTTAACCGTAACAAATGTATTATGGCTAAACAGTACGTCGTAAGGAGTTGGCAATATCGTTGGATAGGGCAATAACGACACCGGCCCTTCCTAGCGACAACTGGTCTTCTTGTTCTAATATTTTTGTCGACAATTTTCAGTACTGTTAAGGTGTTTTTTATAATTAGGCTTATTTTTTGAATTTATATGATTCAATTTTTACATCTTTGACCGTTAACATTCTGTTCATGCTCCGAAAGGTTTTTGCAAATAACTTTGCTATTGCGTGATGCATTATAAAAATTTACACTTTCTTGATGTAGCCCACTTAGGTAGCGTAATTTTTGTCAAGCCTGTTTTTGAGCTGTTTAACGAGAAAGTTGATACCAAGACTAGTTTAGAATTGGCTGTCGTAGGTATAGGTGCGACCGTTTTGCAGATATAGATTGAACCGCTAAAAGTCAGATTAGGCTTAGTCCTGGTAAAGCGGTCGAGTATAAAATATAAAGCCAAATATTTTCAATGATAAAGAAATGTTTATCACACATAATAAACGACATAAACAATAAATTTAAATAGTAAAATATCAGAAACAAACTAACCAATGTCAAGTTTCGATCAATAGATACAGTTTTGGCTTAATATTTTTGAGGTTGATTTATATTAACTTATGAATAACGAAAATAACAGTCAATAGACATTACGTACGGCGAAAATGTCAGCCCAAACAACGGCCGAGACATCGTCATGTCTACAGCATTTATAGAGTTGTTTCATAATCTCTTGGTTAGTACGAGCATACACAGCCTGTCAATTCGATAAAGCTGGCCGACATACAAAGTAATACTTCATAATACTTTTAGAAAAGATGAAGACAAATCAGTCTCATCGAAACCATTTAGCGCCTAGGTTACGCCAGTTTGCACAAATGCAACGTAACAAAAGCATACTGAACACAGCTCCGAACACACCGGCGTCTACCAGTGTGAGTTAAGAAAATTTTACACCCCTTAAGATTTTAAACTTTATTTTTTAAAAACTAAAAACACAATTTAAGTTATATTTTACAGAAATATTCGGCGATTAAATTTACGCCAAAGCCCAAAGATTCATTCAATTATTTTTAAATTTAATGGAGTTATGCCATATTATGCGCGCGCGCCCAGAGCATTTTTTCATTTTGACAACGCATTTTGCACAAAACACAAATTTATGATAATCTGACAACAAACAAATGGTTAAAATGCACAAATTGCTGGGATGTTACAATTACAAAAACATATTCAATAAAATATTGTTTTGGAATCTGATGTTCAAAATGCTTAACACCGGCCAAAGCACATGCATTCAGACGATATTGCGAAAGTCTGCGTAATATGGCACAACTACATCAAATTTAGAAATAACTGAAAAAGCTTTGTAATTTGGCGTAGGTTTAAGCACCGAATATGCGTGTAAAATATGGCTTAAACATTTTAATCTTTGGAAAATATAGTTTAAAAAACATTAAGGTGTAAAATTTTCTGACTCATACTGTATATATACTTACGTTACTCAGCACACTCAGCGGCTTAGCCAACACTTAGGAGCAATGTAATGAATGCACTATTCTATCGAACGATTTTTAGTCAAGTCCACTCCCCCAAGCCCCCTAGAACAAATAAAAAATAAATTATCAATCCTCGCCATCTAATTTTTTTGTTGACTGACATTACGGAGTCTTCGTTTACCCTGCGCCTATTTTTTACCCTCACCAGCTTTTGGCTGCGCCACTGTGCATGTACATAATCGTTCATAACACAAAGTCATACCGTCGGAAAACAAACTATCACATTCACATAGACGTTGTTGTGCTCTGCAAAATGATATAAAACATCAATTAGATTAAATTTAAATCCACTGACAATCAGTGCAGCCTTCGAATCTGTAATTAGCCTTTGTCTTGCAGGCTTACGTTATTCTGAAAACAAAGAAATGTTAGCAAATTATTAATAAAGAAAATGTCATTAGGCTTTTAGCAGGTCTACAGCGTAACCAGTATGGAAGCCAAGGAAACAACTGCTTTCCGAGGACTTTCGCGAAACTGCCACTTTTCCTTTAAGCGGAAAGGAAACTTTGCCGTTTTGTGTAGTGATTCCTTGCATCAATGTAATGTTTCTTGACATTCTCGCTTGCCATGCCCACACGTATCTTTTTCTGACTACGCAAGCGTTATTAGCACATTAGGAATATCTTAGCAACAGCAAGTTACAGAGTTTGGGTTGTTTCAGTTAGTAGTAGACTTTTATGTCCATCGGTTAATGAAGCGGCTAATAAAAGTTGTTCGTTCAGGAAGCGAGCGGACCTGCTGAAGCACGACATCGGAACAGCTGTAGAGAATATCACTGGGGCTATGTGATTCATTGTCCGCTGACGTCATATCCACCACGCCTGAATTTCCTGGATGAAAATTCTCTTCATGCGTCGCAACAGTAGACGCTTCTATCGCTCCAGTTTTCTGCGATGCCGGACGTGACCCAATAGACCTGTCACGCTGATCGTGGTCGACCAGTTTTCTTTCCTTAGCCAAGCTAATCGTTCGCGCTTTTTCCGAAACGTCTGCGCTCGCAGTGGGTTTATCGATGACAAAGTCGTCGACGTCTTTGATCGGACGTGAATCATCTACGAGCAAAGCTTTGTCGATGGCGGAAGTAACCGAGTAGTCGGGCGACGACTGGAGTTCTGAGCTCATTTTTGGGTCATGGTTCTGCGCGAGCTTGGCTGTCTGACTGCGTGGCTCACTGGCGTTCGTTATGACCTTTCCTGTCTGTAAAGAAGTTTCATCCGTGCCAATTTCTCTCGCCCTACGCCGCGGAATTGGCCTTGACTGGTCATCTGAAGCCTTCTCGCGGTTTTGGGGACGCGTTTCAATGATTTCACGGTCTGCAGTTTGGCCCCGGATGCTGTCGCGTTCTTTGCCTTCGTCATTGGCGACCTTAGCGGCAATCGAAGACGAATCTAGCGACAACGACGGCGATGATGTTGGTTGGGTTAACACAGTTGACGCTACCTCTTTGACGTTCTTTGGACACCCGCGGGCTGGTCCGGGTTCATCGATTTGAAGCAATTCCACCAACTTATTGCCATTTCTTCCACTCCCTTCCACGTACCTTTCGTTCGCTCTGATCTTCTCCATTGCGTTCCTCCGGTTCATCTCAGCAGTTTCGACGGCAACGGCATCTTCAGTCTTTTTGTCGTGGCCATTACGGAGTCTTGAACTGCCAGGATGTTCAGCATAATTTGTCTCAAATGACGCTACGCTATGACGATGTCTTCGACGGTTGGATTTCATCACGGTAGAACTCTGACCGGGGGTCCCGTTACCCTCGTTCCTGGTTTCGGCAGTGTCTTTGTCACGGCGGGATCTGTGGAGCGCCATTGACGCTCTCCACACGTCCTTCCCAGACCGTCGAAAGTACGACGATGACGACGACTCTGACGTCGGGGAATCCAAACCGGTGGGGGATTCCCCATCAGCAGCTGTCCGATCTAGGTCAGACGACGCGGTTTGACAGTGGTTGTCTCTTAGGGCACGGCCACTGTCAGAGGTTGGTGGACGACTGGCGGCATCTTTCTTTCTCGGCTTGAGTTCTTTCTCTTCAACTTGCACGGCGGCGTCAACACAAGACGATGCCGTTGAGATTCGTCTGGCGTGACGGCGAAAGTTGTTTTTCGTCTGATCGCTGACGGACTCCCCTCGAGACACGCCGCCGCTGATCGTAGCCTCAGATGACGACGACTTCCAACCGACGTCTTCGTCGCTCGGCAAAGTGTCTTCACCCTCGTGAAATTTCCGGTTTGTGACGTCACCATCCGCCAGCACCACGTACATCTGGTTGCGGTATGTCTTCTCTTTACTGCCATGGCGCGATGGAAAAACTATTTCCGGTTCCGGTTCGTTGCTAGTGATGGTGATCGACAACCGACCGGATTGGCTAAATGTTCTTGTGTTGGCGGCGCTACTTACTGACGACAAAACGTTTTCTTCTGGCGATGGTCTTGCACTTCGTCTGCGTTCCTTTTTCTGGCGGCTTCTGCGTCGATCCAAAGTCTGCGATTCCAGCGTAATACCTTCAATATGTCTGAACGTATGCGGCGGGGGTTCGGTTTTTTCTACCATAAATGTTTCTGGTGAATTTTTACCGATGTTGTTCATTCGCGCTGGAAAGCTGTCACGTGACGTCGTCGTGGTGTATGATGAGTATTTGCGACGTGGTAAATGTCCACGAGGCGATGAATATTCACGATTCAACGACGTTTCGTCATCTGCGTCTTCGAATGAATATTTACCAACCTGGCGGTCGGGCGATGCATATTCACGAGATGATGTAGGGGCATTGATCAATGCCGAGCTGAACTTCAGAGTACGAGCACCGTCCTGACTGCTCGGTGTTCTGTTGGCAGCTTTCCGCTGCAACTTATTACGACGTCGATTTGCCAGTTCCGGCGTCGAACTCGAAGGCATAGCCAATTGTTCCAGACAGTAGCGCTTCATCTGGTTCTTTTTGTCTTTACGGCGTCGGTCTTCTTCCGCAGATGGTTCCAAAGTTCTGGAGGCGCCCATCCCAGTATCTTTTATGTTTACTGGCGTTGCTGTTGCTTTTGGGTCTGTCCGGCGAAATACTTGGCTAGGTACATCACCGATGTCTGGTGCACAAACTGCACTAGCGCCGACTTGTTTCCAAGCGTTCGTAGCGCCAGAATCACGAGATCGATGAAACGCCGCGTCTCTGATGATGGGGTCACCAGTCGACGCTCGGCGTGGAACGACCTCGCTCCGCTTCCCCGGCAAACTCTGACGACGTCCTGCGTCGTTAGTCATCAAAACCTCGTCTTCTCCATACATCGGTTTACCACGTCCCTCGACAACACGATCCACTACGCCGCTGCTACGACTGGTTGTCTGCTGATAGTCCGCCTTCGTCTTCGCGTGCTTGGCTCGCATGCCAATTCTTTGTTCAGATGCTTCCCGCTCAGCAGCGGAATTCAAGCTCAGCCAGTAGTTCTTGTCAACAAGCCCAGCAGTACCGTCGTTCTTTGGTTTTGGCGGATATTTCGAGGACAAATTAACATCATATTTCTGCGGCGTCGGTAACTCGCTGTGCGTGATTTGCAACGGTTTCGGGTGCCGGTTTATACGTTCAGTTACCGGTAAAGTGAACGGATGACCGCCGTTTGTCATTGGCTGTAGATGTTTCGACGTCGATCGAGAGTTCATCTTGGTTGGAGATGCATCAAACTCTGGTGGTTGCGCAATTAACTCGACCACTTCGTTACGGTTTACCCAGCTCCGAATCGGCGACGTCGAGGAGACAGAGTTATCTTCCAGGTTTGTCGGATATCCGACAGAAACTTGGCGGCTGGTCTTTCTTTGCACTGCAGAAGCGTCACGAGGTTCCATCGCTTCGGCGGCTGAGATCGGAGAATTGTTCCAGCGGTCATTTTTCCTCACTGTCTTGGAAAGCGTGGCGGAAGGCTCGCGGTGGTTGCTGAGGACGACGGGTGAAACGACACTGCCTTGCCGGACCAGAGGCACGACCAGCGTGTCCGCCTCAGAACGATCGGTCGGAGCGGTAACGGTGATCCGTGCCACGTAAGGACCACCTCCCGCCGCGTGAAGAGTGCCAGCCGACGAGCCGTTGGAAGCAGGTCTGGGTGGGTGGCGACGGCGAGGCAGGTAGTCGTGGAACTCACCCGGGGTGAAGTCAGTGGAGTCTGACCCGCTGCCAGCCGTTATACCGAGAGACTCTGAGCTCCAACTGTCTGAGCTGTGAGTGACGTCGGTCCAGTGAATGGCTCCCGGTGCCGCTGCTAGGGTTGATGACGAGCACTCGCTTGACCGGTCATGAGCTGCTGGCAGCGCGCGGCTGCCATTGGCGACCGGTAGCCGCCGTCGCACTCGCCTCTCTGCCTCCGCTCTGCCGTGTTCTAACACACAACACCGTACGCATCAATCAGTCAATCAAAAGTAGCACCAATTATTATACTGTTCCATTCACCCGCTAGCTAGTTGGATTAGTTCGTATCAGTATTAGTGAAACAGTTAGGTCCACGAGATGACTTCACAAAGACACGTATCATATGATATCCAAAATTTACAGTGTTCCATTACATCGTAGAAGACCATTTGTGCATTACAACGTCATTAGCTGAGTCGCCTACATTAATAATAGCGTAGCAGATTTTGAAAAAAGTCATAGGTCTAATGAATGAACGAGATGCGTTTTGAGCCGCTGGCAAAATGCAGACAGACTTAGCAGACGTCGTGTGATACTGCGGCCGCAGGTCTGTAGATTGACAACCGGGAAAGCTCGGCTGCCGACAGGAAAAACGCACTTGGATTTCCTCCCGGCCGCGTGACAGACGACCGACAGACGGAACTGCGATAGTATATGCTTTATAGCATAATGCATATTAATATGCTGTCGCGCGTAAAAATGACACATTAGGCCCTACATCAGACGACTGACATACTACTCTAGTCAGTACTCACTCGGCTAATCAGTAAGTAGGCCACATGTAAACCTCATGTTATGCTAAATTTAGATAGCGAATTAGCAATGTCTTGTTACTCTTGTACAGCCATATTACATTGCAGTTTGCATGCAGATTTGCACTAAATTACTTATATGTGTTGTAGACTGCACCAAATTCGCAGCCATAATAGCTCTGTTCAGTGGACAGCAAACGTGTAGGCTAATAAAAACACCTGGTCAGTATTCAGGTACCCGAGTAGGCCTACACGTTCTGAGAACTACACAGAACTAATGTTAGCGTAATGTTAGCGTACCTTGGAAGTGATTCTGCGGTCGTGTCACGTGATCACTACTGATGACGTCACCATGATAATCGGATAGTTGTTGCGTCATCTGATCGGTTAGGTTGACGGAGTTTGCCAGCCATTCTTCGATGCGTTGGTAGTTGTCCATTTCAGAATTGGTACCGTAAGTCTACAGCAGACGCAAAACTCAACGAAATGAATAGGCCTAATTAACAACAAAATAAATGCGGACAAATAGACCAAATTTCACATTCCACAACGGCACAACAGTGTACAATGCATCAATTAAAAAACATTAGCAAAATTCTGTTCAAATGACATTTTATTACCTTGATCATCAAAGATCCTTAATATCACACCTCTAACAGAGGTCATAATACCTAGCACAAGAAATATTATTAGACTGTGAAGAAATCTAACGTACTCCTCGCGGGCATTATTTTCTTTTGTATTCTTTTAAGAACTTTTTCGTTCCTTTCGGCTTGTATTAAAGACCCGGCGTTTAATGAGCCCCGTTTAGTGACGGGGTTAAATCTTAAATCTTCTAAAGAGATATATTCCGACTTTTACATTTATCTTTTACCTTTTATCTTTATCTATTTAATTTATAGACGTTAGCTGCATGATCAGCGAACATCAAACGAATGTGGACACATCGAATGTACACACGCACCGACTGACACTGTAACCACGTTAGCCTGGACCCCTATACATGTGCGAAGAAAGAAATCGCTTTGCTCGGACGTACGACATAGTGCTTTACTGCAGCGGGTGCGAGTACAGGCTACAGTCGCTCATTCTGTGAATTTTTCGGCGTGACCATCGGCGCCAAATTTCCTATTATTCTCCGAGCGCAAACTAACACGCTATTCCAATCCATGCCAGGGCATTCTAGCAGGCCGCGGTTGGGGTCTGTTAGTCTTACTTGTGTTGTGCGTAGTCTACCCCACAATCAGGTACAAATTTAAATTTGTGCTTGTCGCACCGCACCTTTGTGCCGACCTCGTGACTGCAATTCATTATGCGGCCGTCTTATAAGCCGAAATACGCGTCTTGCCCGTCTGTTTGTCCGTCTGTCCCGTCTTGTATGAAGCCATAGACTGGTGACTCAATGATAAAATGTTGTAGGGATTAGGGAAATCAAAATTGACGTAAACGTTTCCCAGCGCAGTAGTCACCGATATGCCAATGTTTAGTTTTAAAAATCAAAGATCAAGGTCACCGGACGTCATAAATGTCAATGAAATCACGATGTAAGTTACTTGCGCTATCGCGACACTGATTTACTATCAACGCCTGAAACTCTGGGCAATTAGGATGGACGGTCGCATAACATGCCGGCACTGGACGCCGACATGTTTTCTGTATATATACACTGTATATAGCTACTTACGATCTGCTGCCAGCGTTGTTCATTCTGCCAGGGTGGCGTGTAGTCATAGTCTGTTCTGAGCGACTCTGAGCGTCTGGGTGTCGTCACTAGTGTTCGGTTGTCTCTGGATTGTGAACCGTTGATCCTGGACCAGTATTCGATGCCCTGACCTATCTCTGATTTCAGACGGCGCCTCTGATCCACGGGATCGTGTCGTATGCTCTCGCGCAGTGGAAATGACGTTCCGCGTGACGTTACGACACCTTCACACCGTCGGTGCTGATTGGTCGATGCGCTAGAGAGTCGGGTTTGTCTGATTGGTTGTATTGTCGGGGTTAATCCGACCCGTTGGCCAGCTTGACCCGTAAACGGGTCACTGGCTCGACGAAATGGCATATCGGACAGTAACATTGTCATTCTAACTACTGAGATCTTTTCATTTCAGTCCATAATGTCTTTAGCAGCCGCTCCATGGTAAAGACTATAGGCCTACATGTAGTAGTCGACCACCGCACAGTGTAGATGCTGTAGGCCTACTTCAGGGTTCAGAAATCTGTTCTGAAACGAAAACAGAACAAACATTTACTAGCTATCGTTCAACGTAAACGTATGCTCACTTACTGCCCCCAGTGAACTGGATTTTAGTGGACTGTAGTAAGTCGAACAGTTATGAACAGATTTAGACGAAATATTATTTAGGGGTTAAGGCCACTGGCCGAAGAGATAAACTTTTGAAGTGATTGCAGTTACCACGTACTGGAAAAATTGACACCGTATTTGGGCCTATTATTCGCCATTCTCGGAAGATGTTTGAGATCTCTGTTCGCTTCCGGTTTTGCTTTGAGACGTTATCTCCGGTGAGGCCTAAGCGCCCTAGGTTCCTGTTACGTACGCCTCTGCAGTGCAGGCTTTTATTCGGCCGGCGTAAGACACATACATCATTCTGAGAGCGACGTAACTCACTCTGATGGCTTGTGAATAGTTTTGAACTTAGCGTGCCGGTGTTATATTAGCCATTCCAGTCATATTGCAACGAGTATGTGCATATATGGCAGCAATTAAGCGGCACTTGGCTCGCTACACAAGCATGGGCAAACACAAAACAGCAATACACTGTCTTTTGATGGCTTGCCCGCGCGCGACCAGAGACAACGCTTTTTGGCCTCGTCTTCTCTTCCGACAATGAATAGATAGGCTACTCGTTCACACTCGTTCATTCAGCCGTAGGCAAAACGCAGCTCATCGAGTCCAGACGAAACGGTCAACATAACGGTGACGAGCATATGACAACACAACTGACTGTCACATTAGCGACCGACTGCCAATGGCGGCGCCAGGGTTCAGTCCTGGAGGGGTAAAAGGTAAAGGTCATCTACTTGCTACGGCGCTGCTACATGCGCTACATGTACAGTCAAACTCATCGCCAGGAGCGCTTTACAGTCTGAGAAAGTGACAGCGCGCCAGCAAACAAGTGAACCAGCAGAGCAGCCGGCAGACATACTACTGCCCTAATCAGTAACTACAGACCTTCACCCCGTAGTCTGTAAGCTAATTACTCATTTTTCGTCACACTTAGGGTAGGAGGCTGAATTAAGCTGAACAGACAGTAGGTTAGCAACTTGCTCAAGATTGCTTGCAAATGACTCGCGGTGCCAAGCTAACGTACTATAGCTTGTCACCAGTGCTTGTTATAATAAGTCATAGGTTCGTGCCCCTACGTGCAACCATTTTCATGCCAGACAAGTCGATAGCGGTAAAATAACGACTTCTCGGGGGTACCTCTCTTTGACTCTTCGAGAGAAACTTCTTCACTTCACCCCTGCAGTGGCACGAAGTTTTACCACATAAAACTAGAGTCATTGTTGCAGCCACAGTGAAGATATTGTCATCCTACAGTCTACGCGTTTTGACACAATACAGCAGTGTGATGGACACACGGACACACGGACCTTCCGATTGCTATGACGCGCTTATCATCTACTGTCGCGCGTAAAAAAACTATTAGCATGGAGTGAACTGTATAAAAACACAAACTGAAATTAAATTAAGAACTGAACTATTTCTGTCTGACCTTACCAGTGATTCGAAAACTGAGTAACGAATGCTAAAAATGTCATTGAAACCACATTCTGGTTTTTAGAATTGAAGGTACAACGTCGGCCTTGTCGTATGATGTGATACTTTTCAACGTTTATCTGTAACTTTTGCCACAACAGTGACTTTAATCAAAAGTGCAAAATTTGCGAAATGCATTAACTTGGGGTGTTCACTCGCCGCCAAGGTCAAACATCAAAGTTCAAGATCACGGCGTCATTATACAGTAAGCCCCGGGTTTTATGCCCGGACTACAGAGTGCGGCAAAAAAGTGGACCCCTAAAGTTTTTCGCTGTTTTCTCAGCAACCGTTTGGAATTTTAACTTGAAATTTTACAGATTTATTTACTAAATCCTTGTCCATCTAACTGCGGAGTAAAATGTGATTCTGTTAAAAAATGACGAAGTTACAGACTTTTATAATAACCGCCTACCGCCTACTGTAGGTGGGGGTCAAAAATGACTACATATCTGGAATTCCCGATGCCATATTGACTGTTCACTATACAACTTCTATGGGGCTACGATGACGATGAAGAGCCGTTTGTAGGTAAAATTTTTATACAGGGGCGTGTTTTTGAAGGCTAAAACGTTCACTGCATAGGCGCCGTGTCACGTGACCTGTAGCCAGGGGTCAAATATAACCACATATTTGGAATTTTCGTGACCATATTGTCTCTTCACTATACAACTTTTATGGGCCTACGACGACAATTAAGGGCCATTTATAGGTGATAATTTTATGCAGGAGTGTTTTTGGACAAAAATTTTAGTCCGTTTTTTGGCCCAATTTTCGACTTTAGGGGGATTTTTCAGAGGTTAGATATTAACTTTGAATTTTCTACTCCGAAAAAGGCACACCCTTGAGTGAGACCGCGTCGTTTAAGCCATCGCACGTAAAAATCCGCCTACCGGTCTGACCTTTAAACCGGTCATTAGAAAATGGTATATTTGAATAAGAAAAATTTCCGTTATACATCACCCCTTTGCCGAGAAGCCTTCAATAGACGGATTTGCTCGAAATTTTGCACAGGGGGTCGCCTCGCGGACGTAATCACCTGTTTCAAATTTTTGTCGATCGGTTGCGGGGTCTCGGATCTGCGAGGGGTCGAATTTTGCCATTCTCCCTTTACTTAGCTTGTCGCCGTTAACACAGGTCTGCGCTACCGCGCGCCTGTGATCACATTTACTTAAAACAATCAGACCTATATACCGAGTCTCAATAAAAAAACGTGCCACTTTTATTTTTTAAATAACTTCGTGAAACATTGGCCGATGTTGCTAATTTTTGGCACGCAACATTATAAAAAACATAACGTAAATGATTACAGTTTTATCCACCTCACCTCAGTACTGTTGCTACACTACCTTGTGAAATGTAAAAGTTTTAGTTAGGCCGTTCACAGCACTAAACTCATACTGGGTAGCGCATGCGTCGGCTCCGAAATGATTAACCGAACAGCGACAAGCAGGAGTAACAGGTATTATCTCTCAGAAAGTTTTACGTGTTACATCACGTCATTTTTATTGCTGCGCATGCTTAAAATGTCTCCTCCAGCACGAACGCAAGCGGTGGACGTTGACGCGACTCGCCAACAGCACTTTCAATAACTCGCGACCCAGACCGGTTCACTCACTGTTGATGCGTCATTTCAGTTTGTCGACGTAGGATTTTAAAATGAACACGACTAACGTAAAATATGTAACAGGTTTTTCAATGATTTTGTGATCTCGGTGATTTTTTGAGCTGACGCGTGTGCTCCCCAGCATGAATTCGTCGTTATATACGGCCAAACTACGACTTCTGCATTTCACAAGGTAGTGTAGCAACAATAGTAAAGTGAGGTGGGCTAAAGTACCTCGTTTACGTCAAGTTTCTTCATGATGCTGTGTGCCAAAAATTATCAAAATCGGCCAATATTGCACGGAGTTATTCCTAAAATGAAAGCGGCACGTTTTTATTGAGACAGAGTGTATAATTATGTTATACATTAATATCGCATTGTAAGTAAATTGGCATTGTCGGTTTGCTCATTAACTTAATGTCACTTTGTCCGTTTTACCGTCGCTTTTAATTTTTTCAAACCGATTTATTTAATTTTGTTTTACATCAGTATTTTAGGGTCCAAGGCATTATTTTGACCGCCATTTGACACCCACTCACGCCGACAACTGACCGCCAAATCATGTAAACATATTCTTGTATCAGACATAAAGAAATCGTCGTTGCAATAGGCCCTGTCTTTGCTTTGAGTATTATTTAGCGTATCAATAAATATAAATATTAAACAATATTTCCGCCGCCTCCGTCCCTAATTTTTTGCCGGTTGCAACTGAAAGCACAGAAATTTTTTACGCTTTATAGCGACGTCAACAGTTATTAACATGAACATGTCCATTTTCTGCAAAACTTTCCCACGTTTTGACAATATAAACGCCATCTGCGCTAAAAAGAACTGTCACAATTATAGGGTGTTTACACGATCGAGCAAACGTCGAGCTGGCTCAAGCAGGCCTACTGGAACCCCGCCCTGTGGCCCAAATGTAGGCCCAGGCTTAGGCTCTTAGCCCAGAGCTGATCACTTGTTATATAGGCCTTCCAATTAGACCTACAACCAGCCCGCCTTTTTAATTTGCATACTAATTACCATAGAACGTCGAGCTAGCTGCTCGATGTTTGCTCGATCGTGTAAACACCCCATAAATACACACTTGGCAACGTTGCCGTGCAAACAGGCAGTACGCAACTGTAAACTGTTAGGCGGCGGGTTATTGTCTTCGCGGTCAATTATACCCTGCTTACACGATGAAGCAAACATGAAGCAAACGTATTCAAAATACACGTGCACGACGTGTGCTCTAAGTTTGCTTCTTGTTTGCTTCATCGTGTAAACGGGGTATTAGTCGGTGGTCAAATTTCGTGTTCCCGTAGCCTATTTCACAGCAGCTGCTAATGTCTAGGCATGTACGTCAGAGCTTTGCTCGACGGTCACAATATAAGCTTAGTTGTAACTTGTACTGCAGCGTACAAGGTACACATTTTGAAACATTAAGTAAATAAATTAATTATATGCAGTTTAGAGCAAAGGGTGGCAATGACCTAGTTTGTGGACTTTTGAAAAAGTGAACTTTGACCCTCAGTGGGGGGTTGGCTATATTCAACTGATACTATGGTTACGTTACAATGCTCTGATACAGTAATGACATTCAGTTTTGTATAGATCGAAAAACCTAGCGGTCTTTTCTGCCGTGACGTTTCGCCTCGGTCTTGGATAGACGCTTAAAATATGGTGCATTAAACAGGAGTCGGTCGGGAGGGGAGGGAGAAAGCAAAAAAACTTCTACTAACATTTCTGCGAAAAAAGCACCCATGACGGCGTGCTTTTATCAAAAAGTCTAATCATAACCACGAGAAACACATTATTTTACCTAGACAGACGTCGCGAACGATAGACGCAAACTTTATCGAAGCATATCGGCAACTAGACAGAGTCACGAGACGATTTCCGAACCACTCTAACAGGTACATGCAGCGACGGTCATAAAAGCTAACGATGCATGTTCTCAACTGAGCGTGTGTATACGTACCGTACGTGTGTCGTCCACATAACATTTGCCTTGCGCGTGACGCCGATATACAGTCATCGAGACGGGGGAGGGGTACTATAATAGTAGACCTATCTAAGGGTATATTATATTCACGCCATAAGCGACTCGTCCGGAGTAGACCGTACGGGGTCGCCTGAAAATGCAAGACTGGAAAATGTCGGACGAAAGTGCAGGGCTGAAAATTGACGGACTGGCACAAGGTATATCAGGGTTCCTCTTTTCTTCACTTTTCTACACAGGTTATTCTCGGACACATACATATAACCGGGACCTTTCGGAATCGTGCAGTAAGCACTTTCGTACGTCTTACATACGTTTAAATTAAGTAGGCCTGTCAGACTAATCGACGCCTTTACACCGCTCGTTAATTCATGACCTATAAGCCTAGGCCAATTTCTCCTGGAGTGTTATAACCGTCCATATTGTCACTCCAATCGAGCGTGGCATACTTTGTCTTCGCATATTCATCCCATGCTGTTTCACACTGCACATCGTTTATTACAGTCTAGAAGTAAGCACGTTTCAATAGGGTCAAACTGTGCTCTCCAACGTGTTACCGGCAACGCAGTTCTAGCAGTAAGCCTGTCTTCAAAACAATATTAGGCTACGCCATTTTCAAGTCTGTCATTTTTAGTCTTGCATTTCCGGTCCTGCATTTTCAGCGCCCCCGACCCTATACGTACATGTTTAACGCCGCCGGCGACTAGACAAAAGCTGCTGCAGCGATACGGCCAATTCTTTGTGTGACTGCCGCACCTTGCCAGTGGCGTAGCCAATGCTATATGGTCTTACTTCGACAATTCGTGGAATCATTATATCCACGGATAAGTTCGAAGCCAACATTTTCGATACCAAGGCCAGTTTAAAAGCCTTGGTGATCTTCGAGGCCAATGCCAAGGCCAAGACCAAGACTAAAACCACTAAGTAAGCAAGTAAGTTAATAAATAAAATAAGTACGACAATTTTATACTGCGCATCAAAAGCCGGCTTAATCTTCTTCAATCAGTAGTAAACCTTGAAAGTGCTCAAACAAACATAGTTTCAACATTTCAGACTAGCTATACTACAAGACTAGCAAAAATGCAGATTTAAACCTAGGTAGGCTATACTTCATCCTGCACAGTCATGGTGACAAAACAAAGCAAATATAAAGGGTAAAAAATTACGGTACTTGCTATATCGCGTTTACATAAGACGAACTCGTGGACAAAAGCGCTTTACAATCTCGGAAGTGGCAGTTGATTGGCATGAGCTAATGATACCGCAGCGCAATATATGCGGCCATCCATTGCCCGCATCAGAAAATAACTGGACCCGCGGTTTGCAGCAAGCAGACATAGCACCGCCCCAATCAGCCACACTTCGCCTTAACCCTGTAGCTTGTAAGCTAATACTCATTTCCCATCCCACGGAGAGTAGGAGGCTGAGTTGGCCTGACCACATAGCAAGTTAGCAACTTGCTGAAGGTTGCTTACAAATGACCGGCAGTGAGAATCCAACTATAACCTGAAAGATACGATTCGACACTGACCACTAATAGGGTGTTTACATGATCCAGCAAACGTCTAGCAAACTTCCAGCAAATGTATTCAAAATACATGTGCTAATGCTGGACGTTTGCTGGATCGTATAAACACCCTATAAATCACTTGCACCTACACATGCACACTGTATAATGTGAACAACTTGCTCAGAGTTGCTATTACCGGCTGGGAATTGAACCGTGGACCTTTCGGTCTCGCATCCAACGCCCTAACCGCTGAGCCACCAAGCCACCGAATATCATACAAATAACATAAACTCATTGCACCGATCAACTTCATTACAAGTTACTAGAGGCCATAGCTAGAGGCCAAGGCCAAGGCCAAAGCCAAAGGTCGAGGACCGTCTTCTCTTCAAGGACCACATTTCTGCGTATACCTACCGCGGTGACTATAAATTATCCGGCAGCCGGATAAATAGCATTTTGGCTTTTTTTTGGTCAAACGAAAAACAGCCCGATTCGACGATCTGGTGCCAGCAAAACATCTTTAAATTTGAGATTGAAAAAAGTGGGGGTAAAAAATTGCGTTTTTGACCGATAAATTGCCGTAATCCCCAAACAGTGAAAAATAGGGCCAAAGTTGTTATTGACGTATAAAACGACGTAAAAAGTCGTACAAGCCCTTTTTAATTGACACGAAAATCATCGACCTGGGTGATTTTAAGGGTCTTTACGCACTCTGTTATGCCAACTGTACGGTATTGTGGCTAAACGGTACGTTGTAAGAGGGAGGGGCGGGGTCAGCGATGTTACCGTTGGATAAAACGATGACGAATTTTTATAGGATGTCAATAGTTACCACGTTCTTATCTGCAGCGGTTTGGCTGCGATTTTGAATGCAAAGTTGCTGTTTGCAGCCAATCACCCATGCACGTGCGCCAAATTAAAGTATCGATATTCAGTAGCGAAACCGTAGCGTATGTTCTACATGAAATTGCATGTACTCACTCTGCAGTCTGCAGCTTTCTTTCCGCGACCGGAAATTGGACGCTGGCTTTCGGATATGGGCGGTTCGTTCGGCCCACCCTAGCGACAGCTGGGCTTTTTGTTAACTTTTTAGACCAGCAACTTCTGAAAATACGACAGAGACAATACGAAATAGTGAAACCGGATGCAATTTCTTATTAACATGTCCACTCCGTGATAATGTTTACAGTTAAAATAAATACCTAATCAGTTGATATTCAAGCTAAATGTAGATAGTCGTGCTGCTATTAGTAACTATTTTACTAGTCAATTTTAAATGTTTCCACCGTTTCGACTAGTCGACTAATAGTTGAGCACTGCACAATTCGCACTTTTTCTGGTGTTTGCCAGACTATAGGCCTATTAGAAATAGGTTAATTTATGGTCATATAATGCAGACTAACGTTTAAAAGGCTGAATGGCCTGGAGTGCCAAAACCAAGGCCAATTAGGGTTATTTTGCTACCCCGTAGTTTGCTCAGTCAGAATAATATCGCATTGTGTTACAATGGTATGTGCGTAAGTCACACAAGTACCATTATTTAAGCGACAATGAGCGCAAATTAATTTGTGTAGCCTATCTGCAATGTGCATGTAGGCCTAAATAAAATTAATTGCGCTGCTCGTGAAATATTCTAATTTCTGCAGAAAATTCAGGCTAATCAAACAATGTTGTTGAAGAAAATCGCGAATCGATGCAAAGGCTAAAACCAGCCTGAGGCGTTGCGGTCAAGGTCACATGACCTTGAATACCAATGCCAATGACAAAACATTTCCCGAATGTCAACCGGTTGTATTCGTTACACAATGATCACTTCACTTCTGCTGTGTCATGGTGTGCACTGAAACGACTGAGTATATTACAATGCGGCATTGCTTAAAAAGACGGTGTGAAAACATAAGCAGTACCAGTCTACCAGAGCGTGAGACAAGACTTGTTATATCAACAAACAACAAGGTCAAGTTAATTAAGTGTGTAGCGAAACAGACGATTATCATGTCGACCTGTACGCACCATGACAGCAGGAGAGCACTTATCCTATCGGTTGCAAAAGGCAAGTAGCCTAAAGACCGGGTAAATATATGCTATTTTGCTCTATCTGCAAAAGATATTAGGTTTGCAGTCAAGCCAGCGTTTTGTTCCAAAAATAACAAAAATAACTAACGAAAATAAGCTGTCTTTCGTTATATTAGATGGTTTGGTAGTGTAAGGTTAGTTTATTGCCATATCGTTGGTTCGACTTCCGGTCGGGTCGCTATCATGTGGTTACTTACTTCCTGGATGGGTGACTGTCTGAGGAAAGTATTATTATACCATCTGGGCATATAATCAAACAACAATACTGAATACTCAGCCTTCCATTCTTTTGGGTACATGTCTGTCTGCCTAGGGTTGAGAGAGGGGCACGTTCACCTGTGTCGGATGGCAGGTAACACTATGTGTACGTGATCGCATATATGGCAGATGATGCCCGTAGCGTAGAAATGGATTTCTCATGAAGAGCTATACCCTTTGAACCCGTAGACCTTAAAATTGTTCACCTAGCTTAATGGCTTTAGACCCTTCCTCAATAACGCCATTTGTTCGGGCTTTCGTCGTCCTTCAACGTGTTTATTCGTCTTTCAGTGCTATTGAAGCGAAATAAAAGCACCATCACGATCCTGACTGTCACAGGCCTACCTCTGTTCAAGACATTAAATACCCCTTTGCAAATACCCCTTCTCCTCTCAGCTTAGCGTGACGCAGAACATTACTGTCGATGCGACGTGTAGACTATAGCGTGTCTGCCAGACGTGACAACTTAATATATTGTCTGTTATGTCAGCGGAATACTTGATGCCAGTATATAATGGCCTAGCACTTGTGTCTTTTTTCACGTCTCGACTCTCGACTAGGCTACTCCAACGATGAGAACGCCATACTTGTACAGCGCCTCTGTCTAGGCCTATACATTGGCACTGTTGTCATGCACGCGACATCGTGATCGGCAGATCGCAGCATGAAGTCGACAGGCGCCAACTTTTAAACAAAAAGCCCAGCTGTCGCTAGAGTGGGGCCGACCGTACTGGTTGTCACTGACCTTGCAGGTCATCCAAGGTCGATGATTTTTAGCCGACCGTACTTAAGTAACGGTCGAGCTATTGGCATGAGTTGTCGTCCGTCTGTCCGTCCGTCTGTCACGGATGTACTGTGGCTAAACAATGCAAATAAGACATAGGTTGCTATTGATCACTAATAGGAAGTCGCATAAATTGTAAGGCAATTTACGCTACAATAAGTGCAGTTTTACTGCATGCGTCGCACGATAATTCATGAATGATTTTGCTACGAAAAATATTTGTCTGCTTGACAGAGAATTCATTACTAAGACTGATCACTTGGTATGCAATTTTTGGTCGTCATTTGCACTGATTTGACTACACTAACTAAGAACAGCCGTGGCCGAAAAAACGTGCAAAGAATAGTTACTGTGACATTTTGACAGTCTACATCATCGATAAATCAGAACTACCGTATCCTGTCCGGTAACTGTATCTCATTATAATTGACAAACACTGGCACATGGATGCCGTTTAGGCCTATACTGCAGTGGTAGTCTAACTTTTATGTCGCTTTGTGGTTTTTCAGTGTTCACACAGATTGATAGTAAAAAAATTTTTCTTGGCTAACGGCATTTTCGCGCCTTATTCGCGGCTAAACTGCGATTGCTGCGGAAGCGGCCGCTTAGCAAAATTTTCGCGGCTGACGGCCAGCTGTCAGCGACTTAGAGGTCTATACTCTCTGGATCTGCAGCGCTGCAGTGTTTCGTATACGGGGTCTCGCCTTTTGCATCGCTAGCCGTCATTAAGTAAGTAAGTAAGTAAGTAAGTAGAGACGGTGCATATTTTTAAGTGCACAATGTCAGTTATAGTGGCCGAATCTGAGGCACTTGGCTGAGCCGCTAGGGGAGCAGTAGGCCGCTGGAAGCAGTGAGTTTTAAGGAGGCAACGGAAAGTGTCTGCCGAGGTAGACCTGCGGATGCTAGAGGGTAGTGAGTTTCAGATTGTGGGGGCTGCAATGCTAAAACCGCGGGAGGCAAAGGTTGTGCGGACACGTAGAACCTACAGCAGATTGGTGTTGGCAGAACGCAGAGAACGTGTAGGAGTATGATAATTGAGCAGAGAACATAGGCCTAGATAAGCATGACTGAGAGGAGTTGAGAATGTTGAACGACATGGCAAGTTTGAATTCAATGTGCTGATCAATTGGGAGCCAATGCAGATCCTGGAGAATATTAAATGAGTGAGTACCACGAGGGAGAGCGTGACTGGCAACGACTCTAGCAAGTGTGTTTTGGACGCGCTGAAGACGGTTGATATTTTTCTTAGTGATGCTGAAAAAAGAGAATTAACATAGTCTAAGCGACGACGACGAATCGACGCCATTCAGGCCCATACCGTTTTCACGGTTAGAAGAAGCCCAGATGTCGCTAGGGTGGGCTGACCGTATGCCGGTGTCCGAAGGCTGCAGCAAAATGTGAACGTCCGTTAGTGATTAATGGCAACTCCTTGGCTCTATCTCCTACCGTTTCTGAGATACGACGAACCGTTTAGTCATAACAGCGCGCACTGACCTTTAAGGTAATTTAAAGTCAATTATTTTTGTGCCATCTGAAGGGCAATATGCGACTTTTTACTAGTGATCAATAACAATTAGGCCGTATCTCACCGTTTAACCACAATACACCCGTTAGGCCTGCAGACGGCCAGACAGACGACAGACAGACAGGTCGTACTACAGGGCAGATCTTTAAGCTTAGCTAATTTTACAGTCGGCCAAAAATCTATCAAAACTTTTCAGTGTGCAGTTCTACTCACGAAATATGCAATCCTGAACGAATCTACGGTGTGCTCATGCAGTTTTCAGCGCATTGTGCTATCGTAGAGTGAAACTAAACGAAATTTGCATTTTCGGGCTTTTATATGCACAAAAATTTGTTTGAGGCTGGGGCTTGATCCGCCCCAACCCTAACTGGTGGAGTTACAGCAAAGAACTCCGAGAAAAATTTTGCTGTGCTGTCGCGGTCTTTGGCCTTCATTTTCGGCATTTAAACCTCGGACCATTGCAGTTTCAAGAAGTTTTTCAAGAAACCCTGAAACCCATGTTGAAATGAGTTTGTTATAATGACTTATGGGTTAGTGGAAAGGGAGGGCAAAGTGGAAATTTATGACGCGGGTTTTAACGATAGAGGCTTAAAACATAAATTATGCTATTCGCGTTAGGACTTAGGACCCCAACACGTATAGAGCTACACAATTTAAACAGACACAGCATGCATGCTTCAAGTGCCGTAGGACGCTAGAGAAACACTAGTATGATGCACAATGGGTCCGGGATCATTGTGCCCCATACTGCAGTGTTTTTGCGACCTGCACAGCTAGGGTACCGAGCTTTTTGGCCGACCGTTAAGGTCGAGTCTTAATAGGCACGACGTTGTGTCTGTCGTCTGTTTGTCTGTCTGTTGTCTGTAACGCATGCATTGCGGCTAAACTGCACATCGTTTGCAGGGCCACCGGGAATTCCCGTTCGGAAAGCTAAAAATTCCCCCCCGCTACTACACAAAATTCCCGAAAATTCCCGGTGATCCCATAACGTCTTATAGGCCCCCTACGGTGTCTTGAAGTACGCTGAATGAGACGTTTGATAAAGGAATGGAGAAAGACAGAGAGAGAGATTGCCCAGTAAAAACAGAATAACAAATAAATAAATCAATCAATTCAATGGCAGGCTGCCGGAGAAGGGAAAAGCGGCCCATCAATGTTGGCGGCCTACGGTAGGTAAATTAAGGTAACCTGGTGCATGGTAACTGGTAAGATAAACCTGCGCGTAATAGTATGTGACGAATCACCCGCGGCCGCCGTTGCTCTTGTCTGCATGGCTGTCGTAG
>Ga0209367_1000567_pt1 | contig 38223 bp, 16 predicted proteins | sample WorMetLIZISLAND2_FD_187412 | JGI IMG/M metagenome (GOLD analysis project Ga0209367, IMG submission 187412) | Marine gutless worms symbiont microbial communities from Max Planck institute for Marine Microbiology, Germany - Olavius geniculatus... ...
ATCCTGAATCTCCACATTACAAAAAAGATAGGAAAATTTATTCCCTACATCGCTATAATAATAATGGTTCTGAAATTGTAGTTGGTGAAGAAAAAAATGTACAACTCATTATTGTCACTGCTTTCAGTAGTGGTACGAGCAGGCATGACGATAGTATTATAATTCTGTACAGTTCGCTTTTTACACGCGACAGCAGGTACTGCGATAGCACGTCTTAGCCATCGCAATTCTGTCCGTCACATGGGTGGATCAGTCAAAAACAGTGCAAGCTAGGATTACCAAATTTTCACTGTCAGCTGCTTGGAAGAAGTTTCAGGAACCGTAAAGCTTTTCCATAAATTCAAAAGGGGTCACCCCTAGCGAGGACGCAAAATGAGAGGGGGTAGGAAAATTTTACGATTTTGAGCAAGTAAGTCACCGTACCTCAGAAACAGGGCCTAGGTTACTATTAATCTCTAACAGAAAGTCATACATGGGCTTTTGATTGCCACTCAGAGCAATGACCTTGAATGCCAAAATAGGGTTTTTATGGACTTTTTGGCGATTTTGGGCTGCAACACAACTCTATAGCGTTCGCAAGGTGTCACCACGCAGCTAACTCGTTACGTAATGCAGATGGAGATTTTGGCATTTGTATATTAACCTAGCATGAACACCACATGCACTGCTGTCGCGCATTCCCTTACCATTATCAAGCATAAGCCTTAGCTGATTAATCAGCAAAAACTAACCACATTAAAGTCACTAACGTTGAAAGCAGCGATACATGCATCCACTGCATATTATTCATACTTTGGAGATTTGATTTGCACTTTATGTAATAGTACATAAATTACCCTAATTCAGTCAAGGAAACCAGTTAAACAGAAAATTTTAATATGCCGGGACGAACTACTTATTGTGAAAAACCAATACTGTCTCAAAAGTAAATCATTTCAAGACAGCAAAGTTTAATTTTAAAATAGTTTAATCGTTTTAAAGACAACTGGTAAAACACACTGACAACTTCCCCAGCCTATGTTGCGTTGAGACTAATTCTTACTAAAACTGTGTAGCCAACATCAAAAACATTTTACTTGTAGCCAAAATTAATAGTACCTTCACAGAAAAGTAGTTTTAAATTTGCTTGAAAAATTAAATTAAATGCATTGCTTGCTAATAGTAAAGCTTTTCATCTAAAATTTGGTTAGTTTATTGCAGTCACAAAGGAGTGTTTATAATATGTTCATCATAATCAACGTAGTCAAGGTGACTTTGTAGTCTAGGTCAACCAGCTTTAATTCAAACTTTTTCACTTCACATTTTCTAGTTCAACAACAATACGCTATTAATAACAATACTCTATATCAGCAAACTTGTGCAAAGCACATTACAGGAGATTCAGCTGCATTCGTTCAGTTCAGAAAGTTCTTCAGTACAACCATGTACAGCATGTTAATACTTGTGCGTTAAAGCTTAATGCATAACCAGCGCATGGATAACAAATGACAGCAGTTTTAAGTTTTGAAAGTACCATACTATTGGGATTAACAATTTCTCACGTTGTTACTAGCAGATATGTGTATGACTACTGTAAACGAATAAACAAATAACAAAACATTATGCAACCACCAAAAGAACAAAGTTGGTCCTGTGTATATGGAATTATGCGTTAAAATAATTTGGTCGATCTATACGGAATTCATGCACTAACAAACAGTAAACAGAAAAACCTATTAAATAATTTCATCCTAACATCAACAAACAAAATAAATGAAAAACATATAATGTACTAGTTAGATCACTCAGAAATCTCTACACCACAACAAACACCTAGCTACATCAGCAGCTCACACACTAGTCAGTTAAAGCAGAAATGTCAACAGCTGAATCAACGCATGAACACCCGCACAATGAACATTTTCCGTTTATCATGAACGTTTATTTTCTAACTAGCTACATTTTAAGTCGCAGAAATCACTGAAGTCGTGTGCTACTTGGTGCATAGTCAAGTAGATGTGAAGCGACTAAACGGCCGAGCTTCACATGTTAGCGATACGCTGCTGCTGCTCCAACAGCTCCTTCAGCACGACTGGCGGCATGTCCTGGCCCAGCTCTGTCTCCAGGAAATGACGCGTCTCGGCGATGTCTTCAACCCAGTAGTCCTTGGGAAGAGAGAACAGTTTATCCCAGTCGACGTCTTTCTCAATGCCAGTCATATCAATCGTACCTGTTACGAGCACAGTTTCCATGCCAGCATTATCATACAGATTCTATCATTCATACTAATATGAAGGCATATTTTCTCTTGTAAGTATGAACACACATCTAGTATTATATTATTGCAGCATTCTGCACCTGCAGCACTTGTGCTAAATAGCATGGGCAGAATATGCGTAAGGGGTGCAACCGCCAACCACCAGGCAGGGGGCAGTAAGCAAGCCGGTCCAGGTAAAGTTCAAACTCTAAGCATGCTGGCAGTAGTATAATTCACTACTTGTGCAAGAAAATATTAAGAAAAGCTGACATGGGAGAAACTTTGATAAAGCCACATCCTACTAGCTGGTTAGTGCACCCGAGATGATTGTTTTCCACAAGTCCAGAATGCTATAATGGGGTTAACATGTTTCTGTTTAATTAAGCCTATAAACAACAAACTACACATATTATAAGTATCTCTGCGGTTATTTCATCAGAATACCAACAACGCTCACAACTGTTCAATTCTATTTTACCTTTCTTCGGAAGATAACCAATTGCGGTTAACTCATGAACATCTTTGTCTCCCCTGATGCGCTTGCACATCCAGTCAACCACCCTGATGTTTTCGCCAAAGCCAGGCCACAGGAATTTGCCTTGTTCGTTGGTTCTGAACCAGTTCACGTGGTAAATCCTCGGCATCTAACACCAACACATCAGCTTATACAGCTCTAACAGAAAATATGACAATTGCCACATCACCAATGAACACAATAAGCATTAATCAATAGCAAATACTTATGCAGTGATGCTAATGAACATGCTTGTTTGTCCAGGCTCTCACCTAGAACCAATTCCCAGTAAAAAGATTCCGCAAAGCTAAAGGCACTAGAGCTTTAAAAAAATTAAATTTCATTTACAGAGTTTCACAACTGTTGCTGAATTATGTTACCAGCATGTCTGCATTTACCAAGGGGACACAAAAACATGACAATGACATGACATGACTATCATACCTTTCGGCCTGGCTTCTTCATATTCAGCCAGTGCTGCAGGTAGACGCCCATGTTGTAGCCAAAGAACGGACGCATTGCCATAGGATCATGCATAATAGTTTTTCCTGAAAAAGACAAGCACGTCTAATAATAGGAGGGAACTAGTATTCCAGTGTAAAAGTTAGATATTCTTTGCTTTTGACGATGTCATGTGATGTCATGCTTACATCATTTTCATGTTTCTAAATTATGGGTTTTACCGTTGTAGACAGACATTGATAAATGTTTGCGAGTCAGCAAGAGTTATGGAGCCGCAAGTTTGTGCAAGATGTTTCTGGACAATGGACAGAGAATTGAATATAGATGGAATGAAACTTTTAAATAAAAAAAATTGCCACGTCCGCCAGTATCAAGCTGTTCGACTGATAGCGGGAAAGTGAGCAAGTGGTAATCCACGCAGTGCGTGAATGCCTGCCAACATCAACAGAGTTGAAGATCTCGCACTCAGCCAAGAAGATAAACCATTCAACGGTAAAACCCATACTTTACAAACACAACAATGTGACGTCAGCATCACTGGCAGAAAAAAATATTTAACTTTGATACGGATGGAATACTAGTTTCTTCCTGAACATTCCATGAAAATTTCATGGAAATCTAAATATTTTCCATGGAGATATAAAAAAAGGTGTGTTTTTTCTGAACACAGTGTATAAACCAATGACAACAGCAAACTAGTAACAGCTCAACAAACTACAAGAAAAGAGTAGGCTTAAAATTCCTTATTTACTGTCACCACTACTATTTCATTAATGCTGCAAGAAATATCTACCAGCCACAACAGACAACGGGAAGGGGATCTGCAAAAAATGGCAAATTTTGATTTACTTTTGGCTCTTTCTTTTTTTTGTATTCTTTCGCCTCGCATCCAGATAACAACGTAAGACCGATCACGCACGACCAATGAGGGCTCAAAACACGTGTTTCTGTGCAAGAAGTGCCTTTTGGGGGTCTGGATGATAAAAAGTGAAGTTTAGGGGTCAAAACTCTCCAGAAACATGATTTTTGGGGGCTTGAATAGGCACTTTACGCCAAACTTGCAAAATTTTAAAATCATGATATCCCAAAAAGTATGAACTCGCGCAAAATCTGAAGGGCACGTTTAGGACCGCAAACAGGCTTCGTGGGTGGTCCGACGTTACAAACTAATAATTCAAGATGGCGGCCGCCGCCATCTTGAATTCAATTTATCGCCCATAAATTGCTTGTTATTGTTATTGTTATTACGAAATTTGGCACGTGGACAGGAAATAGACCATGTGACTGAAATTGGCGATAATAACTTCAACATGGTGGCGGCCACCATTATGAATTCGGTTTATCTGACAATGACCGCCATTTTGTAGTTTTGCACAAAACGTAGGCCCTAATAACTTAGCTTCTGATTGAGATATAATGATGCAATTTTGCAGAAGTGTAGCTGGCAACTACTGGATGTAGGTTATTTTGTAACCATAATCGACTACAGTAATAGTTTTAAGATTGTGGTGGATGCCATTTTAAATTTCATTTATTGCTCATAACATGGTTGCTATTAGTGGTGCCAGTAAATAAGGTATACTTGTTGCCTCTTTACTTTAAGTACACTCACGCAGGCCACCAACCAAGACTGGTGCCGCTAATCAACCCTGCCATTCCAGCAGTCTACGTAAGCCAGTTTCACACGTTACACACATCTAATATTACACCAGTTATCTCCTGCAGTTCTGCCTGTACGACTAATTTGAAGAACACGCGACTGAAGTGAACCGTACAATTCGTTTTAGTCGATTGTTGCAGTGCAGGCAGAGCTTACCTTTGAACTCAGCAGCAGATGTAGCTTCTGACTTGAGGGCAGCACCAAGCAAAACACCATGTTCCCATGACAGCGACTCGACCACCAACGGAACTCCTGCAATTTTAAACCACTCGATGCTGTTGTAACTGATACGAATGTATTATGTATGTTGTGCTAGTTGACTCTGGGCCACACCAACTTACTAATTTTTTTAGAGAATGCTACAAGAGCATTACCAAATAGCTCAGAGTTTATTTATTTAATATCAAGATTGTACAGGAGGTATACAATAAAAAAATGAGAAGTTAGAATAAAAACAATATGTAACACAATAATAATAAGTACAAAATATACCAAAAGCACAAAATAAGCATTAATCAGTACATAATAATAATGGACATATCATTTTATTGCCAAGATTTCTAAAAGAATGCACCAACAGAAATATTTTCAAAATCAGATAATGCTTAGTCTAAACACAGACAAGAATGACTGTCTTATGACCATTAATTATCCATCATTTCTCTGCAACTAACAGAACCACACAGCACATTTCTACTTTCACAAAATAAAAATGCAACTGATGCTGTGCAACAGGTACCTTCTGGACGACGGCCACCAAACACCAGAGCATGAATCGGGACACCGGCTGGATCTTCCCATTTCGGGTGAATGATCGGACACTGCCCAGCAGGGCACGTGAAACGCGAGTTGGGATGAGCAGCCTTACCAGGCATTCCCTTCTTCCACTTCTCTCCCAGCCACGTCGTCACCTCCATGTTCTGTCAACATTTTCACACTAACATTGTGCTTCTAAAAAACACTAGCAACTTAACTGCCCTTTCCTGTATATATGGTATGATTTAAGTTCTAGGCTACTTGACTGATAAGTAACTTGCTCTTATTTTGACAGAGACATACATAAACTCAAGAAGCAGATACTGGGAAACAGCAAACAAGATACCAGCATGCACAGCTGAATGTCGGTAAGATTATACAAACACTAGAGCTGTATAGTCAACTTTTCAAAAAATTGATGATATGTAATTATCACTTATTTTGAATAAAACTATAGCATAATTCTGCCAGAAAATGTATGCTTCAAAAAATGCATGTTTTTGTTTAGATGTGCTATGCATCTTAAACCATTCAACTAACAACTACTTTCTTAGGGATGCGACTTAGTTGAACATATAATTCACAAAATGTTAATAGTTAAAAATTAGAATCGTTATGTTATTAAACTAATTGTTTATGTCATTTTGTCCACAGCTCTAATGAAAACTCAATGCCTAAGTCACATGGCATCTACAGGTCAATGTGAAACAATCGAGAAAATGTAACAAACAAATATGTTACTGGGTCGAGTTCATCTTCCAGGCCCTCCCACCAATAGATGCCGTCAGCAGTCTTGGCTGTGTTGGTGAAGATTGAGTTGGACTGGAACGTTGCCATTGCCATGGCATTCGTCTTCCAGTTCGTTCCCGGGCAGACACCAAAGAAGCCGTACTCAGGGTTGATAGCGCGCAGTTCTCCCTGATCATTGAATCTCATCCATGCAATATCATCACCTACGCACAGAATGTTACTATGAAGATGAAACGTGTTAAGACCGAAAAACAGACACAAGATGAACATCAAGTTCTCAAAATTTCAATCTTGCTCCTACATAAAAAATAGCGTAGCATTTTGCCCAAAATGTTTTGAAAAGAACTAAAATTTTCCGATAATGCAAAAAAATGCAAAATCAGACCATGACTAAGGAAAACAGAAAATTGGTCCGATATTGGTGCCAGCCATTAATTTGTGCGTCTCTATTCAATACTTGTGGCTGCCGGACTAGTCACTGTCCGGCACCAGAAACTACTCACTGACAGGCTAATCAAACACTCAGCAGTGAGCTTACTAACCAACGCACTGGACTTTCCAGCCGGGCAGTGATGGTGTCAACATAGCCATGTTCGTCTTGCCACAGGCACTCGGGAAAGCAGCCGCAATGTAGAACTCCTGTCCCTGAGGATTTGTCACTCCCATAATCTGTTCACACATTATATAATTACAGCTGTAATAATTAACGATTAATCTTGTGATTCATTATTTGAAATTCTAAACAAACTAGAATGGATGTCATGACTTTGTCGACTATTATGCCTCCACCAACATGTGGCAAACACAAGGCCAAAAAGTGCATTTTGGGGGATATTTGACCCTACTGTGACCTTGACCCCAAAATTTGATGCATTCATCCCTGCCCCGAAGTCAGATAGTGGTGAAAGTTTTTTGGTCAAATTCCATCAACAAAGACTCCAAATATCATGCTAACAATGTTCAAGACTCACGCATGCACACACGAACGAATGCACAATGCACGAACACTCTGGAAGCATAATGCCTCCAGCCACTACATTGGCGGAGGCATAAAAATTATCATTATTAAAGTTGCAGTAAGAGAAACAATATAAAGTACACGACAACATCATGACAAGCACATGAAATCAATTCAGGATCTGTTTTTCCAAAAAAGTCAAACATTTTCATCTGTCCACAACTCAATAATTGTGTTTTGGTGCATCGGTGAAAGCTTATAAATTAATAGCAAAAAATTTGCTAACCACAGAAGAGCATCAACTGCTATATTTTTTATGTTATCTACAAATTTTTTAATCGTTAGCACCAAAAGCAGAACAGAAGACTTGCATTAACACTTGCTTACCAGCATGTGCTCAGCCATCCAGCCTTCGTCAAATGCGATGTTGGACGCAATGCGCAGAGCAAAGCACTTCTTGCCAAGCAGAGAGTTGCCTCCGTACCCACTGCCATAAGACTTCACTTTGCGCTCGTCAGGGAAATGGACCAGCAAAACCTTCTCCGGGTTGCATGGCCAATGGTTGACTACCTTCTCTGTAAACATTGCACGAGTATATTTAGCACTGACTAGAATTGGGACTAAATTACAAATACTTTAATTACTACCATAAAATCTATTCGTACATAAACCAAGAAAAAACTGGCAAGACGGACATTAACAACCATAAAATGTTCCCACATCTTTATTATCACTCAACTGAATTCCTTCCTTATCAACCTCCTTGTTCCAGCTACTGCAGCAGATATTTTAGTAATTAAAACGAGGCAAGAGAATGAAAAGTACTGGTCTCCATTTTACAAGAGTGCAAACTAAATTTTTTACGATATACTGAAGCCTTAGCTGATAGTAACTGCAACCATGTCCATTTTCAGTACTGTTACAACTGCACAAATAAAAGCAGTACCAGACAGACATGCTGGCTTGCTATGCTACAAGGCAAAGTCACAGCTCACCTATGATCAGCTGCACCACAAAGCGGCTCTTGCAACAGCAAACAGACGGATCAATGGATACAGCCACAAAAATGCTATCAATATCTATCTTAACTGATCTACTTGAAACAAAAGACAGAATCGAATGGGTAACTCACGCTCGACCTACAGGTAAACTTTCAACCCTTGATCTATCGTTGTTCTGCTATGTTAAATTACCAAAAGTTAGCCACCCAGTCCGCCGGTCAGACCTTAAGCTGCAATGCAATACATGTGGCCCTTTTAACTTTCTGCTATTTACGATATTTATAACACAGCAAATTCCTTCTTGCCATCAACGAAAAAAGATTCACAGCACATAATCCAGAATTCTAAATAAGCAAAAATGCTGGTCTACATTTGTCACAGGCGACAAGTTACGATACGTACTCCTCCATGGCCTGGGGCAGCCCACTGAGTGCACACACTTGACAAAGTCGTCGTCACCCAATGCATCCCAGACCTTTGGTGATACGCGAGTCATCATACGCATGCACAGCAGCACGTAGTTTGAATCTGTCAGCTCAATACCGATCTTGGCCAGTGGTGAGCCAATCGGTCCCATACTAAATGGGATTACATACATCATGCGACCTAACAGCACACACAGCACAGCACAAGTGTCAAAACTGACAGCAGTCAAATCAGTCTAACCACATCAACCTCAACGTCACCTTGACAGACTTACCGATCCTAATACAGTGGCCTTAGCAAATGCTACTAATATTTTTAGCCCTTTCCACCATAAAGACACAATGGCGCATTCAATAACTTCATTAATAAAGTACGTTACCTTACGCCAGTGGTGCAGCAGAGTGCACTACATGTCTGCAAGCCAAAAAATGACTCTCTCGACTAGTTAATTGCTGGGCTTCAGTGCTACATCACTGTTTTGCACTGTAATCGGGAAATGAACTACAGTGACTGACATGAATGTAGTTCTTGAAAGTGTATGTCAGTATAAAATCTGCTATTTCTGTACCAGCTATCATAACACTTGGGCCTACACAGACACAGCACGTTCCAGACATACCAGCCATGCAATTGCGGAAGCGCTCATTCATCTCTTTCTGTGCTACTTCAGGAGACATCCACTGTCCCATTCCTCCCTTGGCACCTTCCAACGCACGTGGAACAGTTCGATGTTTGTCCTTAGTTACAACGAACGTCTTGCTTTCCACACGGGCAACGTCGGCGGGATCCGTGCGACAGACATAGCTATGTCCCGACAAAAACAACTTGGTATATTTGCAACACAAGATACTTATAACTTAACTGCTGAGAACCATTTCATTCAATCCAGAAGCACTACAGTAAACACAATAAAGCTGCAAAAAAGCTGCACCTAAATCACAATTGAAACATCAAAATCTAGTTCAACAGATTGTTTTTGTGCTATGCACACCATTTAGGATCGATTATCAGTCCGCTTGTCATTTAACTGAGGCATCTTAGTACAGTAAACCGGAAAACATGCTTCAGATAAACCAACTTCACTACCTATTATCATTCCTACGACATACTGATTAGACGATAGCTAATCTAGACAGTCGAACAAACATATATGTATAGCTCCTTCAGACTATCATACTGTAACCAACTGATCTTTGTTATTACTTTAGAAATATCAGAAAAATTACAAAATCTAGATTTTAACTACCACTATTTCTGTTCTTTGCAGTTGCTGGCAGACTGACAACAATGATTCAGCACTAATTTCAGATATAAAAAAAAAACAAAAAATTTGAACTAATGTTCACGAGATGCGCGAAAGTCTATAGCAGTTCCTGTTCGCACACTGTTGGTCTATCTCCACAGCCATTTCATCGCAGTTCATTCTTAGAGTATGCGCTGCATCCGAAGATCGCAAAAAATCAATAAAAACCCCTTATTTTGAAAGTTCAGGGTCTTTCAAAGTCATCGATGTTGATACGACTAAAAAACGACTAAAAAGCTCGTCACTAGATCTTGTTGTGATAGGCAGCATGTCCATGCCTATCTCCAACTGTTTTCACGAAAAGACAAGGGCCCAACAATGGTAAAATAACGACTTTTACAGGGGTACCACTCTTTGGTGCCTCGTGCGCAGGTTTCCTTAACGTAGAAAATCGAGACTTGGACCGTTGAAATCTATGTTCAATGCTGAAAATTCTATATGCAGCTTCTCCGTGTCTAACTCAATTGATTTCGGCCACAATTCCCTCTTGAAATGTGTTTCGCAGGCGAAATCACCAAAAAATAGATAAAAACCCCTATTTTGGCATTCAAGGTCATCCAAAATCATTGAATTCAGTGGCAATCGAGAGCCAGTGTACAACTTCCTATTAGTGATTAATAGTAACCTAGGCCCTATCTCCCACCGTTACTGAGGTACAGGGACTTACTGGCTAAAAATCGCAAATTTTTCCTACCGCCCTCTCATTTAGCACCCTCGTTCGAGGTGACCTCTTCGAATTTATAAAAAAAGCTTTACAGTTCCTAAAACTAGAGTTGTCCACGCAGCCAACAGTGAAGATTTGGTGATCCTTGCTTGTGCAGTTTTTGACTGATCCACCCGTATGACAGACTGACAGACAGACAAACAGAATTGCAATGGCTAAGATGTGCTAAAGAAGTAGCTGCTTTTGCGCATAAAAATGATAGCAACATGTTTTATAACATACAGTTATCTATCGAACTGAAAAAGTGTGACAAAGACAACTACAGCACTGCTTGGTTAGCAAGACAAATAAGAAATCATACCAGTTATCCATTTTCTCCAACTTTTCCAAAGTTCCTCTCTCTTCCAGCTTCTGGATTATCTCTTGCGCCTCCTCTATTGAGCCATCGACGACGTAGATACCCCGTGGCATGCAATAATCGGCCTAAAATTCCACAAAACGTTTTGCAAATGCAAGCAAGAAAAATAATAGAAACTCATTAAGTTAACTGCATCAACAAATCCACTAATTAGCATGTGCCTTTTTATATACGTAGTCATTTGACATCCGACTAAACCAGAACAGACTTTCAACGCATTTTCTACTAGCTTTGTAGTACTTGTAATTGTACAATAAAGTAAGTAACTGCTAATTACGACCAGAATTATCATTATACACTGATATGCATGATTAGTTAACACTCACGTAGTAAGCAATGAACTTCTGCGCTTTCTTTGGCAAGCGGTTGAAGTCACCTTTTGCAATTGGAATATGGCCAAGATGAGGAACGATAACCTCATGTACGTCATAGAATGGTATGTCTGGCTCCTGGTCAGGAAACTCTCTTTCTCTCTCTGCTGCCATTTCTGCTACAGTATCAACAAAAACAACTTGCAACAGTAACCACTGAAATTAATGACATACAATTAGCCAGGCACAAGACTGTGGTCAATTCCTCTATACAGGTTTCCCAATCTTGAATTTTCAGTGAGATTCAGTCATGTAACATAAATCTAGGCCATATATCAAAAAAGACCCATCGAATTTAGACAGTCCCCTAGTTTAAACATTCAGTAGTCATTTGCCAGATAACATCGTAGATGTACAAGATTTAAAAATGCAATAATTTATAAATCTAAAGGTCACGACCTTGACATTGACCTTGTATCTGGTCACATGGCAGTCATACAGTGAACTCAAACTTCTTGCCTACACACCACCTACATGCCACCCTTGCCTTTTTCTTTTTCTTGGCATGTCATATGAGACATTTTTCATTACTACAACCATTAACAAATTCCCAGATGAACAGCAACCAAGTTAAGGTTGCAAGACTGCCGATTTATATTTGCTTACTTCTATGAACAGAAAGTGAGTCCTACTCATTTCTGACCTTTGACCTTGAATGAAACCACCCCTATATTTCGTGTCCTGACAAGTGACCATCCCTGGTGACTACATTACCCAACAATTAGACTTTTACTCCTGATAACTTTTTCATTTCCATGACCTTCAACAGAACAACTTTGATAACTGCAAAGCATATGCCTTGTGATGTACAAATTAACCACACATACAAAATATATGCAATAACTAGTCGCTATTCAACTTCAATGGCTTGTAATAAATGCAACCAAAATGCACAAGTAAGCCCCTACAAGTCAAATCACCAAATTACACACTTCAGCTGAAACTTATAAATCCGCTTTTGGTTCAAACTTTAAGCTGTTTTCAGCGCAAAAATTAATCTAACTTTTGACTTTGTAACCTTCAAAAAGCAAACTTCCGCAATACCGCGTGTTCTTGGGACCTTGCCCTTTTGTTACCGACCACGAGGTTCCAGTCACACAAAATAGACGTAATAACCAGCGATAGCACACACAGAAACTTTATCCGGCAATACAATACAGGTAAAAGTTAAGATAAAAAACATCAAAAAGTTAAATCGTATACCGAAATGTCGAGGTCACCTAGGTCGAGAACTACTTGACTATACGACCAACAGCAATTCCAACGCACGACTGACACGCCTGACTCAACTGCGCAAGCACTCGGCTAACGATGACCTTGACTGACACGTCGGTCACGTATGCCCGTGGGTGGTCCGCACTCAACGACTGGCTTTTAAAGAACTGTCCAAATTTTCAAAATTGAATTAATTCACAATGGACCTGCACTATTTTGCATATTTCTTAAACAACTGGCAACAAGTTTTATTCTTGCTAAAGTAAGAAATACGGTTTGATACGACTATCGAGGGCGGTCCGTTTCGGCGGCGTAACACCATAGATAAAAATGCGCAATTATTTTGCTTTGTTTGCCGTACCGTATGAACCTCCGTCTCTTCGTGCACGCTGCACGTGCATGTAAAGTGCATGACGTGTACCTACCAGTATACTGTATCATTTTGTTTACCACCGCGACCAAAGAGGACTGTAAACTGTAAACGGGTCGAAACTATTTACACTTTAGTGTTTAAATGGCACAGCGATAGTCACACGACATCCCATATTAGGCATTAGAGGCTCCTGTCCAGTATTTGCCGTTCACCACAAATGCATAAGCTAGTCTAAGTAATGCACAGCAGTAGGTTCCTACCTGTAGAAGGCCCGGGAAACCAGGATATGATTGTGATTCATGATTTGATCTCGTACAAAGTCTACTGACATTTCTGCCCTTGAACGACATCAGACGTCATTGACAACCTAAACAGCTATAGTTTCATCTGCTCTTCTGTACTAGGCCTAGTACCTATAGGCCTAGATACCGCACTGCTACAGTGGGTAAAGCGAGCACGCAGTGCGAGATTATGTACCACTCCAGACAGTGCGGTACTGTAGGCTACTTAAACCACGCTTAGATTGCCTAGGCTACGCCGTCGTTTGCTTTTTAACGCTTCAGGTAAATAAATAAAGCATGCCTGCACCCAACGGACATGTTCAAACAGTATTTATATATGTGAATATAATAACTCATGACTTTCTTTTAAACGTAAAACAACACCAAATAACATCAGCAATACACAAACGTGGCCAAAAAATCACCTTCAGCAGTAAAAGCACCTGCAGTGACGTCATTTTTACGCGCGAAAGCAGCTACTGTTTTCAGCGCGTCTTAGAGATCGCAATTCTGTCCGTCTGTCTGTCCGTCCGTCACATGGGTGGATCAGTCAAAATCGGTGCAAGCTAGGATTACCAAATTTTCACCTCGGCTGCCCGGAAGACTCTAGTTTCAGGAACCGTAAAGCTCTTCTATAAATTCGAAGGGGGTCACCCCGAACGAGAGCGCTAAATGAGAGGGGGTGGGCAAAATTTGCGATTTTTGGCCAATGAGTCGCTGTATCTCAGTAACGGTGCGAGATAGGGCTTAGGTTACTATTAATCACTAATAGGATTCGTACACTGGCTCTCGATTGGCGCCGAATTCGATGATCTTAAATGACATTTAACGCCAAAGTAAGAGGCTTTATGGATTTTTTTGGCGATTTCAGGCTGCGACACAAGTCTATATCATTCACAATGTGGCGCCATGGAATTATCGTTATGCGATCTAAATAGAGAATTTGGTATTTGTATATAAACGTAGCGTGAACACCCCAATTTTCAGCTAAACTACTGAACCGGAACTGCTAGGCCTACAGGCTTTCGCGCGTCTCGTGAGCATTAGCTCAAATTTCTTGTACGTAATGGGACGTAATTAACAGTAGGCCTACGCATAATAAATACGGAAAAGTTAATTTTATTAGCCTCCAATCATACCATATTGGCCATAAAAGTAGGCCTAAGTGTAAATGAATAAAATATTAATGAAGAATATGCACTGTTCAACATAATGCAGGAATGGCTAAAAAAGCAATAGGCCTAGAAGACCTATAGGCCTACCGGTAATGGACAGCTACGGTATACAACCCTTTTTGGCCGACCTTTGGTCGAGCCTTTTGTATGTGTCGTCTAACTCGACTGTCTGTGACTGTCTGTCTGTCTGTCTGTCTGCCTGTCGTCGACTGCTTCTTGTCGTTGTCTAGCTGTAATGCATGTATTGTAGCTATAAACCGTGGGCCTACATACAACTACATCATAGCTTCGTAGGGGGTTGTCGATGGTAACGGCCGTTATATAGGTAGGCGATGACGAGTTCCTACAATTAAGTTGTCAATATATGCCTAGCATATCTTTATCTGCAGCGGTTTGGCCGCAATTTTGAATGAAAAGTTGCTGCCTGCAGCCATCACGTGCGAAAAATTACCGTATCGTATCCTAGTGTTCGATATACCAGCGTCACGTACTGTATAGCGTGACTGTCTATAGAACTTACGTGCTCACTCTAGGAAATCGCTTTCCGCAACCGGAAGTCGGACGCTGGCCTTCCGATATAGGCAGTACGGTCGGCCCACCGTAGTGAAAGCTGAGCTTTTTGTTTAAGTTTAAAATCAATCCGATTAGATGTTTTTAAAGTAGCTTAATGTCGCATGTAATGCATTACATACCGCGGGAATAGGTTAACTGGTCGTCGTGAAAACAAATCGGATTTGTTAACTGCATGGCGATCTAGAAATAATCTTCCTCTCGCCGACAGCCTTCTATGATGCATTTTTAGGTCTACAGCCTAACAGTTGTCCATAAGGACCACACCGGTAATAGCATTAGGCTATTTACCTTGGTAACGTTTACATTGACAACGACCGACATGTGCACGGTGCAACGATCGACCGACTAGAATGCAGATTTCACGCAGAGGCACCGACGCTGCAGGATGCATTACATTTATAGGTCCAATAGCACAAGAAGCCCAGCTGTCGCTAGGGAAGACGCGCTATACAGCCTATAGCAGTTCCTGATGCAGTACTCGACCTTCAAGGTCATCCAAGGTCGATGACTTTTATCTCATCTGAAAGGTTTTATGCGACTTTCTCGTAGTGATTAATAGCAACTTAGCCTAGGCCCTATCTCGCACCGTTTAGCCACAATACATCCGTTACCTACAGACAGATGACAATCGTGCCATAAGCCTAGGCCTATATATAGGCCTAGGCCTAGACGCTTTACAGCATGCATAGAGCGTCAAAAAAAAAGTTCTGTTATGCTTACTCAAGCAGGCTACGTGTAGCATATAGGCCCTAGCCTACAAAGTAACTTATACATTACTAGACTGATTTTTATGTGATATTTAGTCCAATAAGCTAATAAATCAATAACAAGCACCGAAGTAATTCGGTAAAAGGCGGAACTATTTGTTTCTCGTCTCTGTTCTTGTGTCTATAGCAGATATTTTCGATCGCATACGTTTTTTGACCCTCGTAGGCCTAATAATATCGCCTTCTCTTTGGTGTCAGAGATATCTAACACAATGTGTCGTTGGACCCCACAGTGACAAAATGCCAAATTGCATTCTAAATTCGTCGAACGGTTCCACTGTAAGAAGAGTGCATAAATATCAGCAGCGTTGTGTGTTAAAAAGTAAGCGGACGAGAAGTAGGCCTATTTTCTATTTTTATGTCACGGCCAAAGACGATAATTAGCCTACAAAAAAAACTAAGTATCGTTGTAACGTCTTTGGTCACGGCACGGGCCAGAGCAGGATAAACTCCTACTGAGTACTCGCTTGCCCACTCCACTCCACTGCTGACATCTAGCTGTGGCCCTCACATGTTTGGCAGTCAAAACAGACCCTCTAAACAGTGGCAGATTCAGGGGGCGGCCGCTCTCTTTCCATTGATTGGGTACATTATTATAACCAGCGAAAATTTTGCACAACACTAAAAATACATTATTTTCGCATACAACTTTTTAAAAGTTTCTGGCGAGCAGACCCACCCCAACCGGAAAGGGAAACACCCTCCCCTCAGACCCTATTTTCTCGCCGTCTCCCACCATTTCAGAATTCTGGATTCGCCACTGGTCAAACAAGAAATCTGAGCTATGCTCATGCATGAGACACTCGAAAGCCTATAGCAGTTGCTGTTCGCATGTTGTCTTGGTCTATCTCCGTCCATTTCATATCGCAGTTTACTCTTCTGCAGCCGAAAATCGCAAAATAATCACTGAAACCCCTATTTTAGGGATTCAGCGTGATTCAAGGTCATCGATGTTGATACCACTAAAAGGCACGTACGTAACCGGTGCTTGTTGTGATATGCAGCATGTCTGTGCATATCTGTAACTGTTTCCGTGCTAGGCAAGCCAATAGCGGAAAATAACTGTTTTCTGGGAGGGGTTACCCGTTTTGGCACCTTCGTGCGCAAGCTTTGTTGAACGCCGAGACTTGGACTGCTAAAATCTATATTCGATGCTGAAAATTTCAAGTGTAGATTGTACTGGTTTACCTCCAGCCATTTCGGCGCAATGCAGTCTTAAAATATGTGTCGCAGCCCAATATCGGGGGTTCAAGGTCATTCAAGGTCATCAATGTTGAATGTTGACACTTTAAAAATCTCGTCGCTAGTGCTTGTTATGATAAGTAGGACGTCTGTGCCTATCTGCAACCATTTTCACGCTGGACAAGCCAATATCGGTAAAATAACGTCTTTTAGTAGGGTGCCTCATCTTTCTCCTTCTCGTTCGAGGGAACCTTCTCACACAGCGGCATGAAATTTTGTCCCGAAATATTAGAGACTCTAGGGTGAAAACCCGAAGTCTCTGTCTCACGTGGCCTCTAATCGCCGAATCGGTACCGGGACGTTACACCAGGACATACGGACAGAATTACCGTAGCTAATACGCGCTGCAGCCAGTAGCTATGCTAGCTCTCGCGCGTAAAAAAACGGTCGGATAGGCCTATTATCAAGATCAACAGAATGAAAGACGTCTTGAAATTTCGCGGGAGGTCGCATAATTATCATGTCGGATGCGGCGAAGTACATGCATTATAGTCTGTTATTTTTTAACGTTTATTTGATTGACTTCTAAGTCATAACCACATATGTAAAAACATTTTTATGTTTCTTATAAAAGTTTAACAAACATGTTTTTAATGTTTTATGAAAAATTTTAATGTTTTTAAAAAATTTTTATATATTTTTTTATTTAAAAATGTTTTTGTGCTTATTAATGTCGTGTTTTTTGTTCTTGTTAAAACATAAACATACAAAATTACAAATATGATTTATTTCTTATGGGCAAATTGCGTTCAGCTTTTTTTGATATGTATATTCAGTACATTCCAGTTTTTAGTTTTTACAAATGGTAGGTTTTTGTTTTTAGTTATCTGAGTTAGATATTCTCTGCGTGTACACGGCGATAAAAGTAGCGATTGGAAACATCTGCAGTTTAATGTTTTTATGCATGTTTTTTATAATGTTTTTTATAAAAATTAAAAATGAAAAACATGTTTGATGTTTTTTATTTGCAAATCAATGTTTTTATCATCTATGGTCCTAACATTGCACAGACGTCTTCGCTCATGACCTGCGTTTGTTCAATCGTAAGCTTAGCCTCCACAATACATTGTTAATTTGACAAACTTGAGTCGACAATGTCGTCACTGCACCTGCGATAGCGATCAGATTTGCATCTAACTGACTCAGTAGAAAGCTTTGCCATAACTGGCCTATACCTCAGTTACCTGTAGGCCTAGATTCAGGACGCAGGTTACGCAGTGCTTGGCTTAAGCCCAAACTCTACTACTTCGATTTGTTGTGGATTTGTTGAACAAAAAGTTGTAGTAGGCCTTCAACAAGCCTTACAAAATCTTGATATGTGGATTTGTTGTAGGCTTTTTGATTTGATTTCTGTACAGCTGTGTTCGTTGAAGCCTAAAGCGCGTTGTAGGCCGACAAGTCGACAACTGACAGATCGAAGCAAGTGAAATTTGGCCCCTTCTCAACTCGCGCCACTTTCACGACAGGTAAAACTTTCAGTTTATACACAACGTAGAATCCCGCATACAGATGACGAGACGATGTTAAGCTGAACTCTGATGTTGTAGGCCTACGACTGTTACGTTGATTACGAATGATCTGGTTGGCTATCGGTCAGTATAGATACAAGCTATTACAGACACTTAACAACAGTTGACAATGGGCTTATCTAAGCTGTTGCGAACTTAAGAGCGTGGTTTCCATCCAAAGCAACGCACGCAATGTACGCAACGCAACGGACGTAACGCAGCTGACGTACGCGACGACCGCTTCTATAGATCCTTGCATTTTGGTTGTTGTCAGGTGCGTTTGTTGCGTAGTTTTCATGCGTTCGTTGCGTACGTTACGTTCGATGGAAACCACGCTTTAGTTCTGTCGAAGTTTACAAAAGTAATATTACATTGTACGATGTAGCTTACCATTACCGCATTAACCAGTTGACGTAGGCCCCAATTAAGCTAGCAGTTTGATAATAGCCTATCTGTTGCATGAAAGACTTGAGGCACTGTTTTAATTTGGTTACCGCACCATAGGCCTAATGGAGTATGCCAACGTTAACTGTGAAATGCATCATCAGTTAGTATAGAGGACTTTATTAGAGGTGCAGAGAAGCAAAGACTTTGCCACGCTATGTGCCGACATTCATGCGGCTGTCCGTTAGTGCGCAATGCCCACTGCACATAGTACTTCCCCACTGCAATGGCTAATGTCGCCCATTAACACAAAAAGCGCTATTTTCGAAATTTTTTGACGTACAGTGGCCTAAACCGTTTGACTTAAAATTGGCGTGCCGGTTGCTGAAGATCTGGAGAACGTTTGCACAAATTTTTGAATTTCTGGACTTTTCGTCCTCGAGTTATAAGCCGATGCGTAACAAACAGACACACAGCTTACCAGCTTACCCGGCCACCGACTGTCAGCTGGTCTCCGACGAAGGTCGTCGTTAGCTGCGTTCTGCCAACTCGATGACATGTATCGTCAGATGGACCTAAATCAGTTATGGAGACAGATGCTTTGCTGCTACAGGTCAGAGACTGTGGAACAATCTTCCAGCTCATCTGAGACAAACTGGCATTAACTTCGAACTGTTCAAGCGGCTGCTGAAGACATTTTGTTCGGTTGTTGAGAGCGCGGCGCGTTGTGGCTATAACTGTTAAATTGTGCCTTTTAAATTATCTTAGTTAGGCTACTTGTCTACTTTCACAGACGGACGTACAGACAGATAGACTGGCCGGTAACGCGAGCTATTAGAACAGCTGCATAATAATGCACGTTTAAGTTACTTTGACTTTAGACTTCCACGTGAGTTGTTGCTCAAAAGTTACGAGAAATATTTAGTAAAAAAGAGTTTGTCATAGTTGTTGCTGTCGATGCGTGTCGCTGTCGGTGGGCCTATTATGTTCTGTGTAAAACTACGAACTATGAACTGTAATTAGTTAAGTTTTTCTTTTATTTTGTATTTGTTTGCTACCTTTCATGGTGAATAAAAATGCATATATAACGTATATTATTCTGATGTGTTGCGAAGTGGGTCTGTTCGGGGCAGCTGTGATGCTGGCGACCGTTGCGCTGGGAATTCAGCTCATCATGTTACGTCTTAGTCGTCAGTACGCTCAGCGTCATGGCAGTTCGTCGACAAAACACGCTCATCCACGGTTGTTAATACATGTATATTGCTAGCATTGCCAGTACATTTTTTCAGTGTTGCCGGTACAGTATTGACAATGCCTTTATTGAATACTGGTGGGTTTACGTGTAGGCGGTGGAGGTAAAAAGTATCCCTTAAAACTGTTTGCAATTTTCTGAGCAACCGTTTGGAATTTTAACACAAAATTTTACACACCGTTCACACCTGCGTGAAAAGATCAAGCGACATTTTGTAGTCGTATTGCGATTTTTTGCAAAACAATATCGTGATATCGCACGTTCAAAATCTCAGTATTCAAATCTTGTTGTTAATGACGTCAAAGTGACAGACAACTTTTTAAGCTAAGTCTATGAAGTTGTCTTTTTCTTTTTAGGTACATATAATTTATTATTGTATAATTTGTATTTATTGACAATATTTCACCATTGGTATTGCTGATAGTTTTTAGAAGTATTTTTAACAAGCGTGCACTCGTCGTTGCAGTTCTACAGCCGCCGCTAAAGACGACGACGACGTTGATGATGTTGATGACGTAATGGATGTGCTGCAGCAGCTGCAGCTGCGTGACACGGCCAGCAACAGTCCTGCCATCAATCTCACTGTCAATCCTTTAACTTCTGTTCAACTTCATCATATCACAGGCGAAATGTAGCCTAATTTTCTGCGCTGCTGCTGACGAATGATGATGATTGTATTTGTGTCTTATCGGCAACGTCAGCTAGTATCCATCTGCGACCGTCGTCTCCACATTAACGGTCTTTCACATGTGTTCGTCCCATACTCGCAAACTAAAAAAACAGGAAACAAAAACTGGCGTGGACGTTCCCCAAGATAGGAGTAACCGGTGTTTTAATTTGCAGTTCAGAAAGTCAAAGGTCAGGCGGACGGCCGCACATGTCGACACTGGTCCGACACTGTTTTCTGCTTGTGCTTTCATCGTGATGCGCTCAGCAGACCCGTACTAGTCCGTTTGTAACTGATACCAGTGTAGCCTACACGTTGTGTGCCATTTTGTAGTGGCAGGCTTAAAAAATCTGGTATCGATTGACTGTTGAGTGACCAGTCATGAATAACTATCGATATCGGCATCGTGGGTCAAAAAGTAAAAGGGGCGTAAAATTGCAATTTTTCAACAAAAACATTATAGATACTCAAAATTTAAATTTTTGCCGTTAAATTTCCTCAAAACAAAAAATTTGTAGCTGAAATTTTGTATTTTTTGACGACAATTTTCAGACAAAAAATTTTTTTTCGATGGATTAAAATTTGTGAACCATCTCCTCTGCCATGATGCCACTGACTATCGACGACTTTGGTTATGTAATTCATGAATAGGCCAGCGGTGGTAGATTTCATAGAATGGCAGTAAAATGCTCCAGAATTCGCATTTATTTATAATAAACGATGGCCATTACGATTATGTACACATCATATAACGTCAAATGTTACCAATGTAACAATGTTACAGTAGGCCTATCCTAACATATCGTGATATCGCTACTAGTTCATGTATTACGTGATGGTCCATATTTAAAGTGACTTACGGAAATGGTATGCTTGTATTTATAGCAATCAAAATATTGAATATCAATTCAGTCAGCGAATTATATAATGGGCCTACACGATTATATACATCGTACGATCGTATGCATAACACACAGAACGATGCAAAACCCTGTTTGCCTAAGAGCGCTCGCACGTGTGAGATATAGTAAAATAAAGTAACAAGAACAAAGTAACATGACTGTAAACTCACTTCCTTTGCTTTGTTGTAGTACACGCAACAAAATACAATCTCTGCAAGTTTTTGGTGCCACATTTCTCTCTGTTATCAACAGCAAACAAAGTAGACCGCGACGGTCTCCGTTTGTTTCGTTTTATTTTATTTCATTTCATTCCATCGCAATGTGCAAACGACCTAAACGACAAGACACTCAGCAACTTGTCGATGCTGCCGGTGAGTTGACTTAACATTCAGCACGCTGATAGCCTGGTATTATCGTTCTTCTCTCACCAGACCTCGCACTTCTTGCCGGGGTTCATCGGGGTCCCTGGCGCACAGGTGAACTGCTCGGCGAACTCAGGCGAGTTGGAGACCGAGCCGCGGACACGGAACTCTGGCAGACTGTGCGAGTCGCCCATTATTGACATCCGACTGTCTTCCGCTCGACTGTTCGTGCACCACACCTACACCATCCGATAGCCTATACGATCGACCGTCATCGATATAATGCCTTGCACGACGACCGTCACGTGCGGGTCTCTTCACGTCCTTGACTGTACGCCAATTACTACAGCTAAATCATGAAGAGTTACCGGATGTGCACAACTAAAGTATTTATGGCCCGTACGCTTACAGTATTAATTTAACCTAATTATTTTATATTGACGAATACACAACGATAAGAAGGATAAACGTATCGTGTATGAAGTCCAGCTGTAGTAACAAAAAAATTGTTTTTTTTAGAAAACAGAACTAAGTGATTAAGTTATTAATATTAAGCAAGTTATTTTGGAATATTGACAGAAAATCGAAAGCAGACTTTACAAAGATGTATTGTAAGTTACTGATCGGATATTTGAACCGGGACGCTTTAACATTTGGTCGAATGGAGCAATGCACCTGGGCGAAGGCGACAAAGAACAGTTGTTCGTTGGTGAGGTTAACGGCTGGAAGAGTTGGTTCTCTGCCGTGCTTCGACGTCCAGTCTTTGTACGCGTAAAACGCCGCCTTCAGCCCACCACTGTCGGCTATGTTCTCACCCAGTGTCTGACGACCTCGAAGCTATACAATCACGTTTTCAACGAATTATCACAGTTACTGGCTGCAAAAATACGCTCTGTAATGATATCTTGTTTTTAGTAGTCCTAAACCCGAACAAGACCAGCCCTGTTACGGCTGCAAGTAGGCTTTACACTTTACAGTATGTGGCTGAAACGTAAGTATACTACCAGTAATAATGCACTATTTTGATACAGAATTTTCACGACTAATCTCACTATTATAGCGCTGATAGACGTTGCGTTTGTTGGTGGTCTTTATTCGTGTCATAACCCACCAAAAGTACAGCGCGTTACGTGGCACAGCCCACCCTTATTACATTACAACAATAGCTTTAACCATCCACCCAGACCTTGAGCGATGGATGTAAACTGCCTGATACAAGAGCAAGCAAAACTACTAGAAAATGCAAAGAAATGCACGAAGAAAGCAGCACCGTACGTTTTCTCCATATGCAGTGTAGGCAGAATATTGGTCATCAAAGCACTGCGCACGCTGTTTGAACCGCGCGATGGACTCCTCGCCCCACCAGGATTGCAGCACACCAAATTTGTCGTATTCACGACCTGCAGTGATGAACTAAACTGTTATAGTAGCATTGGCGCTACTCACTGTGAAAATTGAAATCGGCAATGTTCGGCTTACGAATCCATTTAAAAAAAACATCGGCGCCGAATGCCGATATGATATGCGACCGTCTATCCAGTTACCGAGCGTTTAAAGCATTGACGGCAAATTAAATCACCGCACAAGCCAACATCACGTTAGACAATTTTGCTTCATTTTTTAAGGTTTTGATGTCTGGACTCTGTTGACTTTGAATTTGACTTTTAACCTTTTGACCTGCAAACTGGCCCGCCGGTTACTCCAGCTTTGGGAAACGTTTACTCCAATTTAGTTTTTTTCTGTGCTTTCTTTACTTTCGAGTTATAGATTCCGCATGAGACAGACGGACAAAAAGACGGACAGGCAAAACGTACGTGTAATGCGGCCTATGGGACAGCCGCATAATAACGTATAAGTGTGACAAGTGTGACGTAAACCTTGATCGTCAAATCCGTGAGTTAGTTCATGGCCCATAACGACACCGACACCTCCATAGTTCAGATACCTAGCAACACAATCCGCCAAGTTACATAGAGTACTAACTAAAAATAACAATGATAATGAACTATTGTTGCTGGATTTAAATACACCAGATCAATCAAACTGCATCAGTCAAACTAACACAGAAAAACACTGGTCGCATATCAAAAATCAGGGCTCAAAGTGCTAAAGGTGGTGTATAGCTCTTTATGGGAACACATCGCAGAGCTACGGAGCGTCACCTACTATATGGAATTACACAGCCTTACATGCCACTCGACACAAATAAACCCGCCCCACCTTAACCCTAGCCAGACGGGCCGGTACTTGATTAACCTGCCCCGGAAGGATAGAAGGCTGAGTTGACCTTGATGTTGGTTATACAGCACTTAGATGGTTTACCTGACCGCCAACAGTTACTCATCCACGTAGTAACCACTTGATAGCGACCCGACCGTGAGTCGAACCCACGACCTGTCGATCGTAAGTCCAACACCCTACCGTTACGCTACTAAGCCATCTAACCCGTTACACCAAACGCTCGTGCGCTAGTATATTAGTCGTTTTTTTACATTTCAAAAATTATTTCTAGTTCTACAATTAAAGAAACACATTTGGTCCAGAACACTGCGTTACAAAATGATATAAGAGAAAACAAAGTGTAAGAAATTTTGGTGTAATGTACCAGTAATAAAACTAGTTATAATGTTCATATGTTAGCATGTGGTTTATATATAGTTTTTTACTATTCTTATTTTTTCTGTAGGCCTATATATTATGCATTTGACAGACTTTCTTCAATAAAAATGGATTTCCGGTCTAGAGCGACTTTAGAGCCTACGTCGCGCAAGTCAATACATCAACACGTCAAAAACAACAGCTGAGGCGTTTATTTTACTTCGGATATTCTTTGTCGAAGAAGGGCGCCTGAAGGATGCCGGCGAGGAAGATAATTTCGTTGCGTGTCGGTGTGTAGTAGGCATTGATTGATGACGGCGCCGTCGTCCAGCTGCAGCAACGAACAAACGATTCATTATATCTTTTTACGCCTCATCATACTGAAAGTCCGACACGACGTCTTGTGTCTGTGTTATCAACAGGCGTCGTATTCTGAACAGACCAACCTCAATTATTTCATACCAGTGGCTGCACCCGATATGGGCTGTGAGCTAAAACACCCAAATGTTGGCCAAGCCCACAGATTTTATCGCTAGAACCAGAACATGCTAACAGTTTAGAAAGTTTTTAAAATAATGGTTAACATTTATGATTTATGCTGAAAATAGCGATGTACTTCTTGTAGATTATACAGTGTAGTTTCCTCGTATCGATCCAAGTTCAGAGAGAGCTCACGACGCCCTCGAGACTCCTAGCTATCAGAAAGCTACCATGCATAATCTACAAAGAGGCACATTAAGAAGGGGATACCCCTCAATATTCTCCGTCGACGCCTGCGACATCTCGATTTCAGCGCCCCATACATTTTACGTCCAGTGCAATGCATCACTATTTTATACTAAAGTTTGAAAACATGTCCCCAAGTAATTATAAATACGAGGAAAGGTTATGTGTATTATTTAGTACACATATCTGTTTTTGTACATAGCTGTTGTCTACAATCGAAATGCTTATTATTGGTCAGTTGGTAATGCTCTGTAGGTGGTGAATTTCGCGATGTGCCTTTGAGCCCAAAATTGGGCCTACATTAAAACATGACGGGTAAAATGTACAGGGTGGGCCAAAAATGACACCATTTTTTGTACGTTTTATAACTTTACCAATTATGAACCGATTATCAAAATTCTTTCACTGTCAAAATCAAAAGACAATTTCGAATAAAACTATCGCTACAGATCTCACCACGCCTAAAGCGTGTCGCTACATTACCTTGTGAAATGTCAGTGTCTTAAGAATAACAATTAAAAACAAGATGACTTTTGTAACAACGCAATTTTTTAAAATTAACAACAGACACGTGTTTTTTGTCTCAGTTATTATCTAAAAAATCACATCTCACAGTTTTTACGTCAAATGTTCAATGTGTCCGCCTTGCTGCTGGACGACGCATCCAAGCCGGCGACGCCAGTGACCAATGGTGCGATCAGCCAAACGCTGTGGCAGTTTGCCCCACTCAGTGACAATCGTTTTCTTTAACTGGTTGCTTGTCGTAAATCGTCAACATTGACAGGCCATTTGTTGAAAAAAATCCCGAACAGCATATTCAACGGGATTTAAGTTCGGGCTGTTTGGGGTCCACATGCCAGGCTCGATCAACATTGATCACGCAACTAGTCAGTGGCGTCGCCGGCTTGAGTGCGTCGTCTGACATTTTACAAGGTAGTGTAGCGATAGTGACACACTTAAGGCGTGGTGGGATCTATAGTGATAGTTTTATTACAAATTGTTTCTTGATTCTGAGAGTAAAAGAATTTTGAAAATCGGTTAATATTTGGTGCAGTTATAAGGCGTATAATAAATAGTGCCATTTTTGGCCCACCCTGTATGTGCACAACATGTACTTCCATACTTATACCGAATTAAAATTAGGCTTCTAGTTGTGTTTCCGTATATTAAAAAATCGCCAATTTTGCCTTATTAGTATATAGACAGTGTATAAAATATGGAGCATACAGTGACCTGTTTTTCTCCGATGTTTTGCGCAGTTTATCAAAGTTTCGTTTTCTGAAGTAGCGAACGGCGCGCAAGTTGTTGTCGAAGTGTTTATCCTCGTCTGCTTCCAGCTATGGACAGAGCAACACATGGCCTACAGATCTAAAGCATCATATCCCGCCGTGACTGGTCTGGGTGAGTCAACAGAAAACAACCCCATAGGAATAATTTTCTATTTCCAGAATTGCACCAGTTTTTTTACCAAACGTTGTAAGTTTGCAGAAAAGCAGTCAAGTCACGCACACCAACCACATTTCGTTGCAATATTTGGCTTGACTGCAGAAAATTAGAGCTACTTGAACGTAAAAATATTTTTAAAGTGAAAGTAACTAAACAGCGCCGTATTTCAACTTCGCGTGCAATGACTTTGGACTAAAGCGATACAAACAAATTTCGTAGTTAGACGAAACTGAAGTCAAGCACGTTGCAAAAGCACTTAACTGCTTACAAAAAGTTTAATAAGTTTGATTCGCTTTCCAACTTTGCAACTCCATGTTTGCTTTTAAAAAGAATTAACAACTTTATACCATTGTATCTATTAAACCGTATCGGTTATTGCAATAAAATTTGAGGGATGTCTCGAGTAAATAATCGTACATACATGTGAATTGCGAAAGTTCTGCTCATATAAATAAATATATATATATTTTTGGGTTTTTTAGGGAAATGTTTTTCCAAACAAACCCGTTATACCACCAGGCAGAAAGAAAATTCACTATCTACTATAATCACTATTGCTGAAAAAAATAGAGCACAAAAACGTTTAGATGACAAAGTGTATAAGTTTTATTTAATATACGTACCTCTTTGTATCGTTCGTCTAGTTGGCTTACATTAAGAATAAACTGCGGAAATCCAATCAAATTCTTCATAGCATCCGCCTGCAAAAATACGTGTCATTGGCAACAAGCACATACGCGAAAAAAGCCTCGATGGGTTGCTCTATAGCTAGCAAATTGTTTGAAGTCCGTCTTTCATATGATAAATTTGATTCCGTTCAAAGTAAATATAACACTATTAGTTATTACGCAGAAAAACACGTGGCAACACCCTTCTTCTGCACAACAATGTACATAAAGGCAATTTACTTGTTCACAGTGTTTCTTTCGCAATCATCATGCACGAAACCAGATAGTATAACATTTTGTGCAGGCCTACGATGTTAGAACATTTTGGACAAAAAGCCCAGCTGTCGCTAGATAGCTGACCGTACTGGTTGTCAATGACTTTTAAGGTCATCCAAGGTCAATGATTCCTATCTAATTTGACAGGGCGTATGACACTTCCTGTTAGTGATTAATAGTAAGCTTGGCCCTATCTCGGTAATCTCGCACGGTTCCGAGATACGGCCACTTAGGCTATAGCTTGAAACATTCCATTCCATAGTGCGTTATAACTCTTTAAGGTCATCCAAGGTCATCAATTTATATGTCACTTGAAAGCCAGTATGCAACTTTCTGTTAGTGATCAATAGCAACATAGGCCTTATTTTGCACCGTTTAGCCACAGTACATCCATGACGGACGGACAGACGGACGACAACCATGACAACAGCTCGACGGTTATTAAAGTACGGTCGGCTAGTAATGTACGAGTTACAACTGCAGGCTCTCATTTGCTGTATATTTCCTGTATAACAGCAAAATTATAAATGTATCGTATAAATCTTCTGTGTACACGTTTCACAAAAATTACACTTAACAAAACTTCACCTTCTCAAAAGCAACTTTCTTTGTCTTTTCGTTCATCCAGTCAAGTTTATGCATATTATTTTTGAACGCATTTTTAATGTAGTCGATCATTTCTTCAGCCTGAACATAAACCACAACAAAATTTTGACTGAGACAAATTAACCTAACTCAACATTACAAACACGGTATAGACACACAAATGTCGTGCTGTCGCAACAGAACCGCGCGATGTCCTTTGCATCACGTACATCGCACGGCAATACCAAATGCCCTGTGTCCTGTTCAGCTTCTTTATTGTTTTGTGACTCGACTAGCGATAGCCTAAAACAGAGACACATATGGATATGAAAGTAAATTATCCGAACTAACAAAAAAGCGCACGGTCCCATGTCAAAAACCAGAATTAATCGGCGTGTCTCAATTTCAACACAGTATGGCCACCTAACAATATGTGGTGTAGAAACTTACAAAATCATTCGTCCTTATATAGCGTAACACCCAATAAAACATAGCGGGCAATAATTCGAAATTTACAGTGGGCATATGGTTATGCGGCCGTCCTAATAGAGCGCACTTTAAATACTGGTCGTGCCCGTCCGTCCGTCCGTCTGTCCGTCTGCCTGTCCCGTGCGCGCTCTTAACTCATAAAGTAAAGGGGCACAAAATTCAAAAATGGCGGAAACGTTCCCAATAGAGGAGCAAACGGCATGCCAATTTTCAGCTCCAAAAGTCAAATATCAGGGTTAGGATCAAGGATCAAGACATGCAGTTCAGCGTATGGCTAGGAGGCGGACGGCCGCATTATGTCGGCACTCGGTCGACACGTTGCATGTTGTACGCGCCGTTTGTTTGCTGGTGACGTCGAACTCATGGCGTACAAACATGGCGCCGACAGCGAACGGCAGAACACCCTCAGTGTTGGCGACACACGAACTCCAATGTTCCTCTTCACCGCTTGAACCTCAACGACCAGTCACATACACAAAATCTACAGCACTGAACTAAGTTACCGTGCCCCTGCCCCGGCCAAGTTCCCTCCGACAATGGACAGTGGTGGCAAACATTTTTCAACATTTCAGCTACCGATACAAAGACGTGTTCGATTGTGGCACAAATCTGCACGTCTTAAAGGTCACCTTGCAAATGTACAAACTACCGAGGTTTAATGGCTGCACTATAAATCCGGGCCGTACTATAGAAATAGACGCCAAACGCCAAGTTCACCCTCTTGTAGGAATATCATATTTTCTCCTATTTCTTACATCTTCCAACAGTTCAGCACTGTCGACGTGCTATACGACTCGCCTTATGCCGGACATCATATACTGTAGTGCAAATGCTTTCTTGTTATGCCATTGCAGAGAAAGTTCTCCTTGATCCACCTGTTAGCACAAAGTTCTGCAAACGAGTGAACAATGTAACTAGCCATTCAGGTCAACTCAGCCTGGCCATCCCTCTGTGGGCCGATAGGCGCAATAAATATCAGCGTAAATTGTAAAGCGTAAATAGGCACACCGCAAGATGCACTAGCTTCGTATCCGTGAACTTGCAGTGTAAGCTGGTGTCTGGCTGAAAGCTAAAAACAGAGCCGTTCTATCGGCACGTTTACTTTACGTTTTTATACATTTTACACATTTCAGAATTCGGGGTACACTTGCATAGACAAATGCAGTAGTCAACGATTAAGCTTTACACACACGTAAGTGACGTAACCAAAACTTCAACTACGACACTCTGTATAGCGGCCATTATGAATATGCATAAACGAGTGTAGAGCATTTATATGTCAGCTCGATAGGCTCCAATAAAAATATTGATAAATACTCACCAAAAAGAACGCGAATAAAATCGTCTTTGATTTTCTGAAACGGTTTCGACAGATAAGAGCTGAAAGTTTTCATCACGCGCGATAACAAGTAGCTATTCAGCGTTCTAACAAGCACATACAGAGTACAAAGACGTAACATCAACAAACCGATATACGGAGGCAAATACACAATATCACGATATAATATAATGAGCGTTGGTGAGAAAACGCATGAAAATGTACCAAAAAAACAACAACAAAATTAATGATTAATAGATAAACATTTTTAGTAACTTTTCTTGGTTGTAGTCATTTTTTTTTAAAAAAGTAACGTTATCTGCTTGTCTTTTGCGAAGTTATATTTTATAGTCATGTATGTTATGTTTCGAACCTATGCTCAGGTCTGTTTTTTTTCTGTCAGCATGTAACTGCAAAGTGTAACCTACCTCCTGCCGTCTGTCGTTGACATCATCTGCAGAACAATCTGAGAAACTTGTCTCAGGAATTCCGGTTCCTTGACAATTATCGGTTCACTTTCGTTGACCTGATAAGACGTCACGTTCAGAATGTTGTTGAAATACTGCTTCCAGTTTAGCTGCGGACAAAACAAACCAATTCGGTTTTTAGAAAGTACATAGAACAAACCGCGGCGACTCTGGACAGCTACAGGGTCAAACGTCACGCTGTATGTATGAGAAAACGAGACAGGCAGAAAGAAACAAACAGGTAAACAGACAGACACACAGACAGACACACGCAGACCGACAAACAAGCAGAGAGACCGGCCGTAAGCGACAGATAACAAGATGGATAGCAACGAATAAAGACAAGGTCACTGCAGTCGAGTAAGACTGCAGCCAAACCCCGGCAATACTCTAAACCACACTACTAGATGTCCATGTCTAAACAGACGAATGAAGGGACCATGAAAACTAACAGAGCCACGTGTACGGAACTGATGATCAAAGCCGTAGAACAGCAGCTCTACTTACAAACGGCGCCAGTTGCTGCAGCTGACGAATGGTGCGACGGTTGTACATGCGCTCAACATCTCGCCTGTCAGCGTAAGCGGCCGATACCTTCATCACACGCGCCACACAAACACACCTGCGCTCACCCAGTCAGTCACCTAGGTGTCGTACATACCTAGACTGTACAGATAAATGCAGACACTGTTAATGATTTACAGCAGTACACATGGTGTAAAAGATGCGCCAATAACATAACAGTCCGCCAAGAAAACGTTTGCCTATCGGCAGTACCAGTATGTAAGAAAAACTTTAAGGACGCTGAATTTGCACATACTGAAAACTACCGATATTGCTGCAGCATCTGCTGCTGTTGCTAATGACAACGAAGAAGATGACGTCAGAGATGGTCAACGTCATGCAATCTCACAGTAATTACCGCTCCGGTAATGACATGTGCACGTACGATCAGTGCTGTTATTTGCATCGATCAATAGAACACTCCTCAACCGAGCCCCGACAATATAATAATGTTGTGCAACGTGTACTTAAAAAGCATGAAAATATTATTATTATGCTAGAAAACTATGTCTGGCCCGGTACCGACACATTATGCAACCGTCTATGCACCTAGCTGTTAGACGACATTTACTGATTCTGAAGTCAACTAAAAGCCAATTTTTTATTGCCGCCGTATCTAAGTTTATTGTGCCTGGGCTGCTTTATAAACACTGATGCAAGATATGCGCCATTTCGGGAGGTTTTTAACGTTCGGTGATCCTGATCTTTGACGTTTCAAGTTAAAGATTGGCAAACCGGTTACTCATGCCCGGTTTGAAACGTTCACACTACTTTGGTTTTTCTGCGGTTTTCGTTTCTGAGCCAGGAGCCCGTACAGGACAGACGGACGAACAAGCCGACGAGCAATACCCGTAATGTGGCCTATTAGGACGGTCGCATAATAATATATAAACTGTTGCCATGTGTTACTTCAGCTTCAGCATCGCTGCAGATTTTGACACAATCATTTTTCAGTAGCACAAAATTTAAGATTGATCGACATTATTCCTAGAAGTTTGCCATACTGAAAGCATCTAGCACACACTTATGCCACAGCTGGCATCCTGAGAGCGTTTTGCAGCACAGAACAGAGACGAAAAGATTGGCTGTACTTACGTCTGCAATGCGCTGTTCCAGTCGAATGACGTTCAGCATAGACTCAAGCGTCACGTTGCGATCACCTCCAAGAAGTACACCGAGATCGGTCAGAAATGTCCAGTATGCCGACAGCGTCTGCGGTTCAACACAATAACAACTAGCAACCTCAGACGTCTAGGTGTACTTTTTTCGTAGCGTTTATTCCTGATGCACTCTGCACACAGTAATGTGATAAAAGTTTATTAACGTTTTCATTTTACAGGCTAGAAAGACGCCGTTTTTTATTGTCTTGACTGTTTTAATAAACGTTAAAACGTCCATGAAAAAATGACATTAATGTAAATGTAAATATTCAGATATTAATATTTCGAAGTGTTGCCAACATTGTAATAACGGATTTTGTATTGAGTGCGATGACGAAAATCTGATAAATACAAAGAATCTGTATAATAAAATAATAAACTTAGTCAAAAGTCAAGCAAAAAAAGTTACGTTTTAAGCATTAACAAACTTTTTTATTGTTCGTAATATTGCATTTTAAGACTGTTTAGCATACTTTTAAAAGTTCAGTACATTTATGAGTTACGTAATACGTTCCATAGAAATGTTATTGTATTTTTCCTGTAGTTGCTAGCTAGATTTTTTTAGCATTTTATATTCGTTTGTGCAAAATTATATCTTGTTAAAATAATACAATATGAACAACAGTTTACTGCCTGGAAAAATATGCAAATGTTTTGTTTCAAACACTGGTTCAATCAGATTACTCGCAGAGCTTAAAAATAAAATGCGACCACAAAATGACAAAGTGTTGGCGTAACGAACCTTATCTTTTTCGATAGATTTGTTGATGTATTGGTCTCGCTGCAAAGAAAGACCTCCTTGGTCGACCTGTTTGCAGCAAATTCAAATACAGCAAAACGTATTATCAGGTGGTCTAAAACGTAGGCTTAAGCAAAGATTTTGTCAGGATTTTTTTTCTTCAAATACTGATCAATTGTCAATACTACAAAGGTCAATTATAAAAAAAAAACTTTTAGTTGCAATACAGTGCATAATTTAAAAAAAAAAACAGAAAAAAACGTTAAAATTTTTTTAATGTAATTGCTTTTTCAATAACTTCGCACTTAACAAATACAGACAAAAATATATTAAGTAATGAATAAAAAAGCTGGCAAAATAAGTTCGCAATGGCGATCTAAATGTCAATCGAAAGTCTGCATTTATGACGAAGACGCAGACGAAGACGATTCACTTTACGTGAATAATAATATGTCGTCTGTAAGAATGCTAGACTGCCACAAGGACCTGTAGTATATTGTGTGTCGGCTGTTTGTCGTCTTCGCTGACCCAGACATTGAAGAACATATCAAGACCAAGCGCCTGTGTCAGCTCCAGTGTCCGTTGAAAGTTCCACGCGGACACGTTGAAGTCAGTGACATTGCCGGGCACCCAGCTAATGCCGAACAGTTGCGACAGTAAATCAGTCAGCGGCTTGCTGCCGAGGTGATCCGTCGTCTTGTTGACGTCCATGCATGCCCTGTAGTAGTACACCGCTTTGCGTTCTGCCGACGCATTGCTCAGCCTCTGCAGCTGCGTCGACTCTACACAACCACACCGCGTCTCAAAACGTGCCATCTTTATTTTTTGAATAACTTTGTGAAACATTGGCCGATCTTGATAATTTTTAGCGTGTGACATAGCAAAGAAACTTGACGTGAATGACTGCAGTTTTGGCCATCTCACCTTAATACTGTTGCTGCACTACCTAGTGAAATTCAGAAGTCGTAGTTTGACACGTTTTTGAGACACGGTGAAGAACACTGTGCATCTGCGACGCTACATTCTTATATCGCTGATATTTGCTGGATGTTTTAGAAAAAAAATAAGTTTATTTTTTCTGTAAGCAGAAGAAACACGAGAAACATGACAATAGCAAAAATGGGGTGGCCACAAGAGGCAACTATACCCGTCACCGTCTGACCACTAGCGAAACGGATTTCCTCACGGTCCGCTGCCGTGCAAAACCGACGTTCACTACGCTCATACTCCACGTACGAGTACAGCATAATGTACCGCTAGCTGTAGTGTGAACTTAATGTAACATTTATATCTGTGACTTTATGATGCTGCATAACCGAGTCAGACGACATTGTGTAATAGCGGGAACAGACAAACAAGTGTGAAGTGTGAACGTGACCAGATAGACCTACTAAACATTGTTAGTCTGATATTCTGTGTCCAGCATTGCAGCTGCCATTTGGAAAATTAATTCTGAATATTATCGATTTTTGTTATAGAATGCATCAACGCCTCAACCAAGCGTTATTCATTGCAGTAGAAGCACACAGGCGCGTATAGCAATGTCGTGAACTAATGTTAACACAGGTCACGTACAAATGTCACCGCAACAATTCCGCGACAAGCGGCGATATTTTTTACACCCGAGCGTAAAACGCGAAGTAAGCTCCGACTCCCGGCGGGTGAATAAACACGCTGTGACGCCAGCGATCGCTGCGGTCGACCGACGACTAAAAAGCCGTCAGTCTGAATGAGCGCTGGACGTAAACGATGGACGGACGTACTGCATTGCGTGGGCGTCACTGGTGTCTGGCCGTCTGCACAGAGCTTGGTCGTCGCCGTAGTCGATCGTAGTGGACTGACTGTGCGGAGTATAACTGCCCGCCATGGACGGGGGACAATAAAGAGGCCAGAGGAGGCGGTATGTTTTGAAAAATAATGCTATGGCCAAAGCTGTTATATTAGCCATGGCACGGCGTGGCCATGTATGGCCATGGTCATATACCCGTGGCGCCGCGCTATAGAGAAGGCTGAGACGTAACCTAGGTTAGGCTTAGGGTTGGCAACACGGTTAGGAAAAGATAAAACGCGTCTCTGGCTACGGCGAACTCGAACCCCGTAAGTCGTCGCTCACACTGAGTGCCGGAACTTAGAGTCCGTGTAGTCAGACTTGATCAACAGCCGCTAGACGAAGCACCAACATCCGTCGGTCGGTGCGTCGTCGCGGCGCCGCCAAAGATTTACAGTCGCTCCGTGTTACAGTAGGTCAGTGAGTCGTTAGTCACAGAGTCGACTGCACGCAGTCAAACGTCCAGTGCCGCCGCGCAGTAGACTGCAAACGTGCAGCGACACGCGTGAAAGATGAGCGTCAATTTCCCGCACAGGTCGCACCACGCCACCACGACACAGCCGACTCATGGCAACGTCCAACAAATGGACAGCAATCAGACGCCGCTCGATGTCTCTACAACTGTACACTGCGTCTCCGTGCATGCTGCGACAGCATCATCTCGACTCGAGACACTCGCCGGTCGACTGTAGGCCCATTACACGCTATACAACAATCAGTTCTGTTCATTTCATGGTCGCAGACCGACATTGCAACTCAGCATAGACCGCGGAAGGCATTTGAAAGTGAGTTATAGGCTCACACCATTGTAAGCCTTTAACTGGGATCTAAGGGCAGAGCCCCGGGCATAGTTCAAGGGAAGAAGTAGGCAATCCCGCTGAAGCTAATTTTTTTCCATTTTCGTACAAAACAAGGGCCAAAAATTAAAAATTTAAACTAAAATATCCACATTCTTCATTGATAACAACGCGTACAGCAGAGCAACAGAAAGTTGACTGTACTGTAATAGTAAGTTAGTAAGAATTTGACCTAATTATTCGCATTTCTCGCTTTGTTAATTGCTACCGTGCTTTACACTGCCGTTCATTCAAGCAAACTTAACAAATCAACAGTAAAAATTCATTCACGTGTGAAAAGTGGAAACTAAATAGACACTGTACGTCCCCCACACGAAAAAGTTAAGGAGCACGATTCCCTTGCCACCTTGATTGCGCGGTCTATGATACTGCGTGCGTGAGTGCGTGCGTCAGGACAAGGTTGTCATTGGTGACGGCGGCAGCTGATCAACTCTGTCATCTTAGTCGCGGCTGTGTCTCTCATCTCATCCACGTGACTGTATCTGCGTCTCTGTGTCTGTCTGTCTGTCTGTCTGTCTTCCCGTGTGCATGTTGGAATTCTAATTGATGGCGTCATGTGCGTCAATGACAACTGATGCCTCGCTGAGCCTGAGCGTCTTGCTGTGCGTCGTCAGTAACTCGCCTATGCGCATGCTGTCTGTTACATCTGCTTGAAGTAAAATTATACCTCATACTCGAACTGCCACATCTCGGACTGCCTTTTACTCCAGCTGAACACTTACTTTTATAATAAAAATTTCAGCTATGCGATAGGGTTTTAATGTGGTTTACTCTAATTTAAAAAAATATTTTTGAAACTCATTTTTCATTAATTCTATTATTTCGTATGTTTATAGGTGCGGCAACATAAAACATCCCTAAAGCTAACTGTAATTTTCTCAGCGAGCGCTGACCAGTTTATGCGGATGAAGAGACATTTTGATATTCTTTATACACATTTCTAGCGCTGCGGACAGACTTTAGATCTGTAAAAAGTGGCGTTGGGGCTTACCGAGTAGGTTCTTGATGGCGAGCTGATTCTTGCGGCGCAGCATTCCGAACGTGTCCCAGCGAGACTCTCCCTGCGGTATCGTGTTTGCCTTGACCCAGCCGCCACAAGCGTACTGATACAGAGTGACCAGTGTGACGTCAGACTGACCATTGCAGGTAGAGACTGACCACCGCGGGTAGAGAGTAACCAAGCGGACAAGCGTACTGATAGAAGTCTTCGCACGGGTTCACTCTGTCGTCGAGCGCCTGTAGCAAGGTGCTTGCAGCCGTGACACATTGGCGCGTCATACAGACTGCAGACTGACTATCACCTGTCACATTTAACCGCATCACTGCATACGACAGTCTGTATGGAAGCAAAAAAGCAGTTACTTTCAGTAATAGCTATTAGTATTAGCCCTAAATAGTCGTTGTTGCTGTTTTGTTACAATTATTATCATCATCACTAATACGAAATCGTGCATGAAATACAGAGAGAATACGGCATATGAAACCAATTTTTAAAAATAAGCTAATAAAAAAGAATTTTTAAAAAATTAGCTGTTATAGCGTCAAACGTAAGTCATAATGTAAACTTGTCCTTTCGCGTTTAAGACCTTTAATGATTGCTTAGTTGATAATTTTCCAGTAGAAAAATTTGAAAGATCTATTAGTAGGCCTATTTGGAAAAAAATACAGACAACAGTGTTATGTCTTTTGCGTGTGTTTTAACCAGAGCAAGATTGTACACACTGAGTCCGTGGCCTTCCTCAACTCAGTCGAAGGCGGCAAAATCCAACAAACGATTTGCTGCAGAAAGTTGGTTCCGTAAACAGACAATAAGCACGATGTAATCGGTCACAACAGGTGTCCGATGACGTCACAACAACGTCATCATAATACGTCATGACTGCTATAGTATAGACTTCCGTGGCGCGAACTATAGGCCTACATAGCAGCACCATGAGCGCACTGGTTCGTAACCACTGCATTGTGACTGGTTTTGCTTCGAGACCGAAGCATTATTGAATATACAGTAGTCGCATCATGAACACGATAAGGCTAAACTCCACTTGTTTCGATTTGTTGCAGATTTGTCTTACAACGTGCTATGCACAACAAGTCCAAGCAGTGGAGGTGGGGCATGCAAACGGACTGATGGAATTGTGGAACACGGAAGCACGAAAGGCAGCACGGACGTAATGCGAGAATCCCATGCAGCAGCCAGGAATATTGATTTATGACGCTCGAGCGGTAGTTCGAGCATGTCGGATGGGGATGCGGCAAATGGGATGGATGGAAGGGAAGAGTCC
>Ga0209367_1000568_pt1 | contig 38205 bp, 18 predicted proteins | sample WorMetLIZISLAND2_FD_187412 | JGI IMG/M metagenome (GOLD analysis project Ga0209367, IMG submission 187412) | Marine gutless worms symbiont microbial communities from Max Planck institute for Marine Microbiology, Germany - Olavius geniculatus... ...
TAATGGATAGAAACGAATTTAATTCTGTCCGACCGTCCGACTATAATTTCTGTTGATTGAGTTTAGTTGGAATGGTACCGTAGACGTGGTACGCCATCTAGGGAATAAATCCACTGCAGGTGGTGAGATAACGCTCATGCATAGCTTCCTCTTACATTTCTTTTCATTAAACTTTTTATCTTGTTATATCCAGTACTAAGTGCAGATTATACGGGAAATTCATAATTTTTACGTTGCACTCTGCCATGTTTGTTTTCGGCGCCGATTTTTCATCCCGAATGGATTCGGTATGAAAAATTGACCTCAAAAATCGGTACAGATTTTTGAGGTCGATTTTCGGAGTCGACTTTCGACTCCGATATCTGACTGTGTGTCACCGGCATTAGACACTACAGCAGTCTGCGATATTACACCAATGATGACACTGTGAAATTACAAAAAAAGACAATGACTAACCTTGGTACGTACTTATTAGCACCCACATGAAAAACGTCTTAAAGTTCAGCGACCTTCCCTGACAACAAAAACGCCACAATACAATGTTTGTACATCTCAGTCAACTATAAAAATGTGCTGACATATTATGCTTCACTTAGCTATAAAATGCATTATGCAACCCTAAGCATGACCTAATTATGACCTTTGTCAAACTGGCATACTCCTGCCTTGGAAAACATTTACACAAATTTCAGGGTTTCTGTATCTTTTTTATTCTCAAGCACATGTGGCCAGACAAAGAGATGAACAAATGAAGAGACAAAATCCAAAAAGGAGCTTATTAAAATAGCCACACAATAAATGCAAACAGCAAATTAATTAGGACTGATGATCTGACTATTGACAACTAATGTTCCTTCAGCGCTTTTGTTATGTTGGTTGGGCACAAAAATGATATCTAGAAAAAGACCTTGTGAAAAAAGTTCCATTTAGATTACCAGCCAAACCTGGGCCCACACTAATGAAACTTCCTAACAGTTTTCCAGAGTCTCTCCCTAAGATCGTCTTAACTTACATACTTACATACATACGTACATGTATGTCCCTAAAGCTTTGCTAAGAAAATGTCCTATCTGAATTCTCCTAATCTCCACAGTTTACTTGGTACTCCTTACAAAGTTCTTTTTTCCAAATCTGTAAACCAGATTAACCAGCCAAGAAGGAGTAGCTTTTAATGACCAACAAAACACCATCAAGAAGATGACTTCAGAATATTAGCCAAACTCAGACCAAAACTATGACTCAAACCTGTGTCCACATAAGATGTGCTACAAATACTGACAACTTACTTACTCACAAAATATTCATCTTCTAAACAAATCAGCTGCAAAGTGAAGCACAAAATAAACCAAGATTACATAAAACCAGACTAAACATACTTGAAACCCGATAAAATGATCTCTCAACCAAACGCAATGCACAGAAAGAAAACTTGGAATAAAATTCGAGTACCTTAGTAAGATCTTTATACAGCTCAGGATAAGTCATCGCAATTTCAGGCGAGACATCCTTGTCTAGGACGAGTGAAAACACTGGAAAATTGGTGTATACAGTCGCATAGCTGTAACAATTTAATTCATTTTTTGCCTTTACTCTATGAAACATTAACTGTGAACTTTAAAAAAATCAATAATAGCATTACTAGAACGCAGAGACAATGAAAAAATTATGCAAATTCAACCAATGACCACTCTACAAAACTGCAAAATTCCCTAATACATTATGACTATCTTCTGTATGTCGTGCTGTGGTTTCTATATCATGTCAATATACACTGTGTCCCAAAAAACATCCCTGACATTTTCGACTGTCACTCGAAAACCAGTTAACAGATTTTGATAATTTTTGGTATGAATATTCCTGACACAACTTGCCATCAAATGATGGCATCATTGTCCCATTTCACCCACTGTCTGCTTCTGCACTACCTAGGAAAAGCAGATCAAACGAAATATAATAATAATAATACCAATGCCAATGTTTATGGTGCTATCATCATGGCACAGCCATTACAAGAGTTCACCCGATACATTTGACTGAATGTAGCACGAGCGCCAGGTGGCTGCCGACCTTTGGACCAAGCCGATCAGCTTGAGCCAATAGATCCGCCAGGAGGCAGCTACAGAAACTACATTCACCATCGCCATTTATTATTACTCAGCTAGACAGCTGATACTCATTTTACCATCCCACGAAAGGTAGAAGGCTGAGTCAACCTAGCTGGCAAGCTTCCCACCGAGATGGTTTACCAGCCCGCAGGCAGTCACCCATCGCAGTACTAACTGGGCCCAGCATAGAGTAACTTCGTTTCATCCAACTATGCCACGCCACCACGCCTTGAAATAAACAAAAAAAAACCTGAAAAAAACATCCCCAACATTATCAATTGTTATTGTGGGAAAGATTAGCAGATTTTAATATTTTTTAGGAAAAATATTTCAGACACAACTGGCTACTAAATAACTGTTTAAGTTCCCACTTCACCCAATGTCTGCTTCTGCACTACCTAGGGAAATCGGACCAAGCATAATACTTGTTGAAATGAACGAAAATGTCAATAAATTTAATCTATCCAGATCTGTGGGCTTCAACAGCCAATCTGTTACAAGGTTTAATTGTCATTAAGCAGTGTGTCTATCAGATGACGTTCAGAAATGATTAGGAATTCAAGAAGTGACTGGTAAAGCCTGGATTGGTCTGGAGCAGAACATTATCGATACTGCTGTCAATAAATAAAAAAAGTGTCTCCATGTCTGTGTTAGCATAATGGGTCGACATTTCAAGCAATTTTACTGTAGACAGTTGAAAAATGGACAACTGGATAAAATATCAGCTGATGTGTCAGAAATGTGAACGAAATGTGTTTTTATGGGTTATGTAAATTAAGTAATCAGACCGCATTGGACAAAAAAGTTGGTTCTGTTTTCCCCCGGTAGTGCAAAAACAAGACACTGGCTGAGATGGGAAATTAAATAATCACTGGATGGCTAGTTGTCTCAAGAATATTAATGTCAAAAATTATCAAAATCTGATAATCCTTCGTGAAGTTACAATCGAAAATGTTTGGGATGTTTTTTGGGACACAGTGTAGAAATGAAGCACAGCAATGTACCACAACGTAGCAAAAGTGCGCAATCTAAAATAACATGATACTATTAAGCTATTAAAAATTAATTTTCTTCCAAATGCAAATTAAATAATGTTCCATGACATCACTTTTCCTCTGACTCTTGATCAATTTGCTGACTTTTCCCTGACTGCTGTAAAATTGCCTCACGTTTCCAGGTTTTCCAGACCTGGAAAAGTCACCCTGCTATCAGCATGTAACTAATGAACTAGCACTAGCAAGCACTAAGCAGCATTTCAGTATTCCAGTCATTTAGCCACAATTCACAGGTATGAAAAATAATCAACCACAGCAATTTAAGCAATTAGTAATATGGTCAGAATGACAATGGCTAGATGCTCACCCGACGAGCAAGAAGCCTGGAAAGAGTGCAATGGAAATGAAGTAGAATACAGCAGAGAAGACAGCTTGCATTGACGAGATGATCAGACCTCGATGTATCACAAACTGACTCAGCGCCGCCGAACGCTTGTAGCTGAGACAAATCATTCATAAACACACTTATATAATGACTTAATATGCCCATAAAAATACACACCCCATGCAAGCCATGGGAGGTGTCAAATGGGCCCGATCCATTTCCTGACTTGATAGCATAAAAGGCACCTGAACCAGGTTTTCAGTTGTGCAAGCATTTTAATGTGTAGATAGTTACCGTTTATGCTAGCAACGAGAGTATTGTTTATTATTATTATTATTATTTGAGTTTTTGCATTAGTATGTTTCATTTCTGCGGCTGATCTTCATTGTCAGTGGCAGTGCAAGTGATTGCCTGCTAAGATTCATCCCTGAAATGACCAGAATGTGTTAAGTGAGACTCAATGCAGTCCACACAGAGCTATAATCCAATGAAAAAAACAGCTAACATCAACTGCAGGGTACACTAGTGCAAACAAGCACAGGCTCAGAGTTTGTGGGAACAACAAAGACAGACAAATTAAAAGTCTCAAATAAACAAAATAGTTAGTGGCAGATTTTCAAAGCTCACGTGATGTGTGATAACAGCGGTCCTGCCACTTTGGCAATCAGTGTACCGCATGCAATAAAATAATAATAATTTTATATGCAATTCACTCTTAAAATGTGTGTTGCAACTAGATCTGTCAAGGCGTTAATTTTTTTAACGCATTAACGTACGGATTAACGCAGTGCGTTAATTTTTTTAATGCATTAATTAACGCGTAAATTAACGCACCCAGTCCCGTCGAGATGGAGAGTAGAATGTAAATTACCCCGGGCCCGATACGTTTATGGGACATGCCTGTAGAATATAGAAAGTTAGAAAAAATGAAAAAAAAAGTTTTAAAAACACATATAATTTTTTTTTTATTTTTTAAAACGTATTTAGACTATTTACTATTTCACTATTACAGTAGGCCTATTTTATTTTAACGGTTAATTGCTTGAACGAAGAATTTCTCCTCTCCCGTCGCCTATTCTTCTGCTTACCTTTTTATTTCTCTGACTTCTAATACATGTAGTTGCTGCCATTATGCCTTGACGCAAAACTTGTGTAGACTGTTGAGCATAGTGTTCAGAATTTTGTACGTCCGCAGGTAGCTTATGGGGTGTTTACACCATCCAGCAAACGTCCAGCATTAGCACGTGTATTTTGAATACATTTGCTGGAAGTTTAATGGACGTTTGCTGGATCGTGTAAACACCCTATTAGGCACAAACGAAGATGTTGCGCAAATGTTTCAGTTTAAACTTTAAACGTGTTATGCCGTGGCTACACGCACCGATTTCCTCGTCCGAAACGTTGTCCGACGTGACCGGGCCTTCCGAGGTTTATAAACCTCGTCCGAGGAAATCGTCGCATGTAGCCACGCTTTAGCGGGGCATTACTGCTGTAAATTTACGCATGTGCGTTAATTTTTTTAATGCGCATTAATTTTTTTAACGCACGTTAATTTATTAACGTATTAACGCGTCAACTGTGACAGCTCTAGTTGCAACCCAAAATCGCTAAAAAAATTACTAAAAACCCCCCAAAATTGTGAAAAATTCACTAAAAACCCCCTTTTGGGGATTCAAGGCCATTCAAGGTCATCAACGTTGACAAAATTGAAAAGCCCGTGACCAGTGCTTGTTATGATAAGCAACATGTACAGCATGCAATAAAATAATAATAACCCACCTATCTGCAACCATTTTCACACTAGAAAAGCTAATAGCGGCAAAATAACATCTTTTAAAGGGGTACCCCTCTTTGACGCCCTCGTTTAAGGGGAACCCCCTTCACTTGGGAGCCCAAAATTTTGTCACAATAAACTAGTCCTTGGGGCAGCCAACAGTGATGATTTTGTTATCCTAGCTTGCACTGTTTTGATACAGCTCACGAGCATGACGGACGGACGGACAGATGGACAGACACCTAGATAACGGCTAAAACACGCGATGCATTCTGCTATCATGCATATAAACCAAAATCGGTGCAAACATTCCACAGGGCAGGAGTAACCAGAGTGCCACTTTTCAGTTTCTTAAGTCAAAGCTCAGAGTCATCGTTAGATATAGAGTGATGGCCACATGATATGACAGTATTGGGTCAATATACTTTTCTAGTTAATAATAATCATGCAGTCAAGATTATGGTTCACATTAATATTAGAAACATACACTAATCATAGCTAAACAGCAGAAATGATGCACTCCATGAGGCAAAGTGACAGGCATGAAAGCAAAAAACAACCTGTATCTGCCGTGGACGAGCAGCAACCGACCGAGATAATTGAACTGCGTCATTGAAAAGTCGGCTGCAAGAGCTGCTTGCATTCCTTCCTACAGATGCAGAACATCACAGCTCGTCTGAAAATTCACACTGTGCCCACATGGCAGTGACTGAGCTTCATATATACTTCATAACTCACAATACACCATGCACTGTTAAAGATATTTGCAGTGTACCATTACAAAGGTGCATTAAAATTGTCACTGAAAGGTGAAACTTGAGTCGAAACAGGTTATGCTTTAAACGTCAGGGAACAGAGATGGCGAGAATCAATGGCAGTAAGTCTTAAATGTTCAGAAGCCAGAGACACTGATGTGCAGCTTCAAACTAACTGTCATGTGCCTAGATCATGATATCAGCCTAGTTGTATGAAAAAGCAAGGCACTAGTCTTTTTAGCACAGAATGAAATGACTACAAGTGATACTCATAGCTTCTACTGATACCTTAACAGTACACATCTGTGATTCTGTGTTATCGGTTTAGACTATGTGTGCTAAAAATAAGATGCTCCCGCAAGACGTGCAGTGCATGGCATCACTTGAAATGTCGTCCTTTTTATGCTACATTACACTTGCATCGTCACATTTACGACACTATGATTTAACTAGCTTTCAGCACATGCAAAAGCCATGTATAGCAGATACACAATATATAATACAGTACAATGCACGATCAATTTATATAGCATGGAGGCACAGCAAGTTTCTGATGTGCCATAGCGTTAAAGTGAGTAAACATAAAACAGACAAAAACAGTTCACAGCCACAAAAAGATGAAATAGATCTGTACAGACCTTGCCTACAATTCCAACACCTACGTTAGCAGCTTGAATCATACTGACATCATTACCACCATCTCCTGAACATGGATGTCGCACATACAACAGCTGTATGCAGTGCTCACTGTATGTTTGTAATGTAATGTTTAGTACTATGCAATATTCACTGCTGAATATAGAGCATCAGTATCCCAAAATATACTCTTAGGCCAAAGCAGTGACTAATAACCTACAGAAATTCATTAAATTACCGGGTATCGCATTTTTGTCAAGTTGATGAAAAGAAGAACACTAACGTCATTGACAAATTGTTTCCAGTGGTGATGCATAGTGGCAAACAGAAATTGTCTCAAAAAAGGCAACAGAAGTTGCCAAACCAACTTAAATAATAAAGTTTGCACGTTAATAAATTTATACAGCTCATCATGCAACATTAACCTTGCTTACTTCATGTCTGCCTATTTTCTTCCATGCTCATCACAAGTTTGGCAAAAACTCCAAAAGTTCCAACAATATCTGAAAAGTGAAAATTACTGCCAAAGTAAAAATGTCAAGTGGGTACTGGTTTTGGTAATTATGAAACAGATAGTAAGAAACTTGGCAGCAAGGACGATGCACCGACATTTAATGCTAACTAAACTGTATCACAGCATGAATGATATAATGCCACACCGTCAGGAGGCAGCAGCTTATAAATCATGACAGAAACTAATGACCAGAAACAACTGTCAAAAGAGGTGGGCCTTTGTCTCTCGCCGAAACTGTAACTGTCACAAAGACCAGACCAAACTAGAAATTTGGGGCAAAGCCCAACGTGAGTCCACCCGGCGCCCTAAGTCCGATTGATTAGGGGGGGTAAAAAGGGAGGGGGAGAATTTCCCGGCATCAAAGTCACGTGGCCCGCACTCAAATGCATTGGCATACGCCGAACGTGCTTTGTCGACTTAGGGCAGGTCAACATTAGCGCTTCTAACTTGGTTCGTAGTGGACGGAATTTCACTAAATTTTTTTGTTCAACGCCGAAAGGATCGCTCTCGTCAACGCCATCTAGATTATGTCGTCACCTTCATCGGTTCCAGAGATATTTGCGCTCAAACTCGAAAGTTGTCGTAAATCGCACCGATTTTTGAACGTTTTTTGCCCTCCCAAATTTTAAGGGGGGCGGTGCCCCCAAAATTTGTACTTGCGTTAACACCCCAACATAGAGACACGTTAAGTGCCAAAGTTTCGTCGGGCTACACCCCCTAACTCCGAAGTTATAAGCGCTGAGTTATTGCATTTTAAGCCAATTTTTGACCCCCCTTTGAAAAAAGTTGTAAGGGGGGCCGCTGTCCGCGGTGGGGGGTGCGCTGGTAAAACTTGGTCATTCTCTAGCGCGTGTAAAAATTTGGGGGCACAGCACCCCCTAGGGGCCGAAATATGTTCTTCCGAAAAATATACGATTCAACATCGAGATCTCCAAGGTCACTGGACCAAACTTCACCGGACTTGTTTCGCCTAACGCAGGAGGAATCGCGATAGACGGAATAAAAATTTGATTTTGAATATCTTCATCCGTTTTGGAGATATTCGCCGCCAAACTTCGAAGTCGTCCGAAATCGGGCCAAATTTTGCATGTTTTTCGCCCTCAAAATTTTTTTGGGGTGTGCCCCCCAAAATTTTGGACTGGCATTATAAAATTGGGCCTAGTACTGACCATCGTGCAAAATTTCACGCCGGTCGGCCCATGCATCTCGGAGATCTCGCATTGAATAAAAAAAAACATCTGGGCTAAAACATAAGTCCGCTCTGCAAGCTATCGCTTTCGGGCAGACTAATAAACTAATTTGTATAGTGCCAGTGTGTCGATTGACTTCAGAAAGTGTGGAGGGAAGAATTAGGCCAGGATAAGCATGGACTGGGTGCTGGCGAACAATTATTCCACTGGCATGACAGAAATTCGAAAGGCAGAGGCTCATCCCTGCTCAGTTTGCACATTAATTTTGGGAAACATTGAAATTTGGAGGGGCTCATTTGCAGTCATGGAAGTGCTCTGCACGTCTGCAAAAATCTGTATGAAATTGGAAGGGAGAAAAACATTTCATGCTTGTCTGTTTGGTGCATTGCAGAGCATGATATTTGGCTGAAAATCTACAAGTGCTTGTCAGGGTTACTGTCATTTATTAGGTGGTGCCACTTTATTTTCCAAACTTGTTTCTAATAAATTATGAGGTGATGTTAGGAATGAAGTTACGTTGATTAGTGCCAAGTTTGGTGCCGATGTGATCAACATTTTTGAAGATACAAGCCGTAAAACAAGGTGGCTTCATTTTTTGGCCCAGCCTGTTAATACAAGTTTTGCGGACAGACTGGGGACAGATAGATAGTGGATGCAGACACCCACAGACAGTCAGACACGCTGTCTGATGACAAGGGTCGCTTATAGCAATACAAGACCAACACATGCAGTGAATCACTAATGTATGTGTAAACCATATAATGCATAATTAAAATGCTGTGTGATGCAAAGTTGTAGAATGCTGTTTGTGTGAATAATGCACTTCAGTTTGTATGGGAGCGATAAGTTGTTAGTATAAATTTTGATGATTAATTAAGAATGCTTACTAATAAGTCAGTGAAGATAAATGATAATAATGTAGCTGCTGAGTTTGATTACTTGTATAGTGTTTTACTGTAATTATTTTCGTCAAAAAAGGTTTTTTGACAGTGTTTCTGTTTTGTTTGTTTGCTGTGTTACTCAAAAATTCTGACAGATTTTGATTAAATTTTGAACTGATTAGATTTTAATGGCAATCCTGAGTCTTGTAGATTCATGGTCATTGTGAAGGATTCTTTAGAAGTACAGTATGAAGTGACAATGTGTCAGCAAATTCTGATGAAATTATACGAAAGGGGGAGGGTGACTTAAGTACTTACCACTTGGATTTTTATGCGCAAAAGCAGCTACTGCTTTCAGCGCATCTTAGCCATCACAATTCTGTCCGTCTGTCCATTCGTCTGTCTGTCACACGGGTGGATCGGTCAAAAATGGTGCAATATAGGATCACCAAATCTTCACCATCGGCTGCCTGGAAGACTCTAGTTTTAGGAACCGTAAAGCTTTTCTATAAATTCAAAGGGGGTGACCCCGAATGAGGGTGCTAAATGAGGGGTGCAAATGTGCGATTTTCGGCCAATAAATCGCTGTATCTCAGTAATGGTGCGAGATAGGGCCTAGGTTGCGATTAATCACTAATAGGAAGTCATACACTGGCTCTCGATTGGAGCTGAATTCAATGACCTTGGATGACCTTTAACGCCAAAATAGGGGGTTTTATGGATTTTTTGGCGTTGTGCGATTCAGATAGAGAATTTGGTATTTGTATATTAACTTAGCGTGAACATCCCAGTTTTCAGCTAAACTACTAAACCCGAACTGCTATAAGCTTTCAGGCGTCTCGTGAGCATTAGCTCATATTTCTTTTTTTTTTAAACGGTGCAGTTCAGGATCTGGATTTGGCTGTGTTAGTTGAGCGTTTGGTCAATGTCAAGTTAGGCTTCAGCAGTAAAAAGTTTACTTTTGGGAATCCTGTTTATGGTGCAGGAATTTACAAAAAATTAAGCATTTTTACTTACATGTGTCCAGCGGCAGCAACAGCAGCAGCAGTAATGAAAGTATGACATGATACCTCACATGATGTGTTCATAGTATAAAAGCTGTCCTAATTGTGTTGCCCAAATATTGTTGAAATGCATATATTGGTACTTGCCCATTTTATACTATTTGCTTAATGCATATTAGCTGGTGGATATTAACTGATGAGAAACTTTTGAAATTGCCAGAATGATAGATTCTTTGTGGAGAACTAACCACTAATGTTTAAATGCTGAGGTCAAACTGCTAGTTATGCTAAGAAAAGAGTAATTACTTCTCAGTCATGTTTACTGCTGCTCGTGGTACTGGTTGAATTTATCTGTTGCAAATAATGTTCAGTCTTTTGCATTTGTTGTGATTGATTTATTGAGTTGCATTTTATAAGTATTTCCATGCAAATGTCATAATTAAATTTATTGATTTATATTGTTTGTATATGCAAGCATTATAAATCAGTATATTTGTACAACATCGTGAAATTGACTAAATTGGCTGTGTGAACGTTGTAGGTGTTGACTCGATGCTGGATGATATGATCGGTGAGCAGTCGTCAGGACTGTTGATGAGTGAAATTCCTCTTCCCACCGATTCATGGAAGTCAACTCAGTTTGGCCGTCAGACTGTCATATCTTCCACAGCTCGTCAATGTACTTCGAAGAATCTGAGATTTTATCTGCCTCACAATGACGGTGGTGTGAACGAAACGATTTCAAGATATGGTGATGAGTTTTCTCGGCTTATGCCATGTGTACCGTCTCAGTCACCTGCCATACAAGTCCGTCCAAGTTCACAGACCCAGACTTATTTTAAACAAGAGTCTCAGCTAACCAGGAGCACAGTACAACAACCACGTAGTACCGATCGATTTGAACAGCAGCCAGCTGCAACATCTTTGCACCATCTACCTCCACCACTGCGAGTGTCTACACAGACTGAGTCACATGCTGGGAACGGTTTTGATTTGAACAGTGGGTTTAAGACGATGGAACTCGTAAGTCCGGCTTCAGCGGCTAAGGTGGCAAATAAGAAGACGATGCCCAGATATTCACAGCAGGACAGCAATAGCACGGCTGTTTCAAAGCCACTTTTTGTTGTGGATGAGAACAAGAATAACTTCAATTGTCGGTACAACGACACAGTAGTGGGTTATGACGAGGATGCAGTGATGACTCCTCAGAACTCTTGCAGTTCTGACTCTGAGTCGACAGAAATGATTCCACCCTGCTGCCTTTCTCCGACATTCATGCCACCTTCCTTTCCTATGTTGTCTTCATTAACTGCTGATAATTTTTCTAGCTGGCAGCCAGGTGCAACCACAGGAGCTTCGTACAATCCACACTTTTCTCCAGTGTTTCCATCACCTCCACCACCCCCTCCACCTGGAATGGAGTTGCAGCCTCGTGTACCACCATTGATGCAGCTGTCTGCCCAGTCCCGACCACCGCCACCACCACAGATGGCTCAGCAGCCGTCAACAAATTCATGGCTTCATTGCCACACACCAGTGATGCAGCAGCCATCATCATCGCTGTTGCCGCCGCCACCACCACCGCCTCCGCCGCCACCGCAAACCACAACCTCGGAAATTCCGTCACCAATGGAAACTTCATGGCAGCAGTCTGCAACACCACCACCACCTTTTTTGTCCTCAACAACATCTTTGAAACCGACGTTGCAGCTACCACTACCACCACGTGTTGCAACTAACTTGGCGAATCGCTTGCCCGAAAGCAGTTTCGGTTCAGCTTGGGGATATCAGCCGGGCAAACGTCAGAGTTCAGAACGTGCGACACAGGGCATAAAGAAGATGCCGGAATGCGGGAGTGGATCAAACCGCAACAAGGCCATTGAAAAACCACTTTTTGAAACTGCTGCAGCTTCCAGTAATGCTGCTGGAATGGATGCTTACGAGTATGATAATGACACAGTTCCTGCTTCATGGGAAGACATTGATGATTCCGAATTTCCTCCACTCAAGGCGCCTGCATCAGCAGCAGCAGCAGCCACCGACAGAGAGTGCTGCAATGATGTTACGCCCGATGATGAGTGGTTCAACGTGAAGCCGGGACAGCTGGAAGCCTCAAAGTGGTCCCTGACATTCAGTAAGCAAGTAGCAGCCACTCCACCGGTTCGTTTCTCTGGATTGCATGCTCGGACAGCCGTGGCATTTTCAGCGCCTACCGCTTCGCAGTTCGTGAACAGCGAGAAGAAAAGGAAGAAGGACCGACAGTCTCTCAACCTGTTCCGGCCTGGTACATCTGACGAGGACGCAGAGCCTGTCTTGGATTGGTGCGACCGATTCCAAGCAAGGTACGCGGAGGTTACCGTACCATACTACGACAGTCACTGCCACCTTGATTTCCTCTTCAAGAGATCAGGCTTCAAAGGATCGTTCAAAAAGTATCGTCAGAACTTTGCCAAGACATTCCCGTCTAACTTCCTTGGCTGTGTGGCTGTCTTTTGCAGTCCATCGATGTGGTCCCTAAACGAAGGCAAGATATGTCTATTTTTCTATCAGCTGTATTATGTTGCAAACTTAATGAATACTGTTCAGTTTAGTAACTTCTTATATTTAACAGATTATATGCAGCAGTCTCAATAGTATTATTGTGAACGATGTCTGTTTATGACCATATTGTTTTAGTGTGAATCATTTTTGGGGTACATTTTCCACAGTCTTAAAATTTGTCGTGGCTGCATTTAATTGCAGTAGTGGCACTGTCTAGTTGTTAATGCATTGTGCTAATCAACCTAGTTGCACTTCACCAGGCATGATGAAGATGGCTGACTCACTCTCGGCAGATGGGTATTGGGTATACTATAATACTAGAGTCAAATGTAATTTCTTTTATCATTATTTTGGCATAGCTTAGTAGCGTTGGTTTCACATCAGTTTTTTAAAATTATTTTCCTCTTTTTATACACCCCCGGGCCTCCAAACTGTGAAGTCAGGTGTTGACACGACACTGGTGTGATGTGTAGGTTCGTGGTTTCAGTCGGTGCTGCGCGATGAGATAGTGTGGGGTGCAGTTGGATGTCATCCTAAGAATGCTACGGAGTTCACTGACGAGGCGGAGATGAAACTTCGACAGATGTTAAGGCACCATCGCATTGTCGCGCTTGGCGAAGTCGGACTCGACTATTCAGGAACGTGAGTTTTTTTAGATTTTAGCACTTGATTAAATTGTAGTTAATATGATATTTTTGATGATAATGCTTACTGTTGTCAAGTTCTATAAATTAATAATATTGGTAATAATAAGAAGAAGATATTTTATTTTGCTATCATGGAACAAGCATTGTCAAAGTAAAAGATTAATGTTGCTACTAGTTTAATATTTGAGAATAGTTAATTAATTTTACCAAATAATTCTGTGTCATCAGTATTCACGCATGTTTTTCATGTTAATGTGGATAACTATTTTTTTGCATGTTATTTCGAAGATTATAATGTCTTATTCGTTGAAGTCAGTGGGTACTTCTTATTTATTGTTATTACATTTGACATGGTGGTTTGCTAAGTAGTTAATCTATTTAAATCTCTGCTGTTGTGAGCAAGCTTATACAGAGAGCATTAGCAGCTGTTCATTGTTGACTGACTATCATAATTTCTATATTAAAATTATTTGTAGTGAAGCATTTACGAGAAATATTCAGAAGTGATAGCAGAGTTACTATGCTGTATGCAATCATTCGGTCTCGAGTTGGTTATTGTCCAATGGTGCATCAAGGGAGAAGCAGGGAACACCATTTCCCAATTAATATCAGGACCTGGAGGAATTATAATACAGTAGCATTTTCGCAAATAGGCTTGCAGGGAAATTAGAATTCTAGATAAAAGTTAACAGCTCATTTCCGGGGTTGAAAAATGCCCTAAAATACGTTTGTGGCCGGGTTTCCATCACGGACCCCACAGCAAGAGCTTACAGCTCCCCAGACTACTAGCTGGATTAAATGGGGCCTACTTCTAGAGTGAGTGAAGAACAAGGGAAGGGAGGCGTCTTGCAGACAAGAATTAGTGCTACACCATTGTGTTTATCATTTATATTATGCAGATGATTTGGAAGACTGTTGCAGGTGCCGGGTTCGGCAGTGCGGTGCTATGTGCTCTTTAAACTAAGTTCTTATGCTTTCCGTGGTTTGGTTTGATGGAGCTGTGTCGGCCGATGCTTGTTTAGTAGCTAAGCAACTTGGCTTGGTAGCAATTTCTGTGCTTAGCTTTCTAGTAAGCGCTTACGGAATGGGCCACTTGGCTTGCTGCGTGAAAACAGGTCAAGATCAGCTCACTGATTGAACAAATAAATTTCCAAAAGGTGGAAATATTGTTATTTATTACTTCAGCCAGAAGCGATAGTTTTCGGAGCGGACTTATATTTTGCTAGCATTTCCTTTCTTTTTTTTCTCGTGAGATCTCCAAGCTTCATCAGTGGATTGCTGCAAAATTTTGCACCATAATGGAAAGTATGTTTGTTTAAATAATTCGGGTCCTGAGTTTTTGGGGGCCCTCATCAAAAATATTTTAGGGGCAAAAACATGCAAAATTTGGCGCGATTTCGGGCGACTTCAAACTTTGACAGCGAATATCTTCGTAAAGGATGAAGATTTTTAAAATTGGACAAATACATGATTTACCGTGGTTCCTACCACATTCGGTGAAACAAGTCTAGTGAACTTTGGTCCACCAACTTTGGAGATCTAGTGGTGGAATCATGCCCACCCAAATCGTTTTTTTCGGAAGACCATATTTCGGCCCCTAAGGGGTGATGCACCCCCAAATTTTTACATTGTGCTAGAGAATGACCATTGACCAAGTCTTACTAGTGCACCCCGACTGGGGATGGGGTTCTCCTTACAATTTTTTCAGCCCTCTGTTCTCCAATAGACAGCATTATCACATTGATGACTGTCTGGAGGATAACAGGGAAGATTATTAGAACTACCATTATGTTAATTACATATCCACCCATATAATGGAGTTCTTACAGTGTTACGTTAACCTCATTTTTTGTTTTGTTTTTCTTTAAAGGTTAAACTTTATGTTTATTGTAAAGTTTAAACTTACCGTTCCATTATTGTGTTTGTGTGCGTTTTGCCTGAAAAGGCAAATGACCTATAGTACTGTGTTGGGTGAGACGTTAAACCCTACTCACTCACTCACTCACCCCCTTACAATTTTTTCAAAGGGGGTCAAAAATTGGCTTAAAATTTGACGTATCCGTGCCTGTAGCTTTCGGGATAAAGGGAGTACCCCCATGAAACTTTGCCACATGATGGGCCATAAGGTGGGCATTATCACTTATGTACAAATTTTTGGAGGCCTGCACTTCAGAAATTTGGGAGAGCCAAAAAGTCGAAAATTTGGCTCGATTTTGGATTCTGGCGAGTACAAGTAAAAAACTATAGATAACTTATGACTTTGACCACAAATATCTTAGGAACCAATCGAGATATCAAAAATTGGAAACGAACCTGATCGACATCGATCCCTGTAAGTTCAGTAAAAAATGGGTGAATTTTGGTCCACTAAAAAAGCTACAGTTGACCTACCCTAAGCCGACAATGCACGTTCGGGCACGTTGGGTTTTGCCCCAAATTTCTAGTTTTCTGTGCAATGAACCGGTAACAAAACAGTGCAACAATAGTAACACTGATAAAAAAATGTCGCGCTGACAAGATGAGAATATTCGGTGATTTGCATATGTGGCATTGCGTTGTCCATTGTTTGCAAATAAACGGCAGCTTGATAAGTGCTACCAAGCTGCTTGGCTACTGAACACGCCTCTGATCTGAGTCTCAGTTTGACAGTTAGACTGCATGTCCGTCAGAGTGCTGTTGTGTTGACTGCTTGTTTGCGAATGTACAGGTTTGGCGAACACAGCGATCTGCAGAAAACTGTCCTGCGTAAACAGGTCGCCATCGCTCGGGAACTCGCACTACCACTGGTCATTCATTCTCGGGATTCCGAGCTTGACATCATTGAGGAGCTCAAGCAGGTGAATTACAATAAACATATTGCAATATTTGCTAATATTTTGTTTATCTGGGTTGCTGTGGATCATCTGACCCCTTTGGTGCTTTGTGATAAGTCAGCTTAGGCCAAGTATTATGTGTCTTCTGTTCACTGCAACTAAATCTTCTTGGCTGATGAAATAAAGCTTCCTCGGTTACTTTATACTGGTTGGGCAACAAGATATTTAAAAGCCTGCCATAAGCTCATAACTATTCCGTAACTGAACTTTTGATTAATGGCTCATCCTAGAGTGACTACAAAATGGGGTTCAGCATTAGTTAAACCAAGAACACATATGTGTATATGTCCATATAATTGGTTTATGAAGTGAAGCTTTATTACAACTTTCGCTGGTTTCAAAAATGTTCTGTTTTAATTTGTGTCTGTTTCATTTTCTCTGCAGTTATTTTATAAGTTTGGAAGGATTTCAATTAAACGTTTTGCAGAGTGGGTCGAGGTCAAAGTGATAAGATTCATTTGGATCGGGGGATTATTAAAGGATACATATAGTCAGACTTGAATTTCTAGTTTTGAGAAATGTCTTGCAGTCCCAGCATTTAGTTTTTAATGTTTAATGTTTTTATTGTAAACATTTCTAGTGTGTGAGTGATGTACAATAATCATGGTAAAGTGGTAATAATGTATTTTTTCCTGTATTCATAGTATTAGCAGTACTACCATGTGTTGTTTTAACAGTCACACTATTACTGATATTAAGTAGTATACAAACAGTTACTGGCATTAATGTTATTAATGCCTGTGAGGTTGTCTTGGTGAGTTTGATCCTAGGCCTACCGTTAAACTTAATTTAGAGTTAACCTAGGCCTAATGCTAAAGTAACTGGACACAAAATTGAAAATAAAATGATAATGTGATTTAATAAGCAGAATATTTACGGCGAGCGAATTATCATGTAAGTGCAATGCCAAACACCAACAATATTTTATAAACTTAGGGGAAACAATTTTCAATAATTACTTATGATGCCATTTGTTATGTTTTGTTTAGCCTCAGTCGTGGCAAAATGTGAAATTTAGATTTGTCTGTCATTGTTACATTTACATTAATTTTGTTTTTTTTCTGGCACTTTTTGTTTTCGACAAAGGAGCCCATAGTATGGGACAGGTGGGTGGGCAGACATGTGGGTGTGTAAGGCATACATTGCAGCCTGTTGCAGTGACTGAAAATTCACTTTTTCCCTTATGTTTTAATGATTTTTAAGTGACATTTGTAATGCACTGCTGATCAGGGCTCAAATATTGAGGGCGCTATAACTTTTGTCTACTACTACTACTTCTACTTTTAACTATGTTGAGTGTTTATGTTGCTGTCAGCTACTGCCCCGAAATTACCGGATACACAGGCACTGTTTTACGGGAAACTGGCGGGACGGCCAACACTGGCTGCACAAATTTCCGAGCTCTTACATTGGGGTGACACCCCTGGTTACTCAGCACAATGCTCGTTCGGCTCCAGTGAGGGACTTCGTCCAGAATGTGCCGCTTGACAAGTTGCTACTGGAGACGGACAGTCCGTACTTCATCCCCACTGAGGTCAGTAAGCACTGCAGTCAATTCTTTTCTGCTCTCTTTCTGCGTACAGTTTTGTGTGCTATGACACATTTTACGTGCAACAGCAGCTACTGCTGTAGCACATCTTAGCCATCGCAATTTTGTCTGTCTGTCTGCCTGTCCGTCTGTCACAGGAGTGGATCGGTGAAAAACGTTGCAAACGAGGATCTGCCTGAAAGACTCTAGCTTCAGGATCCATAAAGCTTTTCCATAAATTTGAAAGGGGTCACCCCAGTCGATACAGCATTGGCGGAGCGAGACAGGTCATGGCCTCTGGCGAGTACAAGTAAAAAACTATAGATAATTAGCCGCCGGTCATCTGGCCCCCTCTGGCGACTGTAAAAGAAACATTGTTGCTCAGATGGGTAAACTTAGATTTTGTTTTACTGGGCTTTCAAACGTGCACCACTGTTGCACGTTCCCCTTGTGTTAGCTGGGCTTTTCTTGTTTTGCTTATTATTACTTTTCATTAGTGACTGAGCCACAGTCGGATGGTTTTGCAGCTTCTACTTCATAAAGCTAATTGCCGTGGATGAGATTTTATGCCGCCTACTGTGTGTCTAAAAAGTTTTTAGTATTTTTGTTTGTTTTTGTGTTATTAGCATTTGATTGGTTGGTGGTTAATTGTTATATCTGCTGTTGTTTAATCTTTCAACCTGTATGGTTGCCCTTTGATAGATATTTTACTTTGTTTTATCTCATTGATGTGTTTGCTGAAGCATTTAAAGTGAGTTTGTAATATATTGATGAAGAGTTTATTATTGCCATCTCTTTGTGTGGTAAAGCCCAAATTCCATTACGCCGACTTTCACGGAAATGGGGATGTCATGGCAAAGTTTTGGGCTTTCATAACATTGCGACATGTTGAGATGGTTGCATAAGTTCGTGACAGATCCGTTTATATTGCTCTAGTGAATTCAGTCTGTGACAAGACATGAGGAAAGTCACTTTCCCTGTGGACTTTGTTGCGGACTTTGTCGGAAAGTCGGCGTAATGGAATTTGAGCTAAAGTTTGCGACATAGTTGGCAGGGAAGTTTCGGTGGAGTCGGTGTAATGGATTTGTGCTTAAATGCACTTAAGCTGTTATTAAAGGTGCTTAGAGTTTGATGTCTGTCCAGTTACTAGTTATGTGGCCGTGTTAATATGGGTCTTTTGTGTCTGTCTCTCTATTTGTTTTTTTCATCCGTCTTGTATCGTACCTTAGCTCGAAAAAACCGCAATTAGCGTAAACATTTCAGAATGTCGGAGTTCGGTGGCAGATAGGCCATGCATTTAAAGCCTTGTTGTGTTTCAGCAATGTGAATAAGCTTGTACATCGTGACTGACGCACTTTTGTTTTTCAGTAAAATTATGAATTGTTTTGCATTTTGGTGTTGTTCCATTTGGTTTGTGATTTCAGTAATTGATTTGGTAAATGTATATGAAAATCTAACTCACTCAATATCCACTTGATTAAATAGTCCTTGAAAGACATGGAAAATAAATGTTATTCTGGAAAATACGCATAAAATGGTCCTGGAAAACACGCATGGAAAACCACTTTCACTCTTCTGTGTATATAGCATTGCAGCCCCCGCAGTCTCTAACTCACTACCGTACCCTCTAGCATTTGCAGTTCTACTTCTGAAGACACTTTCCACTGCCTCCTTAAAACTCACTGCTTCCAGCAGGCCTACTACTTTCCCAAACGGCTCAGCCAAGTGCGTCAGATTCGGCCACTGGCTGACATTGTGCACTCTAAATATACTCTTACTTACTTACTTACTTATATTGTGGCTGAACTGTCTGTGGTTGTTCGTTGCTGTAGATCCCGTATGGTGAGATGCGGTTTTCCCATCCTGGAATGGCCATCACTGTGGCTCGGACGATCGCCGAGCTCCGGAACATCAGCATCGATGATGTGCTGGCCGCCTGCTACAAGAACACGCGGCTCATGTATGCTATCTGAGTCGCGCACACCGACGATGACCACTTCGCTGTTTACTTAAGCCTCTTAGCAGGGTGATCACAGTATTTAAAAATTTTTACCCTTTTTCTGGCCCTGGAAAGTTTTTGAAAACGCAATTCGGTCTTGAAAGTTTTGAAGTTAAATGTGATAGGGTCTCAAAAGTCTTTTTCAGGCCGTGGAAAGGTTTCGGAAACCCGATTTGCTTGAAAGTTTTGGAATCTGATGTCAGAGAGTCTCGAAAGTCCTTGAGTTTCAGTTGTTCAAAATCACTGTGACTGCGATGTGAAAATTGTTCTCATTAAATGTTATGAATGTCTAATGTGATGTGGTAAAATATCGAGCGAATGGGTCTGGAAAAGGTTCTCAAAAGTTTCTGAAAAGTTTGAGTTTTTTGCCTAGAATGGTGACCACCCTGTGTTAGGGAAGTCCTGACTGTTTTTGTCTTCCATTATTCTGCTTACAACATTTGTTTGCTGTGTTACATGTTAAGTCTAAGCACTGCATCTGTCTGTCAGTATTTAGAACCACAAGCCGATTTTTTTCCCTTTTATGGCTGGTTTATCAAAATTTACGGCTGCTTTTCGGCTAAGCCTGAAAACTTTGGTGGAGGTATTTTTCGACTAAAAATTTAAGCAGTTTACCAAATTTATGGCGAATTTCCGGCTAAGTCAAAGCTAAGAAAAATTGTAACATTACTTTTCACTAGTTGGCAAAATCTCTTGTAGCTTTTTCTGCTCAACCGTCATGGTGATTATCATAAAATCCTCAACATATTTCTTTTTCCTTCCTATGTGAAATAACACAGAATAAACATGCCATGTTTTGTTTTTATAAAGACCAAATTTAACAGTGGCCAGTAAATTCCGCGGCTTGGGGGTGTAACTGGTCTATCAGTATTGCAGATCTGATTTTTAGTTAACTCGCATGCATCGCTGCATCTGTGGAAAATTGTCTAAAGAATTGTCCATTCATGTACATTTCTGTCGTTTTTTGCATACTTTGGGGAAGTTCTGTTTGGCAACCACTCTTTAGTGTCTGTGCATTTGTTTGTTTTTTCTCTGAATAGAAACTTGTAGAATTTTGACCAACTCTGACTGTGACAGTGCAATTGCAGATATCTTCTTGTGTCAGTACTGAAATCATTAATTTTCACCATTGTCGTGGGTTAAAAACAAGTACGAGCGACTGGAAGCTGCAGTTTTCCAGCAGATAGCTGCAGATTTTGACAGAGAACATTACGGGTGCTTCAGATTTAAATTTTTTCCTTAGTTTTTACGCACGAAAGCAGCTATGCTTTCAGCGGGTCTTAGCCATCGCAATTCTGTCCGTCTGTTCGTCCGTCACACGGGTGGATCAGGCAAAAACGGTTCAAGCTAGGATCACCAAATTTTGACCGGCTGCCCGGAAGACTCTAGTTCCAGGAACCGTAAAGCTTTTTCATAAATTCGAAGGAGGTCACGCCGAACGAGGGCGTTAAATGAGAGGGGGGTGGTCAAAATTTGCGATTTTTGGCCAATAACTCACTGTATCTCATTAACGGTGCGAGATAAGGCCTAGGTTACTATTAATCACCAATAGGAAATCGTATACTGGCTTTCGTTTGGCGCCGAATTTAATGACCTTGGATGACCTTGAACGCAAAATAGGGGGCTTTTAATGGAATTTTTGGCCACTTTCGCCTGTGAGAGTCTATATCATTCACAAGGAGGCGCCACCGTCGCCAACGCCACACGCGCCTATGGCCGATGTGTATTATGGTCCCGATGGGCCGAGTCCAAGTGATATGCGATTTTCAAAACTATAACTACTGAACTGGAAATGCTATAGGCTTTCGCGCGTCTCGTGAGCTTTTCTCAAATTTCTTGTTTACATGCTTATACACTATACACAAAATCAGAAACAATGTGAACCGAACACATAGGCCTACATATGAAATTTTCGTGATCGTTTGTATAACTGAGTTGCGCTAGGTCTAAATGTCGCGTTACAAACACGACTTCCTGCGATCATGTACGGCATAGCAAAATGTCGTTTATTCCGTGTTTTTGGCAGGTAAGTGTTGTGCAGTAAGGTCGCAGTGGTCGCACTGGTCTGTCGGTCACGTGACTGGCCGAGTGTGACTGTGTGAGGTCCTAGGATCAAATCCCGCCGTGGGAATTTGTGTACATTTATCACGACAACCACTGCAATGCTCTTAGTGGTAGAACATCGTAGGCTCATAATACTGTTAAGTAAGTAAGTAAGTAAGTAAGTAAATGATTTATAAAGCGCCAGAGTCTCAGAAAGAATCAGTGCTTTGATTGACTTAGCTCCCGTTCTGTCGTGGGTTGGTACAAGTAATTTGAGCAATGCTTACGTGACGCGCTACGTCATCGATGCTGCCACCGGTGGAATTAGTGTGCGACGCGCAACGAAATAGTGATGCGTTTTAAAACGGGTACCAAATTTGACGCTGTCGTAAAAAGGATTCATTAAACGTAGTGACCATGATCTGAGTCAGGTGACCATTTTGTTGCAAAAAAGAACACGACAGAGGAAGTCACTACGGAATAGACCTACGTGTTTTGCTTCAGTCGAGAATAGAACACCAGTAAGCCTGTATCGTGCTTCTGATTGCTTAATGCAGAACGCTGTGGCGGCGACTGGCTGCAAGCACGAACGGGACGAGGACAGTTTTTATTGATCTCATTGCGAGTTGCTGACATTTTGACGGTCTGGTCGCCACTGCAGTGCCGCGGCAACAGTCTGATCAACTAAGAGCTAGCAATAGTGTACCTGCGCTGCACACGGTCGGCTGCTTGAGTAACCCACTCGGCTTTGCCACGTCGAGCGCTTAACGAAAACAGTCTGCGCTGACGCCGACGCCGGCCGACTCGTGTGCGAGGAGTTGGCTAATTCCGCTGACAGCTGTCGCGCTCGCTTATGAGACTGGTTGGTCGGTGGACGAGTCGTAACTCGTTCGCAACGTTTCGTCATGGCAAGATCTCTCATCGGCTCTCACTTAGATCTCCACCACATAATGACGTGACGCGAAGGACAGACTCGGGTCGCTGGCGTTCTTTCTCTTGACCGCCGGAAACGACGCATGACAGCTAAAACTGAGGCGCGAAGTTCGTTAGGCTACATGTAATTAGATTCGCTGTTATTGTGCAACAAATTTGCAACATATCGAACAATTGGAGTTTGTGTTTAATCCAGCAAGACATGATAATAGCAAGACACTCGACTGATGCATGGAAACCACGCTCCATGCAGCAGATTTGATCGTTCTATACAATTTGAGCAGCAACTTAGCCGTCTCCATTAACAAATCGCAGCTATTGTTGAAAAACTGGCAGTTATTTATTTGAGATTTTTAATTATAAACTTAGCCTACATTGCAATTAAAAAGTGTATCACAGCCGAATGATAAATTTAGCACATTGCGGACATAAAACGCTGTAAAACTAGTAACAACGTCTATGAGCATACTTCTCAGTTCTGCGTTTTCACGTTCTAACCTGTCGTCGTTTTGTAGGCCTTACAGATGGCTTGGCTCTGTGACTAAACTTTTGGGCTAATATTGTATAGTAATATATTTTATACATTCTATATATTTTATAATAATGTTAGAGTCATAAAACGTTTTTTCATGAATTAGGTTTTAATGCAATTTGAAAGATTAATATTTTGGCCTAATTGCACTATGAGACTATAGCGATTAGCGACCTTCTCTGCTATAAATAGCTGACAAGCGGATCTGACAATGCTTGATCTTCGGCATAGTATCGACCTGTGGCCTCCATTTTCTGCCCTTCGGCCTGCGGCATCGATACACAGCGCTGCAGCGTAGCCGCTAGCTATAATGATGCTGATGATGCGTCACCATGGTGACGACGTCTATTATGATGTCGTGAGCCAGCCAATCGCAGTCCAAACTGAAACATCCCTATTTTATATTATAGATAGCCATCCAATTGCCTTTTCTCACTAAATTTTAGTTTGTCAGTGTGCTACCACGACAATCATTTTAGCACATGGCGGATATAAAACGCTCTAACACTATTAATACTGTCAACTCTATATGCATACTTCTCAGGTCTGCATACTGACGTCGTAGATTGCTCGGCTCTGTGACAAAATTTTTGAGCTAATATTGTGTAGTAATATATTCTGTGCATTCTATAATAATGTAAAAGTAATAAAACGACACCGTTTTATGAAATAATGCAATTTGAAAAATTAACATTTTGGCTTAATTGCACTATGTGCTATAAATAACTGATAGCCAACCACAATGTTCAAATGTTGACACACGCATAATGCTGTTCTGCACGCACCTCAGTCACTCTAGCAGACAGATAGACGTCTATAGGCTAACATGTTAGCGGCAATCGATCAAAATATAATACGCCATGTCACGAGCGAATCAAACGCAAAGACTAGATCCAATTCACGCAAATACGTGAAATAACACATCAAGGCAGAGGGGGTGGGGTGGGCATTTTCCTTTTTCCCCCGTAAATTTTAGTTTGTCAGAAAATGTTTTTTGTCGGAAAAATTTCGTGCAAAAATAGAAAAATGTGGTGCAATAAATTCCTCATTTTGAAGGAATCTAGGAGCGAATTGGAAATTTTGAAAACCAAAAACTAAAACGTGCAAGTGTCTATGGAAAAATTGCAACTTTCTGCTCCTCCTTTACTTTTTTTAACACGAGGTCGCTGACATCAAACGTGCACTATAGGCCTACATGTATATAATTCTACGTAATTACGTTAATAAAATATACGTCCAAAAATGTACGGCGACTTTTCGTTGGTATCCGGTCATCTACTGTCAAGATGTATAGCCTGAAACTAAGGTTTTAGCTAAGGTCGTCCGACGCCTGTATAACCGTAGGCCTATTAGGCGTCACCGGTGTTATACAATTACTGATGACACCTGTCACTGAAACTGACATGCGGCGCAATAGTGCTGCCAGGCTGTTGTGTATATATGCGTATCATACATTATTTACGCCAACTATATGTCGCCGGAGCGTTGGCTGGATCTGTAATGCTTCTGTGTAGGCTATATTTGTCGATTCATTTGCTACAAAATAGGCTATCATAAACGCGCAGGTTGGTGAAAGCTTATGTTATGTATAGGGTAGCAGATATATTGGAAATCTTTAATGTTCTATATACAAGTTTGTCGTTTATTAATTGTCATTTTGGTCTTTTAATCAACTGGCAGGTTTATTCCAATCTTCTCTGCCAGCTGCTCTTAACTTCGGCTAATCGGCTTCTGTCTCTATCATTCGTGATCTCATAATCCTTGCTCGTGCTGTCGCTTAGCACTTGCAGCCTGCGGGCGCTTGCGTTCTCTCGATGCTTTTCTCAACACACTTCCTTCCATTACCTCACGTAACGATGACTGTCAGTTTTGAGTCAAGACTTAAGATGTGTCCTATTCGCCAGAGTTTGATTGTATTCTACTTTTTTATTGTATGCTGCATTTTATTGCGATTAAAGATTATTATTACTGTTGTTATAGTAATAATCACGTGGAATCTGTATTGCAGTCAGTCGTTATAAGCACAAACCGTCCGCAGTTCCTCAGTCAAAACCTCGCGTCGTCTGGTGCAAAAACGCCTTGGGATGTACACAAACAGCCCGTAGATCTATAGGCGTGCATGAAAAAAAACGGCGGCTAAACCGCAGTGTTTGTATGCGGGGCTAAGCGAAGAGCAATAGTGCATGGTCGACCTTGTAGTGGGACGTCGACAAATGTATAGGTCTATGCGTGACAGCTGCAGCTTGTGTACGAAGAACTTCTGCCCGCATCAGAAGCCAAAGCTGCTGTAGAGACAAGTGGCAAAAGACAAATGATGTGGATGACTTCCTAGCAGCGGCGGTGGCGGTTTTTATTCATTAGGTCCAGAATGTGCGTCTGGCTGCTGCCGCTGCAGCTGCTGTTAGTAGCGTGGCAATGATGTGCGTTGCTTCCAAATAGATAGACGAGTGAAAGTGGTCGCCGCTCCCTAGCAGCGACGCAAGCATGCACGGCAGTGCGTCAGCGACCGACCGACCGCTGTTGTAGCCTCGATGCTTCGCAGATCGGCGGCATACAGTATAAGCTACGTTGAAGGCGTTACCGTGGCAATACGACGCTGCTCGGCTCTCAATATGGTCGCATAATATCCCGCGGTCGCTCGGTCGGTCGTCCATTGTTTTGCGACCAAGTCGCCATGATCACATACGCCTTCCACAGCTTGATTTACTTTTCCCTCTCTGCTTCGTCCGCTCATCTGCGCAAGAAATTGTGTCGGCGAATACGACATTTCTGTCATCCATCTTATTTTGCGGCTGGACTCTTGCTCGTTTGCTACGGGTTCTGTATATTAAGCAAATCTAAGAACGTTAACGGCTAGTACGTAGGCAGTTATCAATCTTGTTGCGATACGATACGATAATGTATGACTTACGCTAAAAACACTAACGAATAACCAACTTAGCTACCGAGCATGTTTACAACAGCACGATTTGCATGTAGGCTAAAAGTAAACAAACAAAAGGAAAAAATGACGACGAACGTGAAGCCCAGTGTCAACGAAGACTGTGAGATGCGTATCGCAGTCGGTTTTTAAGATATTTGCGCGACGAATAAAATTTCGATCTAGCGTTAAAGAGTGAAGAGGCCATAAACGTTCTGACACTATGGATCAACTATACGCCTGTTTATTTATGACCACAAAACGCGAATAAATTTGTATAATTTAAATTTATCATGAAAAACTTCCGAACTTTATGATCTCCAGCGAATAATTGAGAATGCTACTACTGTGTGTTGCGCAGACGGTGAGGTATGTTGAGTGAGCAGTTGGCGATGAAGGACTGGAGTGACAAGTCAACGTCGTTCACTAGTAGCACATCAACTGTTCAACAGCGCTGCAGCGGCACCGCTCTGGTCGACTCACCCAGCAGTTGTCTGTCGAGCGGCTACTGTTCGGATGATGCCGCCAGTGGACATGGCGACGTGTTTTTCGGACGGCACGGCAAGGATTGCTGGATGTCGAGTGCAGACGTCGACACCGTGGATCTGCTGCGCTGCTCGCTGCCGCCGTTCGACGCCGACCTCTGCTCGTCCGCGGCCTCGGCAGCGGCTGCCGTCAGTCACGACGACACGGCGGTCAAGTTCGACGACATCGTCGACAACTGGCTGTTCAACTCCATGTCTGTGCCGTCACCGTGCGTCGACAACGACTGGCCGCTGCACGCACCGCCGGCGCCCACGCCATCGACCTCCACGTCCGAAGGACTGGAAGACCTGCCGACCGACAGCGTCCTGGCCGATCTCCTTCTCAACCAGTTCGCCTACACGGCCGCCGCGACGCCCGCCGTTCGACCGCCGCAGCCAACAATTGACAGCGCGATGCCTCTTACTTCCAGCACTGTTGAGCCAAACCGAAAGCCGTCGCCGGAGCCGACGACGACAGCTAGTGCCTCCTCTTCCTGTCAGACTGTAGCGGTTTCGGTGGTGATTTCGGCGGCGACAAAACGGACGCTGGAAGCGGACAGTTGTGAGCCGTCGGCTGCGCGTCGTCGCCGCTCCAGTCCGTGCTGGCGCTGCTCCGACGTACTGGAAGTGGCGTCATTATCGTCGTTATCATCGTCTGCGTTGGGCGGTACGACGGCAAAGTCGCATCGTGCTGCGGCAGTCTGCTGCGACTGTTCCTCGGCTGACTCAGCACCAGGACTTGCGTCAGCGGCCACCGAGGTCGATCTGAGCCGGCTGCAGTCCGCTCTTCGTCCGGAGTGGCCTGGCTTTGCCGACCTCGTCGTCAGTAGACCCGCCGCCGTCTGCACGCCCGATGAATTGTCAGACAGCGTCGCCGTTTGCGACGAAACAAATAAGACCACCGTGTCTTCGACGGAGAACGGTGACGACGCGGAAGAAACGTCCTCCTCCAATGCTTCGTGCACTGAACCCAGTCGGACAGTCGCGACACGGCCGGTCATCCTCGAAGCACTGCTCAGGTCCTCGAGCAAACTGGACGCCAGCAGAGGCAGCAGCGGCCTATTGGTAATACACACGTGGCGACCCATCTCGGCCGTGGTTATGCACATGCAAAACGAATGGCATTTTTTTAAATGTTTGGCAAATGTTTTAAAACATTCGTGCAAATGTTTTAGACGCGGTTACACGTACTGTGAAAGACGAAGCGCTTGTAAAACATTTGAAAATGTTTTCTTTAGTTTTAACCACGGCCATGACCGTACTACTTTTCCGTCTGTATGTCTGTATCTGACACTATCAAGTAGTAGTTAGTAATCACTGACACAAAACACTCACAGAGCTGTGTTTTGTGATTTACGTCAGATAAAGTTCCTATAGTCATCAGGCGTTGTCGTCGTGGCATGTACACTGTGTCCCCAAAAAGCATCCCCGACATTTTCGACTGTAACTTGAAAACCGATTATCAGATTTCGATAATTTTTGGTACGAATATTTCCGATACAACTTGCCATCAAATGACCATTTAGTTTTCCACTTCACCCAACGTTTGTTTCTACACTTGTCAATTTATATAGCGCATCGTCGCGAACACGCCTCTAACGCGCTTTCGTCACTGACCAGAGCTGCCGGCCGCACAGCTACCGCATGCAGCCTGCAGACACAGGCTAGCACAGCGGCCGACTAGGCAGCCCCCCTCAGCTGTCATTACCCAGTCACCACCTTCCGTAACCCATATAATGGGTTACTACTCATTTAACCGACCCCGGAAGGATGGCAGGCTGAATTGGTTTTGTTGGTTGACTGATAGCGGACGCTTTACCCACAAAGTGGTCACACGGCCATCCGTCAGTCTAGCGCAGGATAGGGAAAGTTTGCCGGCCAGGACCGACGTTTTAACCACTATATATATACAACTTTATTCGTCACCACTTGGAAAAACACAACCAGCAAAATATCACTTTTTATTCAATGCATTATGATTGCTTAATTAACACAACGCGTAAAAACACATTTTGTTCACATTTCTGACACTTTGGCTGACATTTCATTCAGTTGTCCATTTTTCAACTGCCTGCAGTAAAATTACTTAAAGTATTGGCCCACTATGCGAACACAGGCAAGGAGACGCTTTTTCTATTCATTGACAACAATATCGATAATGTTTTGTTCCAGACCAATCCAGGCTGTACCAGTCGCTTCTTGACTTTGCAAACATTCCTAAACTTCATCTGGTAGACACACTGCTGCATGACAGTCAAACCTTGTAATAGACTGGCTGTTGGGGCTCACAGATTAGGATAGATGAAATTTATTGACATTTTTAAAATTCATTTTAACACGTATGCTTTCCCCAGACGTTGGGTGAGGTGAAAACTAAAACACGTATTTAATAGCCAGTTGCATCAAAAATATTTCTGCCAAAAATTACTAAAATCTGCTAATCTTTCTTTAAGTTGCGATTGATAATGTCAGGGATGCTTTTCAGGTTTTCTGTTTATTTTAACACATATTTCGCTTAATCTGCTTTCCCTACGTAGTGCAGAAACATACATTGTGTGAGGTGGGAAACTGAACGGTCATTTGATGGCAAGTTGTTTTGGCAATAATTGTAACAAAAATCATCAAAATTTGGTAATCGGTTTTCAAGTTACAGTCGAAAATGTCGGGGATGTTTTTGGGGACACAGTGTAGTTGTCTCTACTGGTAGTGCTGCGGCGATTGCATACACAACGTCTCCAACCAGAATCTGCTGGGTGAACGAGTAATCAATAAGACGATCCGGCACGACGCATAGCTTGATGAGCTAACGCGTCTTCGAACAGTCAAAACTATCATGCGGTAGGTTATCCGAAAAGCGGTTTAAACGGGATTTTTACAGAACGAGCGCTGGCTTTGATGCCCAACAAACAGTGCCAACGTTGGCGACATTTTGCGTCAAAGTTTCTACCGCAAAATCGGTTTAAAATGTCGCGATGCTTGGAAACATAGAAACACACGTGAGCTACACACAGAAATGCAGACAGAGAGACCGCTAAGAGAACATCTCTCCATCTTAATCTCCATTCATTTGTTCATAATAAAGCAAGACACACATCATGCGACAACAGAACCGGACACATAAGGCACATTAGTGCACTAACAGTGGCCCATGGACAAGTGGCACAGTAAGGATAACAAATTAAGGAAATCTAACTAAACTACCAAACTAACTAAAGTGAATAATCATAACTGAAATACGATAACACATTAAAATGACATTAAAATTTAAAACCTAAAACCATCAAAATTTAGACGCTTGACACTTCGCTTAAAGCGTGATAATGAACTAAGATCAACATGGCTTGGTAACCTGTTCCAAGTATTAATGACGAGCTCAGTGAAGAATGTAGATCGCACGCAGACATTATTGACTTCTTTGTGAGGCAACTACTAACTCGATGTTGCTTTTCACGTCAATAACTTACCACGAATTTGCAGTGTTTATCAAAAATTCGATTGGTTCATAATAACAGAAAAGCCTTAGCAGCTTGTATATCTTAAACTTGGCTGATTTTGATCTGCTGGCCGACGATGACAGACTGCGGTTGCGTTTTGCGTCTTCTTAGTCCAAGTCTTCCAACTCCAATGAGTTCGACGAGACAAATAGCGATGACAAACAACAGCACAGTAACATGTTGAAGATTAGAACGGCGCAGTTATACTTCTGAACTCAAACGCAGCGCTTTATAAAAATAAGGTCAGTGCTAGCGGTAGATCGCCACTTTATCTAATTACATTTATCTCGTTGTTAATGTAAGAATGCAGCCACATTTCTTCACTGCATTGCTGCTAAGACTGTGGTTGGAACTGAAATGTTATTAGTTGCCAAGCATTGCATAAAATTTATTCAAAAACACTATAGTTCCAAGTCTGTGTTACAAAGAAAACAGCTTTGGCATGAAATGGACTCTGATATAATACCGAATAAGTCTGATTTAAATATGTGACAGTGTCGTGGCATGCTTTATAGACTTTTTATGTTTACCAGGCATTATTATGTTCTACCATCTACCAAATAATGTATCTACCCGATCTACCTCTAGCAATTTTCCAGTGCTAACTGCAAAATCGCTGATCTACAGCTAGAATTATTGTATGCGTTTGAGTCCATATGGCCCAAGTGCGAGTCCGAGTCCTTAAAATGATTACTCGAGTACGTTGCCGGACTTAGGTACTGCGTACATTAGTGGATGAAGATAAGTGGATTGATTAGTTTAAATCTGGTTATGACTGTGTGTATAGAGTGATCAGCTGTCGCTCGGCGACGACTGCGGTCCAACGAATCTTCAGGAGCCTCGCCTGCTTCACCGACTGCTCAGAGGCGAGCTGGACGAAGCCGACATCCACCTGGCTGCCGAGCAAGCTGCTGCTGCTGCTGCTGCTGCTGCCGCCGCTGACCAGCATCATCATCAACATCATCATCAGGAGGAGCAGGAGAGATGCGGCGTTGATGACGACGACGATGACGCGCGGTTGTTTGCGGAGCTAGCCAGTTACTGCACCAGCACACCGGCCACCGCTGATGAGCACGCCAACTCCCCCGCCGCCGCTGCTGACGTCGACAGCATTATAGTCAGTTTTCCGTGCTTGTCTCCGTGTTGATAACAGTCATTATTGAATGCTCGGCCGAGCTACGGCGTGGCAAAATGAGCTGATTGTGTGGTTGGGTAATTACTTGTGGGGTTGGGTTTGATGCGGTCTGCGCAAGTTCAGCACAACCGCTGTGAAGTACCTGGAAACAGTCGCCGTCGACTGGATCGTTTTATTTCGTTGTTTTGCAGCAGTCACTCCGCACAAGCGTAATACCCCGGTACGACAATAGCCTGTAAGTTTTTTTACAACTGGGGGTCGTCCATAAATGACGTCACGCTTCGAGGGTAGGAGAGTTTACATTATTGTGACGACGTGTGACGTAGGGGAGGGGGGTTAAAGGAAGTGTGACGTCACACATGTCACATATGTGGAAAGGCACAACAGACAGCCAAATTCATGTTGCCAACTCGCCGTATGTGTTAAGACGAGGAACATTTAGGAACACTGTGCTTAATTTCACACAATTTTATGCATTAAATTGACAGTAGACTATTTTGATAATGGATATAATTTTATATATGAAAACTATGATATGCTGAAACTCATCTCTGTACTTTACACTACAGGCTGCCTACAGGGGAAAGGGTAGACGTTTGTGACGTCATATTTGAAGGGGGGTCCAGAGAAGTGTGACGAAGGGGGAGGGAGTACATTTTTCCTTAAAATCGCGTGACGTCATTTATGGACGAACCCCTGCTGCAACATCAGCTTACAAGTTTTCTGCAACTGCTGCAATACAACAAAATTAATCGGAGTCGACGGCGATCGTAAACTTCCGGACATTTCATTGCAGTTGAATTGCATCGTTTTGTACTCGCACGAACCGCATTAGTAACGCTTTTTTGTAAAACGATATCTGAATAGATAGATCCGCGGTTAAAACGTTGCATGTAGGCTAATGCATTGTCCTGGAAGGTTGATGCCCATCGTTTTTCTCTTCAGTTTGGATTGTTGTAACGAATCATCAACAACTTAGCCTGTTTTTGACCAGTTTTTACAGAAATACCACGATAACTGTGATGATGATGATGACGATAATGATGCAGTACACAAAGTGCAGACCGTTAAACTGACACAATCTTGATAACATGTCTTATGCGAAATATTACAATTAAATTACAAACGTTCGTCATTGGTCATTTCGAACTCATCGGTCACGAGGTAAGAAGTCTAAAATCTTAATCGAATTGTAGGCCCCTAATTGTATAAAATTTTATAGTCGACTACATTAATTTGTAAACAGTTATTCGATTAACTAATCAATAATTTTTACAGCCCTAACTTTAATGCTTGCAATGGCGTTTCCTTATTGTAATTCTGTCAGAAACATTTGCGAAGCCGGCGATCACAACAGTACTGAAATGAATATCCCACAGTCGCTAGATGACAGCACCGATACAGTCTGAGTAGATACATGGAATGTATACAGTAAGAACAAATTTCACTGAAACGGATTTTCACATGGCGGTTAAAAGTAGGCAGCCTACCAGTAGGCCTAATGTAATGGAAGAAAGTTTTATACTGAGACGTACCGGTAGCTCTAATCCATTTCTGATTGTTGAGACTAGCTAATAACTAAAAGATCTGCTGCATAGGCCTTACCTATGAAAGCTACGCAAGGTTGATTTGAAATTACGTTGCTTATAATTCACAGTCAATAGGCCATGCCTATAGCTTTGTGTTTATATTTTAGTGACGCGAATTCTTGGAAACTAAACTGAAATAAGTGTGCGTCACTGTCGTCGCATCCCACGAACTCTTAAATTTCAGTTAGAAAATGTCGCGCTGCTGTCGGACATTTTCTGGCCCATGGGGACCCTTTTTGCTGAACGTGCTTAAATCGCCTCTGAACGTATTTGCGAAGTTAGCTTCCTCGTGCCAGCGAAACTACTCGTACATTTGATTTGTGTTTTAGTAGAAAGATTACGGGTTACGGCTGTACCCTTAAAAAGCTGTATAGTGCATTAAAAAAACTCTACGAAAACTTTATTAGTAACCCGTGCGGATGAATTTATTACATTTTTGTGCATATGGTAAACCACGGTCTAGAGTGAGATAAGTGAGAGCACTCGTAGAGCTAGCAACCAATTGGAGAGGATCTCTAGCACTGGAGACAGTGCTAGAGATAATCAGTGCGAGTGCAACCGTAGTATAAAGGCGTGTACAGAGCGACGTAACTGAACTGAACTGAGCTGACACGGTTTAGTTTTTGACGAGCTGTCCAATGGGCAAGCAGGGCGAGCTCACTGATCATTGGCTGACGCGTATGTGAGCGTAGTCACGTAGGCCACCAACGCCGTTGGACGGTGCCTACTGTAACGCATTACTACCTGCCCATCGGTCAGTTTGTCGGAAACTAAACCATGTCAGTTCAGTTCAGTTCAGTTACATCGCTCTGTATGCGTCTTAAGAGTAACTTCTACTAGACTGTTGTAATAATGTGATGTTGTGGCGAAAACTAAGTCTGAGTGTTGCTACTGTTACTGTTAATGCTGACACGGATCGTTTGGCTGGCGCGTGTGTATAGGCGACAATTCACGTTCCCGTCGGTAGCGCTGGTGACGACTGGCTGCGGAGTTACCTTGGCGACGTGTTCAGCTGTTGCAGCAGATGACGATTGCCGCAGCAACAATTAGCCGCATCGTTGATTGATTTCTCGCCGACTTGATATCAGCACCTGCAGTGACTTCTATCTCCTCAAATCTGGAATCGAAATCGGGCGCAACTTCTCTGTCACTTTGGGGCTCAAGTCCCCCCCTTCGGACACAAGTACCTCGCCTTTTTGGCCGCTTTCCCTCTTTAGGGAAAAATTTTGTTAATGATGTAAATTAAAAAATCAGGGAAATGAAAAAGAGAGATTTGGTTAAGGATGCATGTTGCCCAGTGAAAAATAGAAGGGGAAGTTTTGTTAGGGGTGTAGATTGACCAGTACGAAAGGAAAAGGGTTTGATCTACATTCTTGACAAAACGTTTCCCATATTTTTCACTGGGCGCAAGCTGCGCCCATCAGGTACAGAGATGAAGCCACTGAGCACCTTTGTACAGTTCACTGAGTTAAAATATGAAACCATGTGTGCGTGTGATGTGTGTGTGTGTAATAAACGTTCGAGATTGATGTGTGATAGATACGATGATGACAATGATGATGTTATTTATGTATGCTCGGTTGTCTACTGGGTAATTTTTAATAGATCTCGACGATTACGTGTGTGTATACCGACCGCGCAAATATACGGTGCTTCATAAAATGGCGCCCTTCTTCTTTCGTTCGTAATTCACTCAAATGATGATCAACTTACACGAAATTGTTATCAAATGTAGCTGAAGAAATACCAATTCAAAATATTTTTTTTTAAATGTGGCTGTTTTGCTAATTGTGATGTAACGTTGACGTCATAATGCATCATTTTCTAACAATGGTGCTCAGTCAACCGTGTCTGAGTATTTCTCGTGAGTCGCTGCTTGCGATCAACAGTAAACACAGGTGCGTTTTGCTAGACAAGGAAACCCGTGACGTCATTACACGTATCAAAAGGCTGTTATTTTAAACCGGTACTGTTATCGGTTATCTTTTCGCACTTTTTTCAGTTTACTACCCATTGTACTAACTGTACTACTCTATTTCGGCTTCTGGCGAGCTTTGTTAAGTTGAACCCTGACCAAAGCTTTTGTCCTGGACCACAGGTGTGCGGTCCCACGACTCCGACGTTTTTTGTGCTATGTTAGGAAACGAATTCTATCTACCCGCCGTTAAACCATTCACCAGAAACGCTATCCGGGTCGCCATTGAACACGTATACGCGGCGATAGTTTATTTATACGTCGCGCTCCACATTCCTTACAACGCATGCAATGTTAACAGCGAGAAAACAACGCGTATACGTTTTTGATAAAAAAGAAAAACGACATTACCGTACGCATTACTTCAATTAAAGAAATGTAGCTGATAATTACTGTAGATGCACACCCATGCTCCCGTGCACCTAACACCTAGCTTCAGCCATTTTATTTCACCTACCCCACTCTTCACTCCATGTTATCCCCTGGCCAGTGTCAGCAGTTACTAGACTGAACGTCACTGCACTGTAGTTAGTTCGCTTGACTGGTTCTTTCGCTAGCTTTAACCGATAGGCTAGGCCTATATATCTGCGGTAATTCGATGACGTTAATAGTGCGACGACTGGGTTTCTGTTTGACAATCTTCTAAACGATGTTGCTACAATTGGATTTGCATTTGACTGTAGGTGTTAGTCTAGAAGTACCGTGTGTATGCTCAGTAGTAAATTGCAGTTCGTAGCGGTCTGTACGCGCCTTTAGGTTGAATGTTGAATCCCCGAGTTCGGACGTAGGTTATAGCGCACCACCGTCTCAATCGTGCCATAAGATACGTCAAATGCAGACGCATTTTATGACGCGGCCTTCCTATATAGGCCGCGTTACGCGTCTTTCTCGTGCGTCCGTCCGTTCGTCCGTCTTTTCCCTACTCTCTTCTAACTCGAAAACAAAGACAAACAAAATCGTGTGAAAATTTCCCAGAACAGGAGTAACCGATGGGCCGTTTATTAGTTTGGTAATCAAAAGCTGAGGTCACCGGACGTCAGTAACCTCATGAAAATGACGCATGTTTGGCGACACGTTTACTTACGGCTGGGGTGGGGGATTATGCGCCAGTTGTTCGGCTCAGGCGCGAGGGGCGGCTCCATCGCCGACTGCAAACTGTTTAGTGTTGGCGCCTTTGCAAATGGATGGACGGCCGTACTCATGTCGATATCTTTGCACGTTGTTGTTGTCGTAACCTGCATGCAGTAAGTAACATCTCTGCCGGAAAGATTAAACTTGTTTGCGTCCACTGCACGCCGCTTCTAAGACTTTTGATAAGAAACGGATTAAACCTGTCGTAAAAGTTGTCATTGTTCTGTTACTTGATTTGCCTTGATCTCATATTGTAATGTTGTACTAGACCGATACTGGAAGCCTAAAACTGCAATGAAATATCATGTCGTATAAAAATTTCCAACACACTGCATAACGGTGTTAAGTTCGATCGCATGGTACGACGTACTGTTGCTCCCGGCTTTGGCACAGTGGAAGGATGACAACGAGAAAGTCGTCACAATTAAAATAACAGTAAATGTATAATTAAAACCGTTACCGTGAACTGAATGCGCACATTTGTTGCCACATTAATTAGGAGAAAAATAACAGCGTTTTGGACAGTATCGTGGTTATCTGATAATAAGTTTAGAACCTGGTCTACGCTAAACCTACATTACTCGACGACAGACAACAATAGGCCTAAGCTACGGTATGTATGCAATGAAAATATTTTACTCATGTTGCCACCATAACAGCTTGGGATTTTCCGAGCATGTAAACGTCATTCAAAAGCTAAAAAATGCAATAACTTCTATCAAACAATATATCTCAGTTTTGTGGTAGTATTTTAACAAAAGTAATGACAATCGTGAAATACATGTAAAAAGAACGATTCAATTGAATGTCCGACGGAAATTTGTACAGCAGCTGTCTCAGGTCCGTGCAAGATGCTCATGGATGGGTGGGGGGGCGCTAAAATCGCGAGTCTTGACAACGCGACACCTGACAACTGACTACGGGTTACGTAGAATTAAAGTTATTTTTTATGCGTCATTTAGCGTTACTTCACGTTGTCTCGCGATGTCTACCTATGCTATTTGGTGCCACGTTTTCAGGTCTCGCGATTTCAGTCGCCCCATACGTGCTTATAGAAAACACATAGGCAACACGTCACGACGATTAATTGAGAGATGCAACGAATACTGGAAAAGCTTGTCAGCAACAGTGAACAACCGAGTATTTATCATACGGGTACATAAAAATTGTGAGTTGATAGTCCTATAATTTTTTTTCAACAGAGAATAGACGTGCAGACTTATAGGGTGTAGGACATTTCCCTCTGGACGTGTTCCCCGGACGTTTCCCCCCTGGTCGGTGACATCCCGGACGTTTCCCCCTCTTTATACTGTTACATGAGAATCGATCAAGCGCTAGATAATGCATAATTTTCAGTGTCAGCATGGTGAAAGAATGCAGCTGACATCAAATACTCTTGTGTTATCATTAATAAGCCTAAATATTACGTCAAACAATGGGCAAGTCTCAAGAAGTCTCATTTTTCAACTTTTCAAGAAACAGCTGCGGACAGCGACGTCAAAGTGTCACTGTGCCACTCAAAGCGCAGTGTCTGCCGCAGCAAGGAGAGTGTCTGCAATCCATCGAATTTTGCTTTCTTTGTGTAGCCTACGTAAAAATAAGTGTGCTTCAACTACACTGTGTCTCAAAAAAAACCGGACCCCTGCTACCTTTTGCAATAACTCCAACAGTCCTGGTTCAATAGCAATAGATTTTGACAAAAATAATCGTTAAAGAATCAGCACTTAATAGCATTTGTTACTTTGCGAGAAATTTTAAGAACAGAGTACCAGCTGAGGTTTTCCTGTGGCACCAACAGTAGAGGCAACTGCACTGCACTACTCCAACGTCAGTTACGAAATCATTAAATGTTATAACGCCAACGTTTGAAGTTGAACGAACTGTTGATTAACAACATCATAGTCAGAAGTTACAGCAGATGTTCAAAGTGCTGTCCCTTTACTCGAACACAGGTCCGGAGACGTCTTCTCCATTCGTCGATTGCGTCATCGACAACGGTCTGCCGTAGGCCAGACCAGACCTCCACCAAGCGCTGCTTCAGTTCATCCTAAGCTGGTACTCCGTTTTATGAAATATCGTAAGCCCGTCACACACTACGATAT
>Ga0209367_1000569_pt1 | contig 38201 bp, 38 predicted proteins | sample WorMetLIZISLAND2_FD_187412 | JGI IMG/M metagenome (GOLD analysis project Ga0209367, IMG submission 187412) | Marine gutless worms symbiont microbial communities from Max Planck institute for Marine Microbiology, Germany - Olavius geniculatus... ...
ACCATAGACAAGCATATATGGCGACGTTCCGGTTGTAGCATTTGGCACCTCACGAAGCGCGCACACCATCAGAGGAACGAATTTGTGCCACTGACGTTGATGATCTTTTACGACGTGGTACAGCATGTTCTTGATGGTTTGGTTGAATCGTTCGACTAAGCCGGAAGCTTGCGGATGACCAGAAGTGTTGAAGCGCGGACTGCAGCCGAGTCTCAAGAGCATCTCGCGGGTCAGTTGACTTGTAAAGTTCGAACCGCAGTCGCTGACGACGACCTACATTTGCGAACAAGTCTAACATTGCATTACATACTGACTTGGCGGTCAGTGACTTAAGCATATAAACATATGTACAACTATCAACAATGCAAAGACAATATCGATGACCCTGTGAAGAGGGTGGATCGATTGGGCCTATACAATCCATATTTAAGACTTGAAACGGAATTTCAGCACGTGTAACAGGTGTGATAAGCACACGATCAGTAGTCTTGATTCGAGATCGTAATTGACAATTAGTACAAGACATAACATACTGACGAACTGAGTAACGTAATTTAGGCCAATAGAATGACAAACGAATACTTTCGCGTGTTTTGCGTTCACCCAAATGTCCGCCAAATACAGAATTGTGAGCCAGTTTTAATACACGATTACGCCGACATTCTGGAACACACAATTATTGTGTGTTCCATATTGTGTGTTCCAGAATGTCGGCAAATGTTGACAAATGGACTGGGCTAAAACTTTATCGTTATGACACAACAGTCCGCGTGAAATAATAAACCCTTCTTTATTATCACGAGCCATTTCCCAGCAACTAATTAAAGTATTATCGTCAGTTTGTTCCTTAATCAAAGCAACAGCATCTAAAACAGATGTACATGTAAACAAGTCATCAATATTTTGAGCTGTTTCTGAATCAGCATTTTTAACAGCAGTGTTTTCAGGAGATAAAGATGCAGTTTCTGTACTTTGAACCTTGACAGTCGCAATAGGTACGGCAATGATCGGCATTGAACGCAACTCATCAACAACGTCCGTAGGCAATATAACGTCATAGTCATCAGCATTAATATCAGCAACAGCGCATATGACAGACATACAGGGTGAAATATTACACAGCTCTTTTTCATTATTTAACTTGATTGATAAGTTAACCAACGGAGCATCGACAGATTTACCAATGACACCGTGTAGACACACACTGCCAATAACATCACTGTTACACTGTTCGATAAGACGTCTGCTAACTACTGGTATCTGCGCTCCTGAATCACACAACGTTTTACTAAATACACCAGAGACTGTTACGTCAACGAAATTCAATGGTGAAACCTTTACGACAGACACATTGTTTGTACTATCATCAAACAAAGAATCAGTTTTTCTAAATTCACCGAATTCCCGTTTTCGGTCCAATGACTCTGATTCATCGGGCCGATAATGTTCGCCCATCATGTTTTGGTTTAACGTGAAGCAAAAATTAACCTGAGCTCCTTGAGCGTTAGAACTAGTACCCCGGCCACCACGAAATCCATCAGAGCCATAATCATCTCCTCTATGGCCCCTATAACAACTAGTACCGTAGCCGTCACCTACACGACCACGACGGCCGCCTCGACCGCGTACATTAACAGGCGCCCCACGATTTTGAGGACAGAATCTAGCAATGTGCGAAAACGAATGACAAATAAGACATCGCCTACCATATGACGCACTGCTTACTCGAGTATTTTCCGTAAACTGTGTAGGTTGACTGCTACTTATCGTACTACCACCTGTGGGTCTAGTAATGTAAGTCGAGTTGAACCGGGATGAATAATCACCACAAACGTTAGTCGACATAGTAGACATACTTGACTGAACTGTAGCACTGTGATTGTTCATGTAAATGTCAGCCAATGTCGCAACTTTGTCAGATTCAAACCAATCATCACCTTCTAACGACAACACGTAATTAAGAGGTCCACTCGGTAAACAAGATTTCAAACGATCACTCACAATAAGTTCGCACAACGCATCAAAATCATCGACTACATATCTACTGCGCAAATAGTACATCAGTAAATTACGCAAACGAGCAGCAAATAATACGTGAATTTCATTTTTGTTTCTGATAGCAGAATCAAATCTTGACTTGTATTCTTTTGGAGTTAGCTTAAATTCAGCCAAAAGAAATCGTTTCAACTTGTCATATTTTTCCATATCACCGACATGCATACCACTAATAACAGATTTCGCACGATCATTCAACAAAGGAACTAACAACTTTGCCTGTAAATCTACCGGTACTTCATACATTGCATACAACTTTTCAACAGTATTAAAATACTGGGGTAACTCTGCAGTTGCTGCTGGCATGAACGGGAGTACATGTTTTAACGTTTCATTATACTTTTTCGTACGTCCTGCCAATGTATCATCCCATCTAGGGTTAACCGCAAAATAATCTGCACCACTTTCATCTACTGCCCTAGTCACCTCTACGCCTTGGCCACGTAACTCGGTAAGCCGAAACTCCCGATCTACTTCCATTTTCCGCATTTCCATTTTCAATTGCATTTTTATTTTTATTTCTTCTTTCTTTAACTTTGCTTGAGTCTTTGACTCCTCCAACCGGAGTCGTCTCTCCTTTAACTCTAACTCACGTAAACGTATATCAGTAGGCTTACGCACATTACTATTAATCTGCTCAACATTTAACAGCATAAGTTTTGCAACGGCCTTTAACAATTTAGGCCTATCCATACCAATAACATCATCTTCTTCTTCGCCGACACACATTAATTTTAATCTTAAGCGATCGGTGCTACATTTCTTTAACTGCTCAAGCTGATCAGCATCTAACTGCTTCATAATGATACATAAAGTAGTCAAGTACAATATAACTCACGTACCATGAAGTGAGGCAAAATTACGATACACAACAATAGGCTGCTCAATAACTCACTTAATACAATCTGCACTCCAACTTAACAACGTCGGTTCATAAAGTTGTATCTTCAATGATAACATTAATATCTGAAACAAACTCAAGCAACACAACACAATTAAACCACGAAATTCACCCATATATTGACAACGCACTACTGAACATTCACTGCAATAATAACTCGAGCCACTACTTAAACAAAATTACCACGACGTTAACCATTCGACCTCCGTCCATCCGTCTAGCAATTCGTCGGTCCTTTCATCAATAATCCAACATACAAGCATTTATCCCATACAGCATAACATCTCACAATATCTCAACATAAACATCAATCCACCAAGAATCCAAGAACATCCCACCGCTGCCACCAAAATGTGAAAATTTCTAAATGTAAGAATGCTTGCAAACTCGAACAATTTTTATGAAAATACAATATATTATACATCACATATCATTCTCAGAAAAAAAAACACGAGCAGCCTTATCTACGCACACACACTACCCAACTAACTCAGATAGTCTGACTGATCTCGCACGTGCTAGGCCTACATACATACAGGTATATCGCACCACGCAGTATACAGGGTGGCCCAAAACCTGACATAACTACCGCGGATAGCTTAGCCATTGCTAGCGCCGTCGCCGGCAGCGGCGGCGACCGTTCAGCACCTGCATACAGTTCAGCTCCTACAATGTCGAGTTCTGGCCAGGAGAATTTGGGTTCCAATAGCGTACAGGAAATAGACGTAGTGGCCGAGTCGATAACCTCTTCAGCTGCATCTCTAGGGGGAATTTTGACCGCCGTGAATGTTGCTTCTACTGTTTCGGATGTTGTATTTGCGGCAAATGTTTTTGATTTTGTCACTGCCGCTGCGAGTGTTGATTTTGCGGGGAACGCGCAGCGAGCGGGGGTCGCGCAGCAAACGGGGGGCGCGCTCCCGATGAAGGATGCGCATCTGCGAGCGGCTGATGTTAATGTTTCTGTCAGTACTAGTGCTGTTCCTAGTGATTCTGCCGCCAGTGTTGTTTTGCAGACGTGCGAGCGTGCGATCGGGCCAGGCGTACACACTGCGACGAATCAGGCGTATGACTCTGAAGTCTCGGCTTACTTCCGCGACGGTGACAGTCCACAGCCGCTGACAGCCTTCCGCTATCTATCACCAGTCCGTGCGACGTAGCCGTTTGCTGACGTCCAAGCTGACAGTCGCCAGTCGCGAGCTGCTTCGTGGGTGGACAATGTGCGTTCGGCCGCTGCAAGTCAACGACAACTGCGCGCCGACAGTCGACAATCATCAGCGACTCTGCGCTCACGTGCCGACGTACATTCACGTGCAAGTGGCCGAATGTCAACACACTCGCAAGTGACAGATCCTGTTATTGATTTGATGAATAGGATGTTTGACAAGGTTGCTGACGATGCCGCTGCACAGAGCGCCGATGCTGCCGCTCATGCTGGCGCTCAGCGCGCCGACGCCGCCGAACAACGCGCTGAGATGCAGGTTCGCATGGACGCGGAGCTTGCACGCCGGGACGCGGAGACGTCACGCAGAGAGCGAGAAGCGGCTGATAAAGCACGACTGCAGTTGGAGAATGAGTTGCTGAGAAAGGAAATTGCTGCTGCTGGGAAAAGACATGATATGCGGTTATTTTCGCCGTTGCCGGCTAATGCACGGCTTGACTTGCACACTGAGAGCACGACCCCTGTTGCTGCTGGTACACTTGCTCAGTCGGCTTCACGCGACACTGCAGACAGCCAGCATGCCGAAATGAGGTCAGCTGCTTTGGCGTCCGGACCGATGATATCAGCAGACAGTCACGCACAGCTGCCGCCTGCGACGGCAGACAGCGTGACCCTTAGTACTGCTGGTACACATGTGACTGCAGCTGCACGCGACGCCCACTCGTCCACTCTATTGGCGCCTGCGCCCGCAGTCACTCGGCGTGCTACACTGTCGGCGCCTGACAGTCTGATGTCAGACAGTGCTATGCTGGCGCCCGGGGCGATTGATCACCGACTGATGATTGACAGCTCTAGCGCAGACAGTGCTTTGAAGTCTGCGCCTTTAATGTTTGCACCTTTAATGTCTGCGCCGATGTCTTTGATGCATGATCGTGCGCCGATGCCTTTAATGTCTGACCGCGCGCCGGTGCCTTTGATGACGACACTTGACATGACGGCTGCTAACTCACAGCTTGGCCTGCCGCATGTGCAGCTCTGCCCGACTACACTGTCTACTTTTCATTCAATGTCTATTGCTAATGCTGGTCATGCACTGCCTACAGTGGGTGACAGTTATGATTCAGTTAAACCTCTGTATACTTTACCGTCTATTACAGCTGTCATGCCTACTGCAGTGTACACTTCTCACGCATCAATTAGTGATGCGTACGCTCGTCAAGCACCAAAGGGTGCGTTTGTGACATACACCATGCGTGGTCCCGCGGTTGCCTTTCCCATAGGTACCTACCCGGTGTGGAATAGTACTTTGAATATGGGTTACGGGACCCTGACCTTGCACTGCCGACATCAGTAGTAAGTGAACTTACGATGTCCACAGTTCACCCTGCATCGACATTGTTTAGTGTTTCACCTACTGTTAGTTTACTGCCATTACCGACAGACATTTCAGCTACTGCTGTAGCAACTACTACTACTGCTGCGGCTACTGGTAGTGTTGCTGTTGACTCTGTGTCCAGTAAGCTGGTCACTAGCCTTGAGTTTCTGGCTTTGGCTCCACGTCCTCCTGGTGTGGAGACCCAGCCGGCAAGGCCCGGCGCTTCCGGTTCCAGCCGCCGCCACGCCGACTGTTCAACCGTTCACAGCGACAACACCAGCTGCAGTCCAGCAATCCGGCAGCTTGACAACAGCGACTCTAGCAGAGCCAGCGTCAACTGCAGCTACCGTCGCCGCACTCACCGTACCTCCAGAGTCAACTGTGACGTCATCAGTTGTACCGACTACATCTACCACGACTGTCGCTGCATCAACTGTACTTCCGATGTCAACTACTGCCGGGCCAATTGTTGTGACTTCGCTTCCAATAACTACCAGTACAGTTGCGTCATCGAGTAGTAGTGCTGGTGTTGCTGTCGCTGGATCTTCAGGTTTGAATCCGCCGGGTAGCACGTACATAGCTCCTACTCAGTCAGTCACTCCACCAGTTGTTGTGTACAGTCAGGATTTTTTGAAACGCTATGATGGTTCTACGTCGCCCAAAAAGTATATGTAACATTATGACATCATTGCTGACGTTAACGGATAGAAAACTGAACTCGACAAGCTAAAACATCTGAAGGCAGCCCTCGATGGTCGCGCCGCCTACCAGATAAAAGACCTTGACGAGTCCGATCCTGATAAAGCGTTTGCTGCTTCGCGCAAACGACTGTTGAGTCACTTTGGTTCCCCTAACGAGGTCAAGAGTGCGGTTCGACAGTTTCGTCGTCGTCTCCAGGCGAAAGTTGAAGCGATTGATGCGTACGCGGACGCGTTACTGAAGCTGCATAGAGCTGGATGGCCTGATTTGACACCCGAGCAACGTGATGCCGAACTTCAGAACCAGTTCGTTGACGGACTTTGTCTGACGGAGTTGCAGGAGCATCTACGTTTGCAGTATGCCGACCTTTGGTTCGAAGAGACAGTCAAGAAGGCGCGACACTACGTAGAGATCAAGGAGGCTTCCAAACCCAAGAAAGCTTCCGTGCGATTTACGAACACCGAGCGTGACCCAGCTGTCAACGTCATCACGCCGTCGACGCTAGACTTGAAGCCGGTGATGAATTGCCTCAAGAGCCTTGAGAATCACATGGACAAAATGGAGCGTCGCGGCCAATCAGCGCGCGCGTCGACTCCGCAGGACGACAACACCAGCAACCGGTGCGTGCAGTTCGAAGACTTCGACGACGTGCCGTTGCGGGACTACCCCGCCAGTCTACAGTCACGCCGTTCCCAGGCACTGACAGCGGGATGGAGAGATGATGTCAGTTATCAACCTCCGACGCAGGCGTGGGGCGGCGCTGGTCCACGTTTTCAGGGGACGCCACCGTGGTGGACTAATCCCGGCCAGAGGTATGGTAGCCCTCAGCCTACCCCTGCCCCTTTGATGGGCCGTGGCAGCTGGTTTGGAGGACCCGGTCGAGGTTTTGCCACGCGAGGACAGTGGTTCAACAGTAATCGTGGACGAAGTTTCCAGGGATATAACCGCGGTTTCGGCAGTCGCGTGGAGGACAAGCGACCGGCTGAACGTTACGAGGACCCCGCACCACGTCCAGGTCCTGACGCAGAGTCGCGCCCAGGTCGTGGTCGAGGCAAATGTCGTGTATGCTACGTTTGCGGGACCTTCGGCTGCCACAGCCGCAACCATGTCGAGGAACAGGCGGCCGAGTTCCGCTGCTACGAGCAGCCACGTTTTTCGTCAATGCAGCCAGGCAACCGGTCCCAGGGAAACAGTCCCCGGAGTCCGCCAACGGGCAACCGGGCTCCGTCACCTCCCCTCCGCCCGCAGTCCTAGTAGGGCTACCCTTACAGTCTGATCGACCGCCGACTTCCGGTCCGATTTGGACTGGGACGCCGGACGGACTACGGACTTCAACAGACATTGTTGACGACCGACGCGACATTGATTTGACCGACGTTAAGGTCCCTCAGGTTTCTTCTTCTTCTGTATTTAGTACTGCTAATGCTACTATCGACCCTACTTCTGTTACTAGTGTTATTGTAAATGCTACTGCTACTGCGTCTTACTTTACGCCATCTTTGGTTAATATGTCGCGATTTTTCGACGTACCGACGTTGAATATGTTGCCCAACGTCATCACCGAAGGCGAGGCCCCGAATATTATGGTGACTATCCACTCAGTGGTGGTCCACATGTTGCTTGATAGTGGGGCCCAAGGTAGCGTGTTGCCGAGTAGCCTTGCTGCCGAGTTCGATCCGCCCATCTCGCTTCCTAGTGTTACCAGAGAGGTTCGAACTTTTGGCAACCACCAGGTGACGTTGCGAGGTCCTTTAACTCTGGAACTCCAGTTATGTGGTTTTCGTACCCGTCATCAATTTTATTTTATCGACGTTCTCATTCCAGCGATTGGTGGATACGACTTGATGCAGGCAGCCAGATTAGTGGTGGATGTTGCGAACAGACGAGTGTGGTCACGGCGCCCAGTGTCAGCTACGACGGGTCCGATAAGTCCCAATCCAGAGTCTCCGATTTCCAACAACAGTGTTCATTCCTGTGTGGCGATGACTGAGCCGCAAAACGCACATCGCGCCGTGACACCAAGGTCCACGACGTCCAGTTCGGAGGAGCTGGATATCAAAACATGTCCAACTTGCCTGCATTTTTCTGGCAACTCCGTGAGTTTATCACAGGCAACAACACTCGCGCTTATGGATCGATCGAAGGCACAACAGCACTTCTGCGTCGATGTTAGTCGGCTGGAAGACGAAGATGATGTCACAGCTACAGTTGCCGAAATCAACCAGTGTTATCAAAACCATGTAGATGCTTTTCGCTCGCGTGTTGCTTGCTGTCTGTTACCTGATACAGATTATTCCGACTTCGACGAGTCCGATGGAGACGAAGAATGGGAAGAGTATCAGCAAGACTACCGTAAGTACAGTCAGTCGTTTGAAGAATCTGCTCGGGCGGACGTTCAAATCGTCACCGATAAAGAGGAGTCAGACGTGGAGGAACAGAGAGTTGAAGTTTCGCCGTCACAGCGCCCAACCGATGTTCTTCAGCTCGAGACGAACATGGAAAATGATTCGTTTGATCTGTTACCGTTCACGTTCAGACAGTTAGAGCTGATGTGGGACAACGCACCGCCATGTCGTACTGCGCAGATGTCGTCAACACAGTCAGCGGTCATGCAGTTTCGAGACGCACAGACGTAGTTAAAACAGTCAGGTTTCTTTGATCTAACGCACTTCACACCAGAATAGGTAGCCAGCCTGTGGTCTGCTACCATGCAGATGCAGCGTGAGACATACACCGTCTACCAGTCTCAACACGAGCAGCAGTTGCGGCAGGAGCAGTCACAGTTTTCGGAAGCAGAGTCTACGTGTCCAGTTTTCGTTAAATCCAGTCCAGCACCGCCACAGTCGGCCCAGCTCACAGCCCCGTCATCGACGACAGGCCCTCAACCATCAGTCCCTTATGTTACGCCCTCCGCTTCGCCCCGTGACTTGTCTAGTGCGAATGGCCAGTCGCTGGCCAGCACATCGTCCCTCATGCCCCATACATCGTCCCGGCACTTCTTCTGCGAAGGGGTCTGTGCCGAAACTCAGTCGCTGGGTGGCGTCAACAACATCTACGTGCCCCCTCCACGCGCTCCTTATAGCGCCGTCAGTTGACAAGTATCTGCTTTCATCAAGCGTCCGATTGTTTCGCCACGTCTCGTCCTAAATCCACGCGCCCCTAGTTTCCAACCACGTGTCACTCAGCTGGACCCGGCTTCATCGGTACATCAAAGTCCTGCAGCTCCACTCGACGTCATTACCGGTCCTTCATCTAGTGTTGACTCTGCCTTTTGGTCTACCACGTCCACTTCATCTATACGTTTGACTGTGCCGTACACACATCGGGAGCCCGACGAACCGAAACCTCCTGATATCGTTCGGGCTAGGTCTGCCATTAGTGCACCTGTGTTGTATGCTGTTACCTGTGTTTTGGTCTGCACCTGTTGCAGAACAAGATCTCGAAGTACCCGAGCATTTACAGGAATTCTTCGGCGAGACGGTCGAACGATCGAAGTTGTCGCCAGTTAATCAGCAGTACCTGGCTGACGTTTTTCGTCGCAACAGCTCGGCGTTCGCCACCGGTCCGATGAACATCGGCTTTTGCGATGCCATTCAGCACGACATTAAGACAGGCGACGCCAAGCCGATCAAGCAAGCAACGCGTCGACCTCCATTCGCCGCCAGAGACGAGGAAGTCAAACAGCTCGACAAAATGTTAGAGACGGGCATCATCAAGCTGTCGTACTCACCGTGGAGTTCACCCCTGTGTATGGCGAAGAAACAAGATTTTTTTTCGCTTCTGCATCGACTACAGGCGACTCAACGCGGTCACGAAAAAAGACGCGTATCCCGTGCCGCATGTGAAAGACGCACTTGACAGCTTTTACGGTGCAAAGTACTTCGCTACCATTGATCTACTTTCAGGTTACTGGCAGACTGCGACAAACACTGACATGAACAGGCGCGCAAGGAAATCTCGAGATACAGCTGCTAGCCAGCAAACGAACAAGCAAAAGCGTCAGACGAGAATTTTTCGGCGATCGACTCGCAGCGTGGCAAGCGATCGCGTTCAAGCTAATACAGCTGCTACTGCTAAGAGCACAGCAATTACAACAGCTGTTACAGATAACTTTGCAGACACGGTTGATGTCTATAGGTCAAACGCAAGTACTCAAGTGGGGAGGCCTACTCCTCACCCTTTCGCCTCAATTACACCCTGCCAGCCACCTACGTATACACAGGTTGTGAACATGCCAAATACTCAATCGATCGCAGAGTTCCCAGGTTGGCATAACATAAAAAAATATACTGGCGCATCAGAAACGCGAAAGTAAAATGTTCTACAAAGTACAGTGGGATAATAATTTTACCTCTTGGATACCAGAGATAGACGTTTCAACTGCGGCGACTGATGCTTATTGGTTACAAATAATGATAAAGCCAAGGCTCGAAGAGATAAACGTTAGAAGACAAAACGATAATAGGCTATAAACTTCTGAACAGTTTATTATTTTTTGACATTTTGTTTAAAATTGCTCGAGCACATTTTTTCGGACATAATTAGTCCGCCCGGAAGCGATAGCTTGCGGAGCGGACTTATGTTTTACGCGTGATGTTTTATTTTTTATTTTTTTCGAGATGCGTGGGCCGATCGGTGTGAAATTTTGCACGATAATCACTACTAAACCCAATTTTATAATGCTTGTCCAAAATTTTGGAAGGCACACCCCAAAAAAATTTCAGGGGTCAAAAACATGCAAAATTTAGCCCGATTTCGGACGACTTTAAAGTTTGGCGGCAAATGTCTCCGGAACGGTTGAAGATATTTAAAATCGGTGAGTTACTCGTTTGACAGCAATTTCTCCCGCGTTAGGAAAAGCAAGTTCGGTGAAGTTCGGTCCAGTGACCTTAGAGATCTAGATGTGGAATTGTACCCACCGAGAACGCATTATTCCGAATACCATATTTTGGCCCCTAGGGGGTGCTGCGCCCCCAAATTTTTACACGCGCTGGAGAATGACCAAGTCTTACTAGCGCACCCGCCACCGGGGACAAGGGCCCCCTTACAAGCAGGTTCAATGACTCCTTGATCCATTATCTCATCAACTTGGCGCGATATGACTTCTACATGAGGAGCTGGGTAACGTCGAAGTGGTTGCCTGACAGGACGCGCATCTCCTGTATCAATATGGTGTACAACAACATCAGTGCATCCAAGATCTGTTGCTGATAAATTGAAGGTATCCGCATATTCTATCAAAACATCATTCAATGCTACTCAAACATCAACTTCCAATGACTCGTGAGCAACTTCAACTAAACTCTTGAGTTACTGCGGCATTTCTGGTCGTTGACTCTCTACAGTTTTGTGTTTTGAAGCAGGTACATTTTTCGGCACAAATCTAACTACCGTTAAAAGATGTAGATTAGCCACTGTCGTTCTAGATTTAATGAACATCGATTCTAAACGAACATTCATTACTCTCACTGGAATGCCAGTCAAACGATTGTTAGGTACAATAACACCTGAGACATGTAATCCTGGCCGCATTGATCCTGGCTCTGTTCACCATTCAACACCATCAATTAGCACCTCACCAGAAAGTCTGTTCAAAATGATCTTCGTAGGTAAGTCAACCTCTGCCCGTGCAGGGATGGTAACATCTTCCTGAAGCGTAACTCTGCGACAACACAAATTAGTTTGGCTCCGACGACGTAAGTTGTGATATCCACCTCCGAGTTTAATCCTGGATTTGTCGAATTCCCACGTAGCCTGGTTCTCAACAAGCCAACCAATGCCCAACATAATTTCTGACACGTGTTCAGAAACCAAGCCGGTAATGGTACCTTCGTAGTTTCTTATCACGAACGGCAATGTGATTTCTCCCAAAACTGTTATTTCCGTGTCATTCGCTGCCGTAAGAACGTTACTAGATTCTTGCATCTTTAATCCTTCAACGATACTAGCGAAAATCACGATGACATCACTTCCCGTGTCGAGCAGGCAGTCGTAACTTTTTCCTCTAATGGAAACAGGTAGGTACGTTGCACCACCCACAGCACGTTGCTGCCGCTGAGTTAATTGATTCGCACGAACTGGACGTTGATCAATCTCATTTCGTCTTTCTCGTCGCGTGATTCAAAATTTCCAGCACGCGAAACCGGATTTGCGGGATGGTGCACAGCAGAGTAGTGCAGTGCTTCTAGATATTTCAGTCTGTCCACTTCCTTATGTAGCAACTCGTTTTCTGACGCCAACTTGTTTGCTTGTTGTTCCAAACGAGAAATATGCTCTGTGACATTATTTCTTCCTTGCACATTATTTGAGGCACTGTTACCCTTGAAATCCTTGTTAATAGACCGTTTGTCGTCGTCCTGGGTCTGAAGTTTACGAGTAGACAATCCTTGCGATCCATCTTCCAAAGCTGCTACTCGAGCTTCCAAATCACTCAGATGCTGCTCACCTGCTGGACTTTGAAGCACCTGACGATTAAATCTGTGACGTGCAGATGAAGTATCTGTAACCTGTCGAAACATTTCAAATCGCTGTGCGACTCTAACTGCGTCATCCAAGGTTGCAGGCTCACGTTCTTTGATCTTTAATTCGAACTCAAAGTCGGCCAAAGCGCTGAGGAATGCATCTCGAGCAATGTGCTCAGACAATGTAAACTTTTCTCCAGGATATGCCAAAATCATTAATCGGCGTATGTCTTGCGCTAGTTCTCGTAGCGACTCGCTTTTATTTCGTTGATGACACCTCAGCTCCGATTGAAACTTTTCTTCCATACCTCTTCCGCTAAACCGAGACCTCAACAGTTCAAGCAGTTCGTTGTACTTGCAATGTTCTGAACCCCACAGCAATTGTGCGACATTGCCCGTTAACGACTATCGCAAGTGAGCAAGTTTGTTTCGATTTGACCATCCATTGTATAAAGCACAGTTTTCGAACTGGATCAAGAAAGTTTCAAAGCTTCCATGACCATTAAACTTTTCCGGCTTTATCCAGTTTTGTTTGCTTCTTATCTGCCGACGCTGACGAGATTGGCCATGTCGTCGAGAGCGACAATCAGTCAAGTCAAATTCACTTACTTCGGAAGCACTTGCATTTAACGAAAGATCGCTGTCATTGTCTTCCTGTCGAGGTAGCTTAGACGGGGGACGAAAACTCACCAACGTTTTTTTTTCCTGAAGAGGTCCACCTTTACTAGCTTTACGGCTGTCAGCTGATCGTCTGTTTACACCTTCATTACGATGATGACGAGACACATCAGTACGTTGTTCGAATTGTTCCCGCAGAGGTTGATGTCCAATCGATAGTGAAGACATAACACCTTGTCCTTCACTTTGTTGATTACGTGTATGCACATTTCTCTCAACATCTGCTATGATATTTTTCATTTGTTGCATCTGCTGCTCGAAATGAGCTTTACGCTGTCTCATTTGAGCGAGTGAGTCAGCAGCGTCGACATATTGTGGTTCATAAAGTGGTTGTTGTTGTCGTTGTCCGACAGTCATTTTACTCCTATTTTGTCTAGAGTAGGGACCGTCCCCCTCAGTTGGGTCTATACAACCCTCGTATGTAGCAACAGCAAATGGTAGACAAGAAGTTTTACGATACGTAACGATTAACTAAAACTTAAGCTGGCTGCGAATATGAACTGAAATAAAAACTCAAAATAATGCTCTAAATTCTGACCTGCTTTCTTTAAACCGCGGGTGTTATCAAAAACATTTGGTCTGGAGTAGTAACTTGGAGGAATCGGAGGAATCGCCCCACGTTGGGCGTTACTTGTGACGTTGACATCCCGCTGCCGACAATGCTCCAACTCCGTCGCATTCACATCTCGATACTGAGGAAATGGTGGAGGTGTTTCAGCCTGGTAAACACTGCCGACGTCGCGACCAGCGGGTTGTGTCACGGTGCTCTGGTTAGTCATCGATCTTAGGGTTATCTCTGGGTCCGGCGGACTAATAGTCTGACGCCTACATTTTTTTTTCTACAGTCATCGCGTCTTGACTGTTTTCCACCATTCGTGGCCATAAAATAACGCGAACTCCAATAAATAAAGATTAATAACTTTTAATAACAACAAAAACGGTGCAAATAAAAACAAGGCGTGTAAACGAAAAACATAATAACAGAATATTAAACACTAAACGGAATGACAACCTATAGGCCTACGAAAGAATAGCAGGTCAACAAATACTATTTTTACACCTAACGGCACGCAGCCAGCCCGGACCCCGCAGTACAGTAACTATACAGGTGAAAAGTTACCTGCTAGCAGCAAGACGGCAACTATCTATCTCGGCTGTGCGCTGACTCAAATTTATACGTTTCTGAGTGGGCGTGGTCCTCCTATCAACCAGTCAGTATCGCTCATCTTATCTCATCTCTCATCTCATCTCTCATCACGCCACTCGTCACTCATCAGATCAGCAGACTACAACTAAGGCCAATTTTGTCTACTCTAAAATAGACCTATAAAACGAAAATAAAGCACGCTTATGTCCTATGACCTTATAAGGTAATGAATAAAACAATTAAGGCCTTAACACACAAAAACTATTCTAGTCGACCGTCCTCCAAAAATTGACTTTCGCCACAGTACGAACAAGGCTAACAATCAAATCAATAGCATGTGCTGTTAAAGAGGAGAAATCAAGTTAGCAGAACCTCCATAGCAACTAAAATCATGTAACAATTAATGATGACACTAAATGTAATATAATTATCAATCAAAATAGCCATGATAAACTCGATATCATTTCAATTTGTATATCACATTAATTCTTGCATATAAGACTTGTGCGTATGGATGTATGTATGGATGTCTGCAATAAATGTCCGCACCTCAAATGTGACATTCACCGAGCTACATCAGCCAAAAACAAACTCCTAACAATCGTTAACGAGAAATTTGAGCAAAGCTCACGAGACGCGCGAAAGCCTATAGCATTTCCAGTCCAGTAGTTATAGTTGAAAATTGGGGTGTTCACGCTAAGTTAATATACAAATACCAAATTCTCTATCTGGATCACAAACGCTAGTAGCGTGGCGCCAAGGTCTAACCTAGGCCCTATCTCGTTCCACCCCTGTGACGGTCGGATGGACAGACATAGAGACAGAGAGACGGAGGGACAGAAATGCGATAGCTAAGACGCAATGAAAACGCGTAGAAATATAGCAACTCAATCAACGCAATCGATCGGCTTTATATACACTTGGGCCTGACTGTAAAAAAATGTTTCACAACGTCCAGCGGCGTTGTAAACCGATTCCCAAGGTGGCAGCACCATCGAACAAAATATCACAAATTACGCTGTAAGATAGGCCTATGCAAGCCGTTTCACCAAATACTGTGCATCAGAAATGTACTAAATAATAAATTAGTGCGCTCACAATACAACGAAATCGTTTAACGAAAATCTGTGTAAGAATTTGCGATAAAATATAGCACCATTATTACAGTCATACCGCCGAAGTGCATATAATATAGTACCCTGGCGCCGCCTTGTGAATGATTGTGTCGCAGCCGGAATCGCCCGAAAAATCTACAAAACCCCCTATTTTAACGTTTAAGGTCATCCAAGGTCATTGAATTCGGCACCAAACGACAGCCAGTGTACGATTTCCTATTAGTGATTAATAGTATCTTAGGCCTTATCTCGCACCGTTACTGAGATACAGCGAGTTTTTGGCCGAAAATCGCAAATTTTGACCACCCCCTCTCATTTATGGCCCTCGTTCGGGGTGACCTCCTTCGAATTTATGGAAAAGCTTTACGGTTCATGAAACCAGCGTCTTCCGGGTACCGGATGGTAAAGGTTTGGTAATTCTACCTTGCGCCGTTTTTGACTGATCCACCCGTGACAGACAGACGGACAGACGGACAGACGGAATTGCGATGGCTAAGACGCGCAGAAAGCATAGCTGCTTTCACGCGTAAAAATCATCTTATTCACTTACTTTGTACCACATTACATGTCTGCAAATATAGCAGTCTATGACAATTATACTGATACATTGATACATTGCATTTCTAGCATAAAATAATACTTAAGACATTAGTCACCGCAAACAGTTTGTGACTTTCAAAAAATATTAAAATAAAAAGTTAAGTGACTAATAATAAATAACGAACGCAATAAAGATTCGGTAAAAACAAAACTTCCACACTTCCACATACAACATTGCTTCTCTCATTCCTAAATCACAACAGCAAGAATAACTGAACGTTATAGTTTTTGTAACATAGTGCAAACTGTAAACGAAAAATAGCTCCATATTGAATGATATTTGTCTAGTGTTGAAAACACTGCTTGTTCTTTTCCGTGATACAGGTAGTCTGACACACAAGGAAAGAAGGTTCAGCAAGCATCACTTAAGTTAAATGCAATATACAAAAATTAAATGCAATTTGCAGAACACAAACTTCGAATAAGTCTCAAATTTTCAACCGTAGCCAGACTAGAGTGTGCATTGAGTCTGGCATGTAACTACATCCTCTTACACAATACAAACTCAATAAAACCAACACTTAACAGACAACTAAACAACGTGCGAAACAAAAAAAAAACATTTGCAACTTAAAAACTAAAGTAAGACAAAATTACAAAAATGAAAACTGAAACAAAAAAATACTTTGACCGGGCAATAGCAGCCATATTTTCATTGATCTGGCAAAGGATGGTCCAAGAGTTGCTACAGCATAAAAAGTTCAGCAATGCGCTGACTCAGTATAATAGACTGTCGACGAGTATGTTATCTGAGGTCAATAATCGTTCCATGTAACAGACAATGGCACAAACAATACACTTCGTAAGTCTTCCCCCAGGACCTTGACCCCCAGGGTTAAGATTAAGTGCCAAGATATTATAATTATAAAAACCTGATTCACCTGATTTTACCGACCTCTAAACAAATATCCGGCTCATTTCCATTATCGCCATATTGTACGTATGCTGGTTACAATTATTCATGTGACGGAGAACAGCCAAGTTACATGCAACTACGTCGGGGTACTCTGTATAACTCCAATTTCTTCTCGTGGTGTGACCCTTATTATCCTCCCCACACCGCAAAGTAAAACGATAGTTACTGAGGTGTATTCGGGGTAGATAATCCAAGATGAAATCGCATAGTAATAATCGAATAGGGTGCCGGGAAGAACATGATAATGCTATAGGAAGTGATGACATAGCACAACAGATAACTGATGTTGTAACCCCCCAAAAAAACATGAGCTCGTATAATGGAGAAGAAACGGGAGTATAATATCGACGTGATAAAGTCCGTAGTTACCATCTAATCAATGTGATAACGTATGTTAAAAATATCCATAAATGTCCCGAACAAGGCTAATATGAAATACTAATATGCTGTCACACAAAGTGGGGCGATAACGTAAAGGTAAAATAATAATCGTTGTAGTACTCATCGCCGTCAACGAAACGTAAGCCGAATATAATGCTGTATAGAATAATGAGTCACTCGTCAAATGTGTATAAAATTTGACCCGCAAATCCAACAACTTGAGACTTGTGATGTAATACGTGGCTAGCTAACACGCAAAAATCACTTAATAAGCCATAAAATGTACAATTTAATACAACCGAACACACGCAAATCGCCAGTGTACGAGGAAGTACTAGACGAATAAAAGGACCACTTATTCACGAACGATTAGTGCATGTAGTCAATAATATTAGCCGTCAAATCGTAAATCCATACATCACAAAGGTCAAATGTCCAGAATAATTCTATTTTACAAAAATATCAAAGTAACGGCTATGCAAATATATCAAGTAATCATAACGGCAATTAATAACGAGCTGCGTAAGAATATGAGTAGCCGAAAATGTAGGCTATCATAATCCGTAAATCTAATAATATGCGAGATGTAGTGTCATAAACCGTATAACTGTCTAGCTACGATGTAGTTTATCATCATAATCAGAACAATGAATCGCATCAATTGCAATAGACATACAACATCAATAATCAGTGTATTATACTGTGAAAAGTCTCAAATTATCGTCTATCACATAGAGAACAAACAGCAATCACAACATTAAAGCAGTAGGCCTAATACATACAGTAATTAATGTGTACATTGTCAACCCGTTAATCTGTGTCTTTCCATTAAACCCAAAGTCATGTATACAATGTCCAAGAAAGAAGGTCGTTCAAGACGACTTAGCGTAAAGTCGGTAATATATACGTCAGCGTTTTGGACGTACGCGATTGTTTAATATCTCTTAGAAACTATATACACCTCGGATCGCCAATTTAAATGCCTAATAAAAGATGCTGATTTAAGTCCGAATAAACGGTGAGACAAGTCGCATCTGCACAGGAAGTAGATAATTCATAAACTTATGTGATTGAATTTTCTGCAATAAAACGTTTAAAAAATTGTTTGGTCGCATTGTATTAGCAAATACAATATGCCGAAAAATACTCCCAGCATTCCGTCCCGCTGCGGAAAAAACGTTTAGCCATTCACGAATCCACGCCTCACGTGATTCGTCTCTCGAAAACGGGGGGCCCATATCGTATGTGTTGTAAAAACGGTTATTAATCAGTAATTTTGACGTTTTATAAGTAGATCTCGTAGCTAAAATGGCGTCATCAGCGTGAAAGAAAACGTATAAAAGATAAAAATCCTGAACAGATTGTGGGTGTCGCTCGGCAAAATATTCTACCACATTGCGGCGGCGATCCGTTGTAAGAAAAGAAAACCTACACGTACTACGAACTAAACAAAGCAACGAAGCAACGCACAGCGAAAACGCAACAAAGAAACTTAGACCTAGGCGGTCGTGTCTCGTGTTTTAAAGTCTCCGCATTGAGCTGCAAGACAAGAAAAAATCACATTGTGGTAGACGCAAGCCCATTCGGCTAGTGATTCGAGTTTACGACGCAATTTGGTCGTCGGATTATGTTATCGCAAGGCAGCAGTACGGAAGCGAGGGAAAGAGCGAGCGCCGGAATACAGCACGGACCAAATTTATGACGCAATCTCGCTTTTACGACCGAGCAGTGCTATACCAGCGCAGCGCGCCTAAGACGATCTCAGTGTTCGAGCGTGCGCGGCGGCCTTAAGTCACCAATCGAACGTAAAAAGCCCAAACTCGTTTCCTGTGTGCGTGATCCGAAGTCTAATCCAACGACAAGACGGACAACCAACCTTGTCGATTTGTAACTGTCAAGTTTAGGTTCACCGAGTGAAAATTGCAAGTCCTAGGAAGTGAAGCAGCGAAATTTGCATACCTATGTTGAAAAAAATTGCGCAAACCATAATCATGTGGTACAAATTAATATCAAATTTTGTTTTAAACCCTTTAACTCCCTATTTTAATCGACTTTTGAGAGTAATTTTAGAAAAAGCCATGATATAGTGCGAAAAAACGCAAGTTTGTAATAAGCTCAAACACTCAGGCGAAGAATGACGGTCGCAAGCGGAAAAAAACGAAAAGACGGATGGTAGTAAGACGAAGCGACACACACACACAACATTAAAGCTTTAAATATTTACCATAAGACTAAAATGCCTCGATTATATGTTATATAGACATCGAACACGCTCGCCGATAAACCACACGCTGCTATATACAATAGTCTAAACACAGTGCACTTCGATTTTGTCAACCTTATCAAAATAAACATGGATATATATGGTGATTAACAAGCCGCCAAGGTAGGTTTATACAAGAGAAAGACAGCGAGTGAGAGAACTTCGCCTTGTAGGTATCTGTTAGAGAAAAACGCTATTCCAGCCAATGCCGATTTTATGTAACAAATTAACAGTAAGTGATAATCTAATATTTATAATTTACCGGTTCATACAATTTTCTCCTAGGTTCAAATCATCATGCCGTTATCATCGCCAACTAGAAGCAGATAAAAAGAAACAGGACAACATTATTAACTGCCGTATATAAAAGTAATTATACATACTTATGTAGTCGTGCCAAAATTTCAAAACATTGCATGCGCGTGCGTGCTACGCGTGTGTAGCGTCGAAATATCAGGAAACACACATAGTAGCCACAAAGAAAAAAGTCTACAGCAATGTCGATGACGGAAAGTATCGGTGAAGCTATTAACAACTAAAATTCAAAGATAGAACGATGCAAGACCAAAACATTTGTACACACTGCAGCCATGTAGAATACCGCCGTTATAATAATATTCTATCTAATTGTCGCAGACTAGGCCCACGGCCCAATTATGTCCACGAAACATATTTATAGATAAAATACAACATCACACATATAAATACTTGGTACAATTTATACATCGCAAAGCCAAAATGCTAGGACGAAAATAACATGCACGACAACATGTAGCGCAGCAACCGTCGCAACGCACATGTTGTCCTTACGACGCTAGGCCTACACTTGCAGTCGACTTCGAACGGAGCTCGCGAAAGATCATACGTGCATCGCTACCGTTCGCCGCTCTCTGTTGTCATCGTTGCTCGCGCCGCTGTTATGTACATAACTGTTTACAAGCAAGTTAGTTGTAAAAAGCAAGTCAAACATGAACATTCAGCCCAAGACTACGGAAGACTGGCGTGATCGCTGTTACCCCCTCTGCGGCTGTGACCAACTTACTGAATTATTAGTTCATTACTTCGACCTTGATTTAACGGATGACTATTGGGTTAAATATCCAAGTAATACCGAAAAACGATACCCGACTACTCCCAATAAATTAGCTACTAAAGCACACCAGGTCGTTTACTCCCACTTAATACGGTACCTTGAAACGCACAATTTGTCTTACGTCAATCAGAGCACTGGACTCCATGAAGGCTGGCACTACCGTGCATACTGTGGCGTTCGTAACCTGCTAAGAGCACACGGAGTGCCGCCACCTATTGCACATAGTGTTTTGCCGCCGCTGGACTATAATGTCTTTTGCCGCTGCCATTTATCCACCGGCGAGCAATCGTGGACTTATCATGCGGCGACAAGCGACCTCCTGCCAGCCGACGTGCAACCATGCCCCTGGCCGGCAAACCTACCAGCAAGAGCGTCAGAAAAACTGGAACATCTCAGGTATGTACAATACACAATATATGTATTATTCATTAACATGTATATATACCAATGACGGTAATGTATAGGCTTAAGCGTGTATTATACAGCTATATACAGTTTATTCAAATATTCTGTATACGACAACTGTATTAACGCAAAAGATTTAGTATTCTCATCAGCTTATATGAGTTGACGCCATATTGGCCATAAAGTTTAGTTAATTTACTGCACCTGCTTGTATTTGATCGCTAATTAACAGATTTGTACGGTCGCCGTCGGTGGCCAAATAATGGTGTGAACGTCAAAGCGCGGCGCCACGCCGACGACGCACGTCCACGCCACACAAGCACCCCGCGTGTCGCCGCTCATGCACCAGCGCGCCGGAAAATCTGGGACTCTAAAAGTAACAAATATACAGTATCATATATACATGCTAACATGCAAAAGTATTTTTTTAACTAAAACCAAAGCATGCATAAAAATGTCTACGTAAATCTGCTAGTCATCCAATCCTTTAATATAAGCCAGTAATATTTACATTTGTACAGTCATATATCTATATACGATCATTGGCATATTTACATTCTGAAGCTCTGTCTACGGGTTTGCGAATATTATGCGTTATTAACGCTCACAATCGTCTAATCTGGTTTTCAATAGAACAACATTCACATGCGCAACACGATCTGAACATAGCTTTTTATAATTTTATAGTTTTATATTCAGTTTTTGTTGTTTTTTGGTATTGTTTTTGTATTTTTGTACATTTTGCAGTATCACAACACCAAACATCAAACATTCAACGGCGATCATACACTTCAAATGTACACGAGCTCGTGTGTAGTGAACGCGAGCGCGTTCCTAAGTCCAGACAAGAAATTGGGCGGCGTTATCTTGACACTGAAAAAATCATATTCAAGTTGGATCTGGCCAGTTGGACCAAATTTTGAAAAACAACTGACCAGTTCTCTACACATCAGTTCTATAGATTGATTCTCGTCATGTCGCTGAAAATTGAAAAATACCAGAAAACTTGTCAATATAGAAAATTCGAATGTGAGGCCTGAGTAGAATGTTAAACGGTACACCCAACCGTGCCTTTCGTCGTCATCTGCGGTGGTTTTCACGTCCTGGGTCCTTTGTTCTACCGCTTCATTCACGTCTGAGTAGTATATAGTCTGCAAACTTTCTATAAGTTTAGCGTCCATCCATTCATCTTGCTCATCTTCCGAGTCGCTGAGGCCGGCTGGCCGTATATTAGTCCATTTGCTTGCTGATTTCCACGTTCCAACTTCGGGTTGTGATGCGTTATCGTCTGCCGACATCTGAGAGGCAAAACAACAAGTTAATACACAGTAAGAAGACTACACTTAATGTACATAATATTTACAATACTATACAGAAAATATACATATTTCCTTCAAGCCATCTCCTCTGGGGTCCTGCTCGGATATAGACTTGATACCTGCACAATCGTGGCCACAGTACTTCCCGCACTGCCGACTTGCGCTGGGTTGTGGCACTTGCGCAAAACGACCACGTCTAACAGCTGATTATCCATGCCTAATATGTGCAGCAGTGCATAAAATTGCTGCCCTATTATTCGCCTTAGTTTTATAATCTGCCAAGGGTATACCTTTACGCCTATTGGAACTAAAGCTGGGCGGTTAAGTGTAGTATCCTCTACATTAAAACCAGTCCAACGCAGTTCCATGCTCAGGAAACCTTCGTGTAAGTGGATTTCCGTTGCTTATCTATTAACATGAAAAGCGTAAAACGCTGCGTTTAAAGGCAACGTCCCAATGTTACGAGTAAATTTCTCCTTGTCCTTCCCCAACTCTAGGATCGGGCTCGTCCTGGCCTGGACAGATTTACGATATCTGTAAAATAAATATCCAAAAAATGCAAAGACAGATATAAGGAATGACAGGAGTAAAATCAACTTTATGGGAAACAGTTTACGTACTATCTCATGAAAATAGAATTTTTTCCATTGTAACTGTTTCCGGTATGGGAGTAGTAGTTTGAAATGCTAAATGTCTTGGTATACCGTGTTCTATAGCATGCGATGTTCGTGTCGCAGCTAACAGCGCGAAAAGTGTTCGTACCTTGTATTGAACAATAAAAACTAAAATTAACGCTGTGATCCCACATACAGTGGCGAAGATAACTACCCAATCAAATGCGTTAAAAAAGTCGAAATTTTTTGTATGAAAATGATTTTTTATTAAGTCCGTGATGACCCAATGTCCAAGATTTTCAAACATTACTTGGTCGTTTAACGTAGTGTTAACAATTTCTGCCAAGTCGAATTTACTCGCTTCTTCAATAGCTAAGCGAGCATTATACTCCTTACTTGCTATTGACAACTCTGATAGGCTAGCCCTTATCGATTGATTTAGATAGCTAAGATCTTTTATTAAATTTAATTTGCTGTTGTCTGTTAAACATTCCGTTAAAAATGGCAGGTTTGTCAAAAATTTAGGTGTAAAGGAAAGCGAAATATTGTCGACCACTGGACAGTCCAAAAACGTTGCCGTGGCGACATAACTGTCCGCCTCCATGACGCACCCGCAATGGACGGCTTGGAACCACTGGATTTCACTAGCCACAAAGCTATGGGTAAGGTTCTGCTGTTTACACTTTATCGTGATCCTAGAGATGTTAGAAAGCAAAAATTTGTTGTTTGTAATTTTCACAATCCCCTTTAGAATTTTCCCTTTAACCACATAATAGCGACAGTATGTCTTCAAGGTTATTAAGTCTCCCTCCATCAAGGCCAAACCACAACTCATTTTTGACCTAGTCTGTAGTAGTAGTGGTGAATTCCTAAGATCCAAAGTGTCCGTCGTTGGCAGATAAGCTTCGTCTGAAATTGTAAGGTAATAGTCTAAATCACGGTGATAAATAATCGCCTTAATCTCAGTCGCTATGATGGTGTAATGCTCTCCATTGTCTGGAGGTGTCATAGGGATCTTATAAACATGATATACATCCATTAATTTATTTAACGGTCTGATAGTAAGTGGGGCCTGTATGACTATAACAATGAAATTTGTACATCTATAGCTATGAAAACAAGCTTGTTTGTAGTAGTATCTCACATCGGTTTGCAACAGCTGTAATTCTGGGTTGTTTTTCTGCAGAAAATTGACTAATTTCACCAAAGCCCTAGCGAGTGTGTTATGAGTTATAAAATAGTGTGGCAATTTGCCCATCGTCAACAGAGCGCGTCTATTTCACTCATTTGCAGCGAGAAATTAAACATTGTTCGCAGCATATGTGCCCAAACATAAACTCTGCTCTGTGACTTTGTGAAACCTTGGACTAGTTCGGACTGTATCCGAATGATGGATCGTCTTTGCATCTGCATTAGGTGAAATATATTGTCAATTCTCGTCCGTTCTACTTTAAAAGCAGCCAAAAAAGTGTTCCGAGCCTTGTTTTCAGATTTTATCCGCTTCCAAAATAGACCTTTCTAGATGAACTAACATTTCAATGACTTGATCTAGTTTTTCTTCTTCAGCTAATCGCGTGATTTTCGATAAGAAATTGCTCCACCCGCTACGTTTACTGATAGATTGTAACTTTGGAGGAACGTCAATGAGAAGAGCGTGTATCTTGCGTAAATGCGTACGCAGATGGTTTTGCATCCGCAAAACAGCTGATGGTACTCTTGTACTAATCGTCGCACGTTACGACACGCCGAGAAATTCAAGGACTGATAATTGCCCGTCTATCTACAGTCCACGTCCAAGTCTCTTCGTATTGGACTTAACATTTCTGGTAACTGATAGGTAAATATCAGTCGCGCCATTGCGGTGGCTACTTGCACCCCACCGCGTTTTGTCATGACTACCCCGTAATTATGCCTGCCAATTATCTTTAACTCACCGGTACAACCTGCTGCGACGCACAGTAAAATCGTCCAGCAAAATGTACTTTGAATTCTCTCCATCGTCCCTATACACACACACGTGCGTTAGCGTGCGTCACTTTTGGTTCGGCCGAACCTCTCAATTAAAATATGCGTGCACGTTTTAATGTTAATTTACCGTTTAAAGCAAGCTGCTATTACACAGGGACGGTGATCTATGTGTAAAGTTCCGCACGCTATCGTCCGTCGTGTCCTTTTCTTCGCTGTTGTCTCTTCCTCTGTTTTCGTCGTTCTTGTAGTAGTCTATAGTACTGTAATAGGCTTGGCGTCACGAAATCTGCCCAAGCCTTTGAACCGTCAGCAAACAATACAAGAAATTCCTTTTTTTATTCCGCACCCGTTCTTTGAAAATTCGTATCGCTTTTTTACACCCGGATAACGCGGGTTGGACAGGGTCCTCGATCGTTCTCGTTTTGTCCTGTCCCGTATCTGCCATATCCATTGAATGTTGTTCATTATACAAATTACTCGGTAAACGAGCTAGAAGATCGGTGCGGTCGGCACTGTGAGGTTTAAGTCGGTCTGCAGGAACAAGTTCTCGAAACGACTTGCCTGTCTCCACGTCGACGAGTTTGTAAGTCATGCCTATATTATCTTTGCCTTGCACTAACTTTGCGATATAGAAAAGGCCTAAAGCGTAGTTCCTATGCGTCAATACCTGGTCTGAGTGTGGGCGGATCCTACTATCATATAGAACACTTGGTCGCCTACCGCATAGGTCAGGGATACGACTGCATTCCTTTGATCATATTGTTTCTTGTTTTCTTCTTTAATTTCAATTTTGTTTTTACGTACAGCTTTGTGTGAAATCTTTAAATCTTGAGCCAACCAATCAATGTACTGTTTATAATCCCCCGTAAAAGCCGACGTATCAATGCTACTGTTTGGCTCACCCAGTGACATTTCGCGACCAAATACGAGGTGGAATGGCGATAGACCTAAACGAGTGTTTGCTGTACTTCGAAGGGCGATCTCGATTATCGGTAAACACTGTTTTATCTCAGTATCATCTTTTGCGTGAATTTTAATTAATTTACTAACGCGCTTTATGCATGATTCCGCCAGTCCGTTTGCGCGTGCAGTAGTGGCGCTAGTCGTGCGATGAGTAATGTTTAATAATTTCGCTATATGCGTGAATAAAACTCAGGTGAACGCCGGCCCGCGGTCACTCGTCAAGAGCGTCGGTAGGCCATATTGGGCTACTACATGCTTAAAAAACTTTGGCTGTCGTGAATGCTGTCAAATCTTCTACAGCTTGAATTACCGGCCAATTACTAAAAGCATCGACACAGCAATGTCTACATTTCTCTTTTTAGTTTTACGTGTTAATGTCTTGTGATCTAATGCCCAATGACTAAAAGGAGCTGATGGGACCGGTAATGGGTGAAGCGGCGGGGGTCTCAGTCTAAAATACCGCTTGGCACGTAGACATGTATCGCACGTTTTACAAAATTCAGCAATATCGTTAAACAATTGTTTTCAATATACCTTCTGGGATAAGGACAAAAACAAACGTTGTACGCCAAAATGTCCCAAATTATTATGATAATATGTTAATAAATCAAAACAGAATTTTCTTGGGATACATAAACGTTCTGCGAGTGGTCTCATTTTTTACTCGCTTATTTCTCGGTATCGAAAGTCGATATAGGCCCCCGTCTTCTACAAAATACTGATCTGCCATTAACAGGGTAACTTTATCCTTCCTATCGTCTTCCGTTAATCCCCCTGTCGTGACGTAGTGAAAGATGTCTTGGAATTCCTCGTCCTGTTCATAGTCTTTGTCTGTTATATTAGAAGTCCGTAATAAAAAATCGCCATCCTGCATTTTAACCTTGCTATTATTGTTGGTGTCCGCGTCACCGTCTCGAGCGTCTCGTGCAATAGTTTGTGTGACGTCGTGGCTACTTCTACTTCTCGTTTGCATGTGATGTTGAGTCGCGGCCGTTAACTCCGACAGGTCAGGACATGAGTCCGATTGTCGCACTACTGGTTGGCTTATCGTATCGTCACACTGACGTAACAGTTGATTCCTTATTTTATAGCGTCATCTAGTACCGTACCGTTTTGTTCATCGCTTTTAAGTCTCGTCTCGGTCGATCTATACGGGTAAATATAAGGGTAATGTTCCTTTTTTACATTTCCGTTAATTGCCACAATAAATTCTTCTGAGTCTGGTGCTGGTAAAAACTCTTTTTTGTTCATCGCTTATATTTTCCAAAATTTTGGATAAGGCGTCCGCTGAGTAGTTTTTGCACCCCCTAATATATTTTATTGTAAGTCGAAATTGCATAAGATACGCCAACATTCTGCGCTGTAGCGCATTTACTGCTGGCCAACGGTCTAAATGCAACACTCGTGTGTTGTCCGTTAATGTAGTTATGTTTTTTATTAATCGTAAAGCATTTATACGATTTCAATGCTAAAACTACGGCTATAAGTTCTAGTTACGCCGGAGTATAGCGACTTTGTGCCATTGTAACCGCTTGCGCCCCGTAACATACTACGTGCAATTCATTATCGTCGCCAAATTGCATTAATACATAAGAATATCCTCCGGTACAGCTTGCATCCGTATTGATTACTAGATCTTTATTTGGATTTATTGGCTGTAAAATAGGCTCATTTATTAAACATTGTTTGAGGTATTCAAGCTCTTCCTGACAGAGAGCATTCCATTTAAATTCTGCGTCTTTCGTTAGCAGCTGACGCATATTAACAGTTTGCTGTGCAAAATCCCTAATGAATTTCCTCCAAAAGTTAAACAAGCCTAGCGCTCGCTGCAAAGATTTACGACTTGTCGGTTGGCATATGGCCTTAATAGCTTCAATTTTTCTTGGGCTCATTCTAATGCCTTTTTCACTGATACAGTATCCGAGATACTCAATTTCCGTGAAGGCATACTCGCATTTTGTTGGATTTGCCGTCAAATTATTGGAACGTAATGTGTCCAACAGCAATTCTAAATTATTCACATGTTCCGGCCATAAACGCGATGTAATTAAAATATCGTCTATATAACAATAAATCCTACTTGATTTGCCTGAAATATATTCGTTAAAACTGTTAACATTGCACTAGGACTAGTATTCAGTCCGAACGGACATACTTTATAGCAATATCGTAAACCGTTAGGCGCTGTGAATGACGTTAATGGGTGTGAGTCTTTATGCAATTTAATCTGAAAATAGCCGCTACGGAGGTCCATAACCGTCATAAATTTGCATTTAGATGAAGTTACCGAATCAATAAGTTTATTAATTTTAAGTAACTGAACCAATCGAAGTGCTACTAATTGATTTATGCTGCGTAAATCGATAACTAAACGTTTTGTCCCGTCTTTTTCGGATACTAAAAATGGGGCTATTATAATCTGCTGTCGGTGCCTCTTCTATGACGCCTGCATGATGCATTTTATCGATTTGTCTTTGGGCTTCCTTAGCATCGTCAGGATGTAGCCGAAACTGACGACGAAAAACTTTACGATCGGACAATAGGCCTAGATGGAGCTTGTAGTGTGGGTACTGTTTAATCTCGTCTAGTGATCGAGCGAATACGTCTTTATACTGTCGTAACAGACCTAATAACTTGAATTTTTGTTCTTGTGTTATTTCTTTATTAATTTGAAATTTGTTTTCGTCTAAGAACTTATCCAAGTCAACATGCGTCTCACTCGTGTCGGCCTGCATCGATACTGCTGCTACGCTACTTCGTACTTGTCTCTCTACATACGGTACGCAACTCTCCAAAGTGTTAATATTTTCTACTGTTGCTATTTTAACTCCCTTCTTTAAAACTAATGTTTGTGGATTATAATTTACAACTGTACATACCGTTCTTCCATTTTGACAATTTGATAGCGACCGTGCCGTCGCAAATTGGTGACACTGAAAATGCGTTGATGGCTCCAAAAGCACTGTCTTATGATTATACTGTTGTGGTAGCGATACTGGGATCGTAGCTTCTGAAAATGCTGGTATGCACGTAGATGAAATCGTCGTAATCTTCCCGCTTTTAAAGTGATTGTAAAGGAACTCGTACAAGGTCATCCCCAATACTCACTATATTTTTTGTAATCAATAATTACATGATTTTGGCTCAAAAAATCTGCCCCTAGAATTAAATCATGTTCTAGCCTTTTAACTACTGTAGCTGTATGTGGAATAGACAGACCAGAAAAAGACACAGAAATATCAACATTTGCTAATACTGGCATTTGTGAACCGTTTGCAGAATACAGAGCTACAGTTCTGTCCGTAGGCCCAAATTTTAACCCTAGTTGTTTAGCTATTCTCTTTTTAATAATAGTCGTTACTGATCCGGTGTCGATTAATCCCTTAACTAACCTACGTCCTACTCTCACTAGCACGTAGTTATTATTTAAGATTGGTTCCTTTACTATTGCCCTACATGATTTTTGTTTTCTATTATTTACTATACGTCTTAAAGTGGTTTGGTCTTCGTAGTCGGCGGTAGGAGACCGTAACCGTCAGTCAAAACGGGTCTGTGTACGACTTCTCACTGCTGCTCGGCAGACGTTTGAAAATTGTCCCCTTTTCAGACAATAATTACATGTCTTGTTTATTGCAGGACAATAGTTCGGATGTGCGTGGTTCTGTCTGTTACATTTTGGACATTGTCTAGTCTGGGTTGTTCCTTATTGTGGGAAAAAATTTCCCCACGGTCGCGGGTTAAATGGTTGTCTCGGCCCGCTACCGTTATTGCGTCCTCTCATCCCACGGTTGTTAAATGCTTAGTAGGATGTTCTGGCTTGCGGTAGACGCATTCCCTGCGGCTGCGCGAACGTCACGTGACGCGCTGGTGGTGACGGCGACGATGATGGTGTACGATTCTCGAACACCGGGGCCGTCGTCATTTTATCCCACTTCATGGATAATCTTCTGACTTCAGCCTGTACATCGGCCAACTGGTCCGATAACGCCGGGCCAACTGAGGGTCCTGCCGGCATTGTGACCTCCGCTGTACGGGCTGCCTCCAGGACCGCTTCTAGCGACTCTGATTTTTGTTGCGTCACGTAGGCCGCAATATGTGTTCTAAACCCGTTCAATATAGCGTACTGGATCACTTTATTGTCTGAGATTCTTACGTTCGTGGCCAACTTTCTCATATATGAGATATAATCATCAGCACACTCGTCTTCCCGCTGTCGGCGCGAGAAAATTTTTTTCGCCGACCTGTATTTAATGATTTCTGGGATTTTATAACTTTTATTAAATTCTGTCTTAAAAGTAGTTATTGAGTTTATCTTCTCTGAAGTGTCTAGCCAAATGACTGCGCTTCCCGTCAACAGCACCTTGCACAATGCCAGCTGTTTTCCTTCGGGATACCCCTTATATGCACAATAGTGTTCAAAGTGTTTCAGCCATCGGTCTCCGTCCTCGCCCGTCGTTCCGGAAAAAGTACCCGGATCGATTGTCTTATTCTCAGTCATATCCTCTGTATCCGTGAACACCTCGTCTTCCTCTTCGTCCGTCTGTTCGTCCTCTTGCTCGTCGGGATCCAAGGGTGCTTGTATTACTAGCTGTTGCGTTGGTGCTGGGGGGGTACAGTTGTATCGTCGGGCCTGTGACGAACCTGCGACTTGCGGGGTAGCCCCTGGAGTTACCGGGTTTCTTACGTCTGAGGGTCCCGCTGAAGCCGACCTGGTTTCGTGTTTAGTATGTCTTGTCAATATTGGGCTTCTAACCTGGTCCGTTATTACCTTCTTCGTTTCGACCCGGCTGATATAGTAAACTACTTCTGGTTTTGATGACCTATTAGTTCGTTTAGTCTCCACTACTTCCGTTGTATTAGCTGGCCAAGAAGTTTTTAGTGCGGGTTTTTCATTTTTGTTTAACTCCCCTTAAGGAATCTCTTTACTCATAAACGTACAAACTTACCTAACATATTAAACCTAATTTATGCAGTTATCTCATTTCTAACTTGCCGTTGCTGTTGTGGTCTTCCGATGTTGTTTCACCGCTCGACTCGCTACGGAATTTCACTGTTTTTTGCATTCACTTCCGTATTACTTTACGTGTACAATACCGTACCGCAGCACATCCTCGTACACTGGTGTGCACCCCTTTTATATATATTCACGCAGGGGTGAACGCTCCGTCGCCGGCGTTGCCAATCACTAAGCCTCAACCAATCAGGGCCATCTTGGCAACCACGACGACGTCGCTCGACGATATTGCGAGTCAGCTAGCCAAACCCTATATCTGCCATTGTACACCACTACAATATTATTACCTCGTGTTAAAATTAATATAATGCAATACTATATGCATCATTATGCAACAATTTGGAGCATCTGTGTTTTACATGGTAGTGCATTGACATAAATTAGGTGAGGTGGAAAATGAGTGCACCTCACATAATTTCGTCATCATAGCCATCAACATGCCAAATTTATTAAAGTTAGTAAAAATCTGACAAAAAATTTGACAAAGTTATAAAAAAACAATTTGACTGTTTTTTTTCTGAGACGTGGTGTATATTCCATTTTTATGCAACAATATCACTGATGAAAACATTTACCTGGAAAACCGGCACGATTAGAGAACTCCTTAATAGTTTGTTTCTGTTCTTCTGCTGAACATGGCCACTGAATGACGTCTTTCGACAGCTGGGATAACAGGCCACATACTCTGTTGCGACAGTGAAATACCGTAGACTTCAAAACATCAAATTTGTCAGAAATTTTCCTTAAGCTATCCTGTACATTCCGCCACAATAACACATGAATAAATTGTAAGTTGCAACATTATGCTTATTGCATTATCTACTCTATGGATGTGATTTTGTATTTTTGAAAAAATACAATTTTTTAACTGTAATTTCTTACTTTTGTTAATTATGTACATATGTTTAATACAATACTTGACAGAAATGTAAATCAGATTAATCACACTTATGTTAAAGAGTTTGCAAGTACTGACAACTATTACAAGCTACTGAAAATAAAAAATAATAGGCAAACTACAGATTAGTGAACAATGTTTAGCGTGCCATTTAACACTAGTAACTGTAACATTAGTAGGCCCTGACAACAGAAAGTTATTGCCCTACCAGTTTAATTGCAGTAGGCTGCATAATAATAAATGAAAACAGTGTAAACAGTATAAATTATGCAAATGCCACATGTATGTACCTAATTCGCGAGATACCGTATCGAAATCTCCAGAGTTTTCAGGTTTGACGAAGATTTAAATATAAATTTCTGACTGTCATTTTGACACATTCATATACATCTTTATTTAACGTATTCACTAGACAGAAAATAAACAAAAAATAAATGATGGTTATTATAAAACTTGACTAGAACTTAACTAAAAATGTATAAAATATGTCCGCAGTCAAAACTCAATTGCTGTAACGAGACACCAGATTTGACATATAAAGTTATCAGACTGTCAGAAGTGTGACAAAATTTTTTTTACATTTAGAGATTGCATTGGCTGGCTGTAGGTAAGCACTTGCTCTTCAATACACTGAGCGTGTTTGGAGTCCATAGCTTTTTTGTTACAGCAAAAAACACGGGTTGAGCGGATTTCCTCTAAAATGGAGTTTTTATACTCTGTTGGATACTCCTTCACATTCAGCAATAATGTCATCGGTCCTAGTCTGAAATATTTTCTAAAACAACTTTTAATGGCATATTGCAAAAACTTGAACCTTTCAATGGTTGTGAGTACGACTTCGAACTGTTGACGAGAAAGTCGAAAATTCATCTTGAAATCTTCGTCAACGTATCGGTCGATCCACTGTTCACTATAAAGTGGTGGTCTTGAATGATGCTGACGAGTGAGCAGTGGACCGACCGCGGCAAACAGCTCTTCTTTAGTGTCCATGTTAAAGTGTTGACTAATTGACTTTTCATCTTCGCTTAATAACGTGTCCAGAAAAAACACTACAGCGTCAGCGTCTAAAAACGCCATATTTATTGTTTATTTTTTCATTGATGACCACAGATACGTGTTATATCTCTATGCGTTAGACCAATACCGTTTTTCCTGAATATGTAAATGAACATGGCGTCAACAGTGAACAGCCCCGCCCCGTTCGCTGATGAAAAACGCAGCTCTGGCTAGTCAAGCAGTTGTTAAAACTCCAACCCAAGAACACGTCCCTGTTTCGAGACTTACGGTGATGAACCCCTGTGTTCCCTCTACCTCAACTTACTTGCTAAAATACGCCGAGGCTTGGCCTCTGCGTAAACTTTCGTCAGTAAGAGACATTGTAACTTACCGACGTAATGTAGTCTCTCTGACTGCTATCCCAGCAGACGTCGGTTAGCTAGCAGGGATAAAATTTGGGTGGCATAACAAGTTTATTGTTACCGCAGAACGTTATGTGCGTGGAGTCGTAACTAGTCATGATCACGCCCGTAAGGTTGTACTGGATGAGTTGAGCCAGTTTGTTGCCGGCCGACCGGAGATAAAAGATGTGGTGGCGTGGATTAACAACTGCGTCCGACCCCCATCCCCGAAAGAAAATTTTGATGACTGATGACTTGTAAAGCTTCTGTTATGTTTGTACTCACGTACAGTTTAATTGTGTTGCACATATAAATTGTGAAAGACTGTATCCGAAAAAACTGATTTAGTTAGGCAGCTTAGGTCGATTTTTTGATTGAATGGGGACAGATCTGACAAAAGTGTGACATTTTTTCCTAGCTATTTACATCCAAAATACTTTTACTTTTTGCTAGGCCCCACGTGCACAGGTCATACTGATAGCATGTACGTGGCAAAATGCAATTTATGAGGCTTCGCATTCCGAGAATAGGGGAAAATCGCCATTAGATGGAAGTGACGAAATAGTAAGTGGCAAGTTAAAACTCTTAAAAATTGACATAAGCTGCCTAGCTATCTGGTGGTAGATTTATAATGCACAATGGTTATTGTCTCTGTGAGGGATCTGAGGTGCACTATCATTATGAGGAAGGTCTATCAACTCAACAGAGCTTCAGATGGCAAGTTTTAAGCCTTGCCAAGACTATCAGTGATATGGGCAATCCCTTCATGAATGACACTGCATTCATTGTTGATGCTGGATAGTTGTGATGTGATGAATGAATCAGTGACCAACACTGTCCGTACAGTGGAAAAACTTGGAAAGAGCCAGTATGATAAATATCACCAGTCAGTTTTGGTAGACTGCACTCGATCAATTCATGACCCCATCAAAAAAACTCCCACTTTTCAACTGTCCAACACCAAAAAAAAATCAAAACAAGCTGGCAAAATAGCAACTTTGAAGGCTAATGTCAGTCTTTTTTCACAGCTGTACATTGTGGCTCAAGAGAGGGAAACAGATGTGGGTACCTTTTTCCAGCACGAAAATAACCCACACCCACCATCTCTTTTAGACAGAGGAAAACTGCGCCTGGGCAAAAAGTCAGACTTGCTAAAGTGCCTGATACAAGCGCCTGATACAGACACTTCAGGTTCACTTGAGACACAAGACCTTGATGATGACACTGATCTGGCAGCTTGTCTTTAGCATGTGGCAGAGGCGGAGAGCTGATCAGTTGGAGAACTAAATGTTGTAGAGCTTGATGCAGGTCTACTTTCTTCCATTGAGCAAACACCAGCATCAGAGCAGCTTGACCCGCCGAGTACTTTCGCACAAAGATTCTGGACGGCACTGTCGTTTTACACTTCCTCCCGACCGCTGGCATCTCAACGTTTGAAGATTATGCCAATGATGTTTTTCTACCATACATCAAACACCAATTGAGCCCGTGAGTGCAACACTGAACCAAGTCACTTGCAGCACATTTCGAGAAAACGCACTTTAACATACTGCATAAAAATTTAAATCGCTGCGGCATTTAAATACACCGAAAACTCTGTCAATTTATGCTGCTATATTGGTACTAACATACCGTAATATAATAATACATTTGTCTGTCGTGTATTTGAAAAAATTTGCAATTTATTTTAATGGTTTTTTGTTGCTGCGACGTGTTGTCCTGTACTGTGCGTGCAACAGCAAACCAAAGCGACATGGTGCGCTGTTGCACTAAGGTACTAACGATGACGTTGCGAGCTACACAGCACCATGTCGACGTGATTCGCTGCTGCGCGTTCGCTAATAGCCAATCCACGCGAGTGCAACACGAAACCAAGTCTACTTGGTTTTATGTTGCGCCTTTTGAACATGCAAAAAGTTTGCGTGCAAGAGAAAAAAAGTCGACTTGGTTTCATATTACGCGCAGCTAACTTGGTAATGCTGTTACGAGCTTAGTAGTTATTTCCCGTAAATGAACCTGTCCGAATGCAATATAGGCTACACTGCAACCTAAGGCAGCTAATTCAGCGCTATAACTCTTTAGCAATCATCAATATTTTTGCAATGAATCAAATACATTTAACTGCAGTAAGTTTACACTATATTTATTATAAGTTATAATGTTTTTTTCTTATATGAATATTTGACTGAGCTTTGTTTTTTCAGCCGCAATTGTTGCGTTGCATTCACAGACCTATTCACAGACTGAGGCTTTTTTCTTAGGCTAATACTTGCGAAACTTAGTTTGTCTCACTGTTTGCAGTGTCACTGCGTACTGTAGGCCTACCTAAACAGTGCGTTGTAGAGCAAGTGCATAAACAGACAAATATAAATTAATTAAAAGCCTTTAAACGGCATAAGTGTCCAGCTGATCTGTCGCAAATGCAGAATTGTATTGCAGACATAGTTTAAAGATGCCTAAGTATTAAAATCCTTAATTATCCTTATAATATAAAGTGCTTAAGTATCAAAATCCTTAAATAAAAAATGCAACAAAGGAGTGAAACGAATTTGCCATTGCACATGTGCTACCAGCAAACACTGACACCAGTCCTGCCTTGTTGACTTTTTTCTGAAAAGCCGACTGAAATGTTTGCCGTTATGTTATTATATATACTTAATAAAGTTTTTTGTTAATGTATTTTTATTCGCAATTTTAGTGATAAAATTTTGACTAAACTTTAAGAAAATTAATAATTAATTATGTGCTTAACGCCAACTTCTACTGTAGGTTTACTTTTAATATTAATATTAACGGAACAACGTCAGTAATGGTAATCACCAACATTTTTTACATTTAATAACACATAAAGTATACAATCAAAGCACAATCATATTGCAGGCAAAGCAGGTAAAAAAAGTCAGCATTATTAACAACAAGTTAATTACCACAAAAAGTCAGAAAAAAAGTTATAACAGCACCGTGGCAAATGACTTCATTAAATATACACAGTTTCCTATTATGTACTCAACGGCAAATGTATTATCGCATAATTCAATAATGTAGCACTCGAGTCCGGCTGTAGAGTAGAGTCGAACTTGGGTTGTTATTTGGACAATGCACAAATTTGATTTTTGCTTGGGCTCCATCCTGATTTTCTAGCTGATTGTTAGAGGTCTTACTTCTAAGGAGAGAAAGCACTTGAAAAAAAGAAAAAACAGAGAAAAGTAGTGAAAGGAAAAATGCATTAAAAAACAGAGGGAAGAAGGGGTTAAACAAAGGAAAATGAAAAAAGGGAAAACAAGTGGTCGTTTCTGGCTACGCTGCTGACAATAATTACTAAAGTTAATCGTGAGTTTATAGCTACCATTCACAGTTACCTGCCAAATGACGCGAATTTTGGTATCATGAAGCGTGCGACCAAAAAGCAGCATTTTCTTTCTAAACGTCGGTGCTGTGTTATTGACAATAATTGCAATAAAAAAAATTCTGCATAGCTCAGGTACGTTATAGTATGTTTAAATTTGTGAGTTGTCGACACATTCAAAACAGTGCAAAACACAAGTTTGCACACTTCGACATTTATTTGAGTGTGCGTGTCCCAGAGAAAAGTAAATTGTCACAAAAAGTCTAAAACAAAAACGACAAGTCGGCATCGTTGTTACGTTGTTGGGCAAATCTGCTGCTGGCAGCGTCACTGACTGAGACAAGCACTTCAAGTTGTCAGCTGTACGCAACTAGTCAAAAGGCAACACGTCTTAGCACTGCCTGTAAAACAAACACCGTTCTAATTACTAGTATTTCTCAATTTCTGTGCACAAAGTAACTTATCTAATGCATCAAGAAATATAAATTTTAAGATATATTTAAATAGTAGGTATAACAGTTAAATTAAATACATAAGAATTATTAGTTGTTCACATTTGCTCATTTGAGGAAAAGAGGTTGTAGCTGTCACACATGCTATCGCTGTGTAGCTTGGTCCATTTTTCTATGCTCTGCACTGCAGTTTGCATAATGCATAGTAACAATATGGCTCTCTGGCCATTTTAGCAGTAACTCAGACTTGTTGCAAACATAGAAAGCGTTAGGCAAAATTCGTTTGTATCAGCCGCCAAAAACATAAAGACTGCTAATGTAAAAATATAAATAAATATGCCGTGATGAGGTAATACAAACATCAATAGATATGCCTTTCTATCAACTTCATTTAAACCCATAGGCTGTCTGCATTAACTGTATAGCCACGATGTAAAAAAAAGACAGTTACAGAGTCTGGCATATGACTACTGAGCTAAGTCTATAAAGATTTCTTATACGCTTCCCCTTAAAAAAACTATAAATCTCCGTTGTTGCAATGGTGCGAAAGTGCTGGACAGACAGATCGCTAATCGCCAGACAAAAAAAACGATGACAGGGGCGTTATTTAGGAAAATGGGGTTAGGGGTCTACGGATTTCTAAAGAATTTGTGATTTAATTTTTTCCTTAGTGAGTTCTGTGTAAACGATTGACGACAAACGTTCAAACCCCGAAACTTTTACTGTGTAAACTGCACAAAATTTGGTAAGTTAATTTTCAAAAAAAATTATACACATTTTAGGACTGAAATGCACCAAATTCGATTTCGGCTAGGGCTCCGCCTCAGACCCCGATGGGAGAGCTTAGAGCGCTCTCCCAGACCTTTCAGCTAGATTTAAAAAGGTTTATTTTTATAAAAAAAGGAAAGGGAAAATATAAAAAAAAAGAAAGAAAAAAAATAGGGATTAGAGAAAAAAAGAAAGGAAGGACAAAGTACGGGGA
>Ga0209367_1000570_pt1 | contig 38198 bp, 27 predicted proteins | sample WorMetLIZISLAND2_FD_187412 | JGI IMG/M metagenome (GOLD analysis project Ga0209367, IMG submission 187412) | Marine gutless worms symbiont microbial communities from Max Planck institute for Marine Microbiology, Germany - Olavius geniculatus... ...
CCCCCGGGACGAGTCCCCAAATTTAGTGAAACTTGGGGACTCGCAACAAAATAAAAATGACAGGATTCCTTAATTAGACATTCGTCATTCGTCATTCGTCATTTCTATGCCGCTTCTAACTGCTTTGGTGTCACGATCGCACCGTATTTGTCTTTTAAGGCCTCAAGTTCCTGCCGCTGCCGGTTCAAGATGTCGAACAGCTTTTGGGGGACGTTGGCTTCTTTGCCGTACGCCTCGATCTGCAGGTCGATGCGGCCGATAATGTTGTCGATGTGCAGCGAAAATTGCTTTTCATATAAGTCTTCAGGATACTCCTTGTCGATTTTGGAATTGAACAATTCTTTTAAATCGGCATATTTCGGAAGGTACCCGATGGGGGTGTCAATGGCATCGACCTCATTGTGGGCACGGCGCTCCAACCAGGCCATCCAGGCTTTGACGTCTTTTTTCTCGCCCAGCAGTTTGCTGCCCTCTCCGCCCCGGGCTTCATGGGTCAGAAAATAATTCAAGCCGGCTAAAATAGGCCGTTTGTCATCTGCGACCTTGTCACTGCCGAAAAACTCAAATTGGGCCGCCATATAATCTCCCAAGGGGCCGGGCGTAAACGGGGCATTGGCCCAGGGCTGGCGCCTGACGCCGGTGGCGCCAACTTCGGTCGCGGTGGCCGCCGACACGATGCTGGCGCCGATCACGACGCCGTCGTCGGAGTTTTTGGCAACCCACACCGGCGGCATGGTATCGCTGTCACGTCCGCTGTAGGTTACAATGCGGGTTTCAACACCGGCGCCGTTTTCATTCTCGGCGGAATAATTACCCAATGCGCTGTTGTCCAATGTGCAGCGTGAGTTGGGGTGGGACATGGGAATTTCCTTGCCGTTATCGTCGACCATACCCCGCTCCCAGGGACCCTGGAAGTTGACGCCTTTTTGCGGCGGCGGCTCCTCGTTGTTGCCCACCCACTGGGGCACGCCGCTTTCATCGATCAGTACATTGGACCAGATGACCTCGGTGCCGGGCTCGCGCAGGCATTTCATCAGTTCCGGATCTCCGTCCCAGTTCACATCTTCCACAATGCCGAATATTCCTTTTTCCGGGTTGATGGACCTGATGGTACCGTCGTCGGCAATCCAAGCCTGCGCCAGGTCGTCGCCCACAAAATGATCACCCGCCATGGCGGAAGTCGTCTTGCCGCACCCGCTCGGTGCAGCGCCGATCATCCAGGTAATCCGGCCGCCGGGGCCTTCAATCCCGGTAATAAACATGTGCTCGGCCACCTGTTCGCCCCAATTTTCATAGACTGAACGGTCGACTGCAAACCGGTGGTTGCCCTTTTTCATCAGCAGCGTGTTGCCGGCATAGGTGCAGTTGAAGCTGTAAGTCGTCAGATGGCTGCGATCCATGAATACCCGTGCATTGGGTAAATCCTCGGGCCGGTTCAGCCCTTCACTGTGGATGTTGGTGAAGAAATGCCCTAATTTCTCGACTTCCCCGTCAAAGTCCGCGAAAACGTTGCGGTACAGAATATCGGCACTGTGATGAACATAGGTCGAGCTGGATATCTCAACGGCCGGGTTGGATGCCGGAGCCCCTACGGGACCGCGCAGGTAAAATCCGATCATCATCAGTTTGCCTTTCATGATGCCGCTCATTTTATCTTTGATGTCTTCGAAGGCTTCGGCACGGTCCATTCTATTGCCCAGGGAGCTGACCTCCTCACCTTTGTTGCTGATATAAAAGGTACGGTCGATAATACGCCCCTGCTCGTCTTTCAGATCGAAATGGATGGTGTGATTTTCCATCGGCAGGGTTTTCTCCTCGCCCTTTTCAAGGGAAAGCTCTCTAATAAACTGTCGATCTTCATCTGAACCGGTGTTAACAAATACTTTATCCGGGTCACAGAGCAAGATGGCATTGGCTATTTTCAACCGCACAGTTTCATTTTTCACCTTGTTCAGTCTCGCCAGGTGCTCGGCGTCCAGCCGCTCCGCAAACACCTTGTCGGCGGCTTCCGCGGTTCGAATTCCGCCCAGCTCGGTAACGATGTCAATAACGTCTTTTTTCGGTCCCATTTCTAATTCTCCCTTTCGATTTTACTGAAATTTAGTCTCTATAAAAAAATTGATGAATTTTTCCCGAAGTCTAGCGATGATCTGAATGACTGCTCTATTTTCCCCGGAAGTGTCTGGGTCTATCATTTGGAGATGTATTCCTAACAGCGTATCACCTAATATTGCCAGCGTCAAAACATTATCTTTGAACCCATAGAACCTTGAACCCTTGAACCTCACTAGCATTTCCCACTCTGACACCCGTGCCTCTCTTGAATCGGCATATGCTGCTCGATCCAAATCAATACTTTGTCAAACTCTTCTCTGAGTTCCTGCAGCGCCTTGCCGCGGTGGCTCACGCGGCCTTTTTCTTCCAGGGTCAATTGGCCAAAGGTCTTTTTTAGCGGTGGGTAATAAAAAACCGGATCATAGCCGAACCCGCCGTCGCCGGCCGGCTCCTCGGTAATCAAGCCCTCGCAGGAGGCTTCATAAGTTAAGGCCGGCCCGGGAGGGACCGCTATCGATATCACACATTCAAAGGTCGCATTGCGATTTGTTTGGCCTTTCATCTCATCCAGCAGCTTGGTGTAGCGCTGTTCGTCGGTAGCGTTTTCGCCGGCATAGCGGGCCGAATAGACACCCGGCGCCCCGCCCAGCGCATCCACCACTAGCCCGGAATCATCGGCCAAGGCCGGCAGGCCCAATACTTTCGCGACAAAGCTGGCTTTTTTGTAGGCATTGTCATCAAAAGTGTCCCCATCCTCCTCAACCGGCGGAATCGGGCCGAAATCGCCCAGGTTTTTAATGTGGATCGGGAACCCCTCGAGCAGGTCGCGGATTTCAACAGTTTTCCCCGGGTTGGTGGTGGCGATAACCAGCGTCATAATTTCGTTCATGGATACCTCGTAAAGGGTAAATCTTTCATCTCGGAATTTCGCAGGATTAGGACCAAATTAAGAGCTAAATTTAATCACGCTTTAGGGGTTGTAAAGATTTTAGATTCTTTAAAAATGTCGCGATCCGGCAGAAGATAAGGTCTCGCCTACGGGCAGTGAAACTCGAGGCAAGGCATATGCATGCTCGATGATTTTGGGCGATATGAACGATATTGGAAATTGCCCGAATATTGATTATCTTTTATGTAGGTAACTGAATAGAAAAAGGGCAACTTTGTTTTACGATTCTATAACCCCAACCCGGCGAAGCCGGAAATGAAGATTGAAAATGAGTATTGTATTGGAGTACTGGAGTGTTGGAGTATTGGCTGAAGTTTGAAATCCATCTTTTAGACCCCATTACTCCAGCACTCCAATACTCCTATATCGAGATTATTCAATAGCTTCTTACAATCGTAAGATTGCCTTTTTATTGATTAAAGATCCTTGCGGATTAATTAGGAGCCATATCATGCTACGCTGGAACGGCTGGGGTGATGAGTCGATAAAGATGGATCTGCCATCGACGGGCCGCTCAATTTTGCAGGATGTAATCGGTCAAGGACGGGCCCGTCCGGACTATCCGCTGGCAAAGTTTGTGGAACGCATGCCACAATCACGCCTGCCGGAACATCCCTTGATCTCTTCTGATGCCATAGTGCGTTTGAAACACGCTCATGGCCAGAGCCTGCCGGATTGGATTGGTCTGCGTTGGGGAACCATGCAGCGATTTCCAGACGGCGTCGCGCTACCGTCCACCCTGGATGAAGTCCGGGAACTGCTGAAATTCGCCGACGAGCAAGATGCAGTAATTATCCCCTACGGGGGTGGAACCAGCGTCGTCGGCCATCTAACGGTACCGCCATCCGCCAAGCCGGTTCTCAGCTTGTCCCTGGAGCGGCTCAAACGTTTGATCAGCATTGATAGCGACAGTCGTCTGGCGGTTTTCGAAGCCGGAATCCGCGGACCCCAAATCGAACAGCAGCTTAATCCAAAAGGCTATACCCTGGGCCACTACCCCCAGTCTTTCGAATATTCATCCCTTGGCGGATGGGTGGCCACCCGCTCCAGCGGTCAGCTGTCCAGGCACTATGGCCGAATCGAGGACCTTTTCGCCGGGGGAACCGTCCTCACACCCCGGAACACTTTAAACCTGCCGCCTTTTCCGGCATCGGCTGCCGGGCCTGATTTACGCCAGATACTGCTGGGATCGGAAGGGAAAATGGGTGTGTTGGACGAGGTTATCGTCAGAATCTCGCGCTTGCCGGAAAAAGATGACGTTTACGGCGTCTTCTTTCCGGCGTGGGAGCAAGGTCAAAAAGCGTTGCAAGCAATGACCCAATCGGACAGCGGGTTTTCAATGGCTAGATTGAGCAATCCATCGGAAACCATGACAAATTTGGCATTAGCCGGTCATGAAGGGCAGATTACCTTAGTCAAGCGCTACCTTAGCCTGCGCGGCCTTCCGGCCAATTCGTTCTGCATGTGCTTGCTCGGTTTTACCGGTTCTCGGGCAGCGACGGCCGCTGCTCGACGGGCGGCCTTTTCGATTGTACGCGCTCATAAAGGCGTTTACATTGGTCGACCCATGGGCCGGGCCTGGAAAAAAAACCGTTTCCGCTCCGCTTATCTGCGAAACACACTCTGGGATCTGGGCTATGCGGTTGATACGCTGGAGACGGCCGTCACCTGGGACAAAGTGACACCGACTTTGAATGCCATCGAAAAATCGATCCAAGATTCTTTATCAGCCTCCAGAGCGAGCGGGCATGTGTTCTCTCACCTTTCGCATGTATACCCGAGCGGCTCCAGTATCTACACAACAGTTGTTTTCCGGTTGTCTGACACCCCCCACGAAACCCTGGATACATGGCAGCGCCTGAAACTCGCGGCCAGCCGGACAATAATGGCCGCCGGCGGGACCATTTCCCATCATCACGGGATCGGGTCGGATCATCGAGATTATGTGGCGGCCGAAAAGGGCAATATTGGTATCGAAATGCTGCAAAAAGTTTTCAAACATTTTGACCCGGACCGTCGCATGAATCCGGGTAAGATGCTGCCATGAGGCAGAAGACAGAAGACAGATGTCAGAGGACAGAGGACAGAGGACAGATTATTGAAGTCGGAAGTCGGACCCGTCGTCGTCCGATAGGCGGGACTATGCCGCGGCTAAAGATGCGGAAGTCGGAAAGAAAGGGCAAAGGGCAGAGGGCATGGCGCAGAGCGCAAAGGGAGAGAACAGATCTTTGAAGTTTGAAGTTGGAATGCGGAATGCGGAAGTCGGAAAGGGCAAAAAGAAGGTAAGAAGGTAAGAAGGTCGGCGAAGGAATGGTTCGATTGCGGATTGATCGGGCAGAGCGCAGAGAGGGCAGCGCGTAGCGGACAGAACTTGTCTTCGCCCAGCGTATTCTGCCTCACATAAGGTATAAGGAGAAAGGTTAAAGGGGAAAGGTCAAAAAATGTGCCGGCTGCTGGCTGCCGGTAAATGATCGCTTCAGAATTCATAACAGACCGCACGGTGTCAAATGAATTTAGATGCATTTTGGTTGTTTTCTCACCTTCCCACCTTCCTACCTTCTCACCTTCTTTACTTTGTCATCTGTCCTCTGCCTTCTGTCTTCTGTCCTCTGTCCTCTGACATCTGACATCCGACAAGGGGAGAAAAGCGATGGGTTTAGCGAAACTACCAAAAACCTGGGACCTGATCGTTATCGGCGGCGGCATTACCGGCGCCGGGATCCTGCGGGAGGCGGCACGCATGGATCTCAAGACCATTCTCATCGAACAACAGGATTTTGCCTGGGGCACGTCCAGCCGCTCTTCCAAGCTCGTGCATGGGGGCCTGCGATATATCAAAGAGGGGCACTTTTTAATGACCAAAATCGCGGTGGCAGAGCGTGACCGCCTTTTAGCCGAAGCGCCAGGTCTGGTCGAACCGCTGGGATTTCTTTTGCCGGTTTACGAAGAACAAAGGCCGGGTAGAAAAATCCTAAAAGTGGGACTAACTATTTATGATATCATGGCCCGCGAAAGACAGCACAGATTTTTAAAAACCGGCGATTTTCTGGCAAAGCTGCCCTACATCAATCCCGAGGGACTCAAGGGTGGATTCCACTACTATGATGCTCAGGTCGATGATTCGCGAATGGTTTTACGGTTGATCAACGAATCCATTAGCGCAGGCGCACATGCATTGAATTATACGGCCGTGAAACGCATCATCGGCACGGATGAAGGGAGAGTTGCCGGGGTCGAAGTCGAAGATGTCGAGTCGGGTGAGGCTGTGAATCTATTTTCGAATGCCGTCATCAATGCGACGGGTTGCTGGGCTGAAAGACTGCATCCGTCGCCGGAACCCCAACGGCATCTGCGTCCGCTTCGCGGCAGCCACCTGGTTTTTCCGACCGGAGTACTTCCCCTGAAAGAGGGATTCAGTTTCATTCATCCCAGAGATGAACGCGCTGCATTTGCCGTCCCATGGGAAGGAGCTGTTCTTGTTGGTACAACAGACCTCGACCATGCCGAAAAACTATCCGTTGTGCCGAACATCACAGAAGATGAGGTGACCTACCTCATGGAGGGAATTCTGGCCATCTTCCCGTCCTTGAACATAAGTTTAAATGACTGTATCTGTGCCTTCGCCGGTATCCGACCGGTGTTTAGTGAAGGAAAAGTCAAGCCTTCAGCCGAATCCCGCGAACACGTTGTGTGGGTCGCCCAGGGTTTGATTACCGTCACGGGCGGCAAACTGACAACTTATCGAAGGCTCGCATGGGATACCCTGAAAGCGGCCGGGCCGTATTTGCCCACTGAAACGGAAGCCAATCGCAAAGCGCCGGCTTTTAATGCGGTGCCGCAAAATCCGGCCGACGATTGCGGATTGCCGCCGCCAACCTGGCGTCGTCTATATGGCCGTTACGGCGCTGCTGCAGAATCATTCGTGCGAGAAGCGAGGCCTAGAGACCTTTCCGAGATTCCGGGAACGCATACGCTCTGGGCGGAGTTGCCCCATGTGGCCGAGCATGAAAAAATCAGACATCTTGGCGATCTATTATTGCGGCGGGTTCGTATCGGGTTGTTGACACCGCAGGGCGGAAAAGCGTATTTAAAAAGAATTCGAAAGCTCTGCCAAAAAGTATTGCCCTGGGATCGACGGCGCTGGAGAGAAGAAATCAACATGTACATCGAGCTATGGAATCATGCCTACAACCTGCCGGTAAGGCGGGCCGAGTTTCGCGCCCAACGTAAAATTGTCTTCTTCGGGGCAATGAAAACAGCATTGAGCAGGATATATTATAGAGTCAGATCGACTAAAAAAAACAATGAAGCAGCGTAGATTGAGGAATTGAGGAATTGAGGGATTGAGGGATTGAGGAATTGAGGGATTAAAGGACAAAATAGACAAATTAAAAGATATAGAATTCCTTCAATACCTAAATTCCTCAATCCCTAAATTGAAACCAAGTCAAATATTCAATCTTCAATTTTCAATTCCGGCTTGTCCGCGTTAGACAGTTACCAAATTAGTTTTGCGCAAATTGTGCAGGACATCTGTTGGCATCTTTGTTAATGAACTAACAAACAAGCATTTACAAAGATTTAAACTGGATTCAACTTTATCACGACTGTAATTTCGTTTGAGACATTTGAATTTTGGAATTTCGGATTTGTTTCGTATTTCGAGTTTCGAGTTTCGTATTTCCGGTTTATCCGGATTAGGGATCTAAAACTGTGGAAAAAAATCTCTTGCTGGCCATCGACAACGGAACCCAGAGCCTCAAAGCCCTGATATTCGACTTGGAGGGCCAACTACTGGCGAAAGAGCTTGTGCCGTTTAAACCCTACTTTTCAGCAAAACCCGCTTGGGCCGAACAGGACCCGGAAGTCTTTTGGCAGGCTCTTTGCCGGGCCTGCCAGGGACTTTGGCAGCAGGAAGGGGTTGATAAGCAGCGGGTTGCCGGCATGGCCCTAACCACCCAGCGCGCAACGGTAGTCAACGTCGATGAACACGGCACCCCCTTGCGGCCGGCCATGCTCTGGCTTGATCAACGCAAGACCTACGGGCTGCCGCCGGTAGGCGGCTTGTGGGGTTTCATTTTCGGGGTGGCTGGCCTTAAAAAGACGGTGGCTTACCTCCAGGCAGAAGCCGAAGCCAACTGGATTAGCACCTACCAGCCTGAAATTTGGCAAAAAACCCATAAATACCTTCTGTTATCCGGCTACCTGACCCATCGCCTGGTGGATAAATTCGTGGATTCCATCGGCTGCCAGGTCGGCTATATCCCTTTTGATTACAAACGGCTGCGTCCATCAGCCAGGTGGGATTGGAAATGGCGGGTCCTGCCCGGAATCGACCTGTCCATTATGCCGGAGTTGATTCCACCCGGACAGGTACTGGGGACGGTGACCCCTGCAGCGGCCGAAGCAACGGGAATACCGGCCGGCCTGCCCCTGGTGGCGGCGGCGGCTGACAAGGCCTGCGAAGTCATCGGTTCCGGCAGCCTCGCATCCAATATCGGCTGCCTTAGCTACGGCACCACGGCGACCATTAATGTGACCCACAAAAAATACATTGAACCCATACCGCTGATACCGTCTTATCCGGCCGCGGTTCCCGGGTATCATACCGTCGAAGTCCAGGTGTATCGGGGGTACTGGATGGTCAACTGGTTCAAGGAAGAATTCGGCCACCTTGAAAAACGGCAGGCCGCCAAAATGGGCCTGACGCCCGAGCAGCTTTTTGATAAATTAGTGGATGAAATTACACCGGGTTCTATGGGCCTGATGCTCCAGCCTTACTGGACCCCCGGAGTAAAAACCCCGGGCCCGGAAGCCAAGGGGGCCGTCATCGGCTTTGGCGACGTGCATACCCGGGCGCATTTGTATCGTTCCATTTTAGAAGGCCTGGCGTATGCCCTGCGAGACGGTAAAGAACGCATTGAAAAACGCAGCCGCAAACCGATTACCAGCCTGCGGGTCTCCGGCGGCGGCAGCCAGAGCCGTAATGCGATGCAGATAACCGCCGACATTTTCGGCCTCCCGACCGCCAAACCCCACGTCTATGAAACCTCAGGGCTCGGGGCCGCCATCGATGCCGCTGTCGGCCTGGGACTGCAGCCCGATTTCAATGCAGCGGTAAAAGCAATGACCCACGTCGGCGAAGTCTATGAACCGGACCAGAAGAATCACCGGCTCTACGACGCGCTTTATCACGACGTCTACCGCAAGATGTACAAACGCTTGAAGCCGCTCTATGAACGCATCCGGGAAATAACCGGGTACCCCAAATAAAGTAATTAAGCCGCCCCTAATTAAAGCCGATCCTGGGCCGAAGTTTATTCACCGACAGGGGTAGGAATATGGCGGGGCTAAGTCTGATTTTGTTATTTCGAAGGTGGGATCGAAACCCAACGCCTTATATTCAACCCGATCGATTTCAATCTTAATTTTTTATATAGGTCCGTTGATATTTAATGGAGACCGGCGCTTCCTTGAATAAAGACGGCTAATATGATTGTATTGTAGTAATTCTTGCTACCCTCACCTGTGATGGTTATATAAGTTACATTCAAGAAAGACACTTGGTAGTATCTCGTAAAGAGAGGTAGGACATAGCATGGCCGATTGTCTCTGACTTGGCCCAAATGACCAGGCTTCAGGGGACAAATTAAAGCCAGTTCCAACAGGGAGCCGCCATGAGCCGTGATGACGACACTCGATCTAATGAAGATTTGCCGCTCGGTGAGCTGCTGGAAGATTGTGAACCCACCCAGCCGCCCGCTGCCAAACTTCACCAAGGTCGTTACGTCGAGCTGCGTCCGGTCGATCCGCGAAAGGATGTGGCCGATCTGTATCAAAACTCGCACGGCAGCGAGACCAAAGACAGAGTCTGGACCTATATGGCTTACGGCCCTTTTGCGGATGAGAAAGCGATGCAACGGTGGTTGAATGATTGTAGAGCTTCCCAGGACCCGCTGTTTCTAACCGTCAAGTCGATGGATCACAACCGCTGCGTGGGGGTCGTCAGCTTCTTGAATATAATCCCGCCGATGCGAAGTCTGGAGCTCGGCAACATCTGGTATGCGCCCCTCGTCCATCATACCAAAGTCAACACCGAGACCATTTATCTCATGTTGTCCGAAGCATTTGATAAGTTAAATTACAGGCGCGTCGAGTGGAAATGCGACGCGCTGAATGCGCGCTCGCGAGCTGCAGCCCTGCGGCTGGGGTTCAGTTTTGAAGGCATTTTCAGGCAGCACTATATTATCAAAAGGCGCAACCGCGATACCGCCTGGTTCGCCATGTTGGACGCTGATTGGCCCGGGATTAAAATCAATATGCAGCGCTGGCTGTATGGAGAAGGAAACCAAGTTTCGCTGACTGAACTCAATCGGCCCCTGCTGCGGGCGGGTGATTCAATTTAATTTCGTAGTCAGAGACAAATATTTTGCCACGAAGACCCAAAGGCACGAAGAAAAAAAACACCCACAGGCTCACTTTGTGACTTGGTGTCTTTGTGGCAATTCTTTAGCCGTATAGGGCGTATTTGGGTTGAGGAACTGGCAAATGAAGCTGCTGCTATTCAGCGATCTACACAGTGATTTCCGAAGGGCATCAAAACTGATCGAACTTTCCGGTATGGCCGATATCGTCGTCGGGGCCGGCGATTTTTGCATCGGTCGCCGGGGATTGAATAAAATTATCAGTGCCTTGGGACTGATAAAAAAACCATCGGTTCTGGTGCCCGGCAACAGTGAGTCGGATGACGAATTAAAGAGGGCTTGTCGGGCTTGGCATGGGAGTCATGTTCTGCATGGCAGACAAGTACGCATCGCTGGAACCGTGTTCTTTGGCATCGGCGGAATCCCCATAACGCCCTTTGGCTCCTGGAGTTATGATTTTTCTGAAACCGAGGCTCGTGATTTACTACATGATTGCCCAAGCGGCTGCGTCCTGATCAGCCACTCTCCACCCAAGGGAGTCGTGAATCAATCATCCGACGGCCGGAGCCCGGGCAGCCAAGCCGTCAGGGAAACCATTGAAAGCAAACAACCGACCCTGGCAGTCTGCGGGCATATTCACGGCAGCGCGGGAGTGGCGCACCGTTTGAAAAAAACAACGGTAATCATTGCCGGGCCCGGGGGCATAATTTACGAAACAAATTGACCGGCTCTCGGGATTTGGGCACAGGCAAAGATCCGTGCAAGGACAAAAGTTTTTGAAATAGAGAGAGCGAAGCAATGCCGCAAATCTTCAATCTTCAATCTTCAATCGTCAATTCCGGCTTGTCCAGACTGGGATATCGTTAATGTACTTGGACATCTTTCTTTGGATATTTGCAATCATCTTGGTCTGCGGGGGTCTGGTCGGTTTGGTTTTCCCGGTCCTTCCGGGTGTCCCCATTTTGTATGCCGGGCTCTTTGTGGCCGCCTGGGCCGAAGACTTTGCGTATGTCGGCTCAAAAACGCTGATCATATTGGGGATTATGACGGCGTTGTCTTATGTTCTTGATTTTTTGGCCGGTGCTTTTGGTGCCAAGCGCTTCGGAGCATCCAGGCGGGCAGTTGTCGGGGCCACGCTGGGTGCAATTGTCGGCATATTTTTCGGCATACCGGGTATTCTTCTGGGTCCGTTTGTCGGTGCCGTATTGGGCGAGCTGTCCAATCACCCGGATCTGAAGTCAGCCGGGCTGGCCGGAGTCGGCGCCACCCTGGGGTTGGCCCTGGGTGTGGCGGCAAAACTGGCGCTGGCTCTAGCCATGCTGGGTATTTTTGTGATCGTGCGATTATAATTTTATTTATCTTTTTGCTGACTGCTGAAAATCTGCAATGTCAAACGCTCTGATGGGAGGAAAACCCGATCAACAGGGTTTTCAAATGAACTTTGGAGATAGCACCCTAATCGGTGACGTTCTGGGTCCCAAAAATTCTACCCGGCTGCTGGTGTTGCACGGTGCCGGGAAATCCAATCGGAGTCGTTTTCAAATTCTCAGAGAAGAACTTCTCGCAAAAGGGATCTCCTCGGCCGCCTTCGACTTCGTAGGCCATGGCGACACCGGCGGTGACCTGAGCAGATCCAGCCTCTGTAGCCGCACCCGGCAGGCATGCCGGGTTGTCGATGGGTTGGACTTACAGCAACCGTTTTCCGTGATCGGCGCCAGTATGTCGGCCTACACCGCGGTCAAGCTGCTGGACCATTTTCAAATAAAAAGCTTGATCCTCCTGGTGCCGGCCATGTATACCCGACAGGCATATGAAGTGCCGTTCAATCAGGGATTTACCGATCTCATTCGGCAGCCGCAAAGCTGGGTTCAATCGGACGCGTGGCGCCTGTTGGCCGGCTTTACGGGTCGATTGCTGATTGTCGGCGCCGAGAATGACCGGGTTATCCCGTCGGATGTTATTCAAAGAATCTATGATTCGGCCGTCAAAGCGGCCGAGCGCAATCTGTATATAGCACCGGAAGCATCCCATTTTATATTCACGGATCTGCGAGCAAATAATCCGAGTGAATTTAATTATGTGTTCGACCAAATGTGCGCAGTGCTCCGGGAATAAACAGCAATAAAACCCATGGATCGGCAGTTTTTGAGATTGCGATCGATTATTGAATGTCTCGATCTCGGAGTAATGGACGCTCCATTTCAATGACGATTAAACCACCAAACGAAAGGCAACCTACGATGAATAAAAAAGAATTGGTCAAGCGGGTAGCTGAAAAATTGGACGGTTTGCCCCAAAAAGCAGCGGCCCGAGCCGTCGATGCCGTTTTCGAATCGATCGCTGAAGGGTTGCAGGAAGATGGTGTTGTAACCATCGGCAAGTGGGGAACGTATACTGCGGAGGATATCGCCAACTCATAGAGCAGGTTGAGTTTAATCGCACATTGCGATGGGCGGGCTTTACGTCCGCCCGCATGGGATTCCGTGACTAAAAATCGCTCAAAGATGGTCGAACTGGCTCAAAAATCCTACCCTGCCGACCAATTCAGCAATTTAAGCTTCAAGTTGTCCGATGCACGCAAATTGCCTTTTCGGCGTCAATTTGAAGTCGAGGCGATTAGACCCGGCTGAAACAGCGACCAATGGCCATATTGAAGGAGAAAAAAATGACGGTTGCATCAGAGTTAACGATTAGACCGGCTGCCGAAAAAGACGTTGCCGTTATCTTCTCGTTAATAAAAGAGCTGGCGGAATACGAACGCCTGACCCACGAGGTCGTCGCTACGGAAGATGACATCCGCAGATCCCTGTTCGGTGAGCGCCCCTTCGCCGAAGTGTTGATCGGCGAGCATGAAGGAACCCCAATCAGTTTTGCGCTATATTTTTACAATTTTTCAACGTTTATCGGCAAACCGGGAATTTACCTGGAAGACCTCTATGTCAGACCGGAATTTCGCGGCCGGGGATTTGGCCGTCAGATGCTGGTGCACATTGCCCGCCTGGCTTTGAAGCGCAACTGCGGCCGATTTGAATGGTCGGTTTTGGACTGGAACACCCCCGCCATTCGCACCTATGACAAGTTAAACGCCAAACCCATGCGGGACTGGATTTTGTATCGGCTGACCGGCGCAGCGCTGGTTGAATTGGCGAAAAAGGGATGACGTGAGGCCGGGTGATGATTCCCATGATCGTTTTGTAAAAGGGAGCAGGATATCAAAAAACCTGATATAAAAAAAATCACAATTTTCAAATAACAAATCACAAACAAATTCCAAAACCCAAGCTCCAATGATCAAAACGAGATCATGTATTTAATTGACAACCACAACCACACCGATCCCGCCATCAATCTGGCCCTGGAAGAGCATTGCTATCGCAACCTGGACCCCCGCCATGAATATGTGATGTTTTATATCAACCGCCCGTCGATTATTATTGGCAATCACCAATGCCCGTTCCAGGAAATGGACATGGATCTGGCGGCCCAACAGCAAATCCAGCCGATCCGCCGCATATCAGGCGGCGGTGCGGTTTATCATGACATGGGCAATCTAAATTTTAGCTTCATCACCGCGTTCGGCGAAAAAAAACTGGATTATTTCAAAGAACTGCTGCAACCCGTGATTGAAACGTTAAGGCGGCTGGGCGTACCGGCCCGGCTCACCGGCAAAAACAACATCGTCGTCGATAACCGCAAGGTATCCGGCAATTCACAACACGCGAATATGCGCCGCATGCTCAGCCACGGTACATTGCTGTTCGATGCCGGCTTGGAGACGTTGCGCCGGGTGCTGCAGCCAAGCCTGGCCATAATTCAATCACGGGCAATCGCATCCATCCCCAGCAGCGTCACAAATATTTCAGATCATTTGTCACGTCCCATCGATATGGATGCCTTTATCGCCGAGCTGATTTCAGGCTTGTCCGAAAAATTTGGTGAACTGCCTGATTACCGGCTGCCGGCCGCGGACTGGGACACGGTTTACCGGCTGGCAGATGAAAAATACCGTTCGTGGGATTGGAACATCGGCCGCTCTCCCGAATTTACGGTGAGTCACAAAATCAAGATCGACAAGGTCGAGGACGATGTTCATCTTCGCGTAAAACATGCGATAATCAAAGACGTTCAATTCGCCGGCAACCCGCCCAACTCTGGCATGGCCTCCCCACGGCATGCACCCCTTATCGGCCGGCGCTATGACCCCTTGCGCTTGAATCTTCGATAGATACCGCCTGCCTGACATATCTTATTGTATTTATTTCCACCACCGCATCTGTAAAAACAAGATCTTTACAAAAATTCTACGTTATGCGATAGTTTTTTCTGGTTGATCCATTCCGCAAAATGATTCATTCAGGGCTGTACCTCAATTGAACAAAAAACTGTGAGATGAAATGGAACGAAGTTCAGAATGCTTAAAGAACTATCCATCCGAAACTTTGCCATCATCGATGACCTGCAAATTAACTTCTCAGAAGGCCTCACGATCCTAAGCGGCGAGACCGGCGCCGGAAAATCAATCATTCTCAACGCGGTGAACCTGCTGCTGGGCAGCCGTGCATCGGCCGACCTGGTGCGTACCGGAGCCGCTTCAGCCGAACTCGAAGCCTTATTCCATATATCCGCCAAAAGCGGCGTGGCCGATATTATGAACAACCTGGGCTACGATCCGGCCCAGGGTCTATTGATTCGCCGCATCATCGCCCGTTCGAACAGCAACCGGGTGTATATCAACGGCCGGCTGGCGACCATCCAGATTCTGAATACGATCACCGAGAATCTGGCCAGCATCTCAGGCCAGCATGCGCATCAGGGGCTCTTAAAGGAGGATGAGCATCTGCTGATTCTGGATCAGTTCGGTGGCCTGATGACGCAGCGGCAGAAATTCTTTGACTACTATCGTCAAATACTTCCCCTGATCGACGAGTTGGAAAACTTAAAAAACATTCGGGCCCGCCAGGCAGAGCATCTGGAGCTGCTTCAATTCCAAAAAAAAGAAATCGCCGATGCGGCGATTGTTGTCGGTGAAGACACTGGGTTGGAGCGCGAGCGTCTGCGTCTGAAAAACGCCGAAACCCTTTACGGGATCGTACACGGCAGCATAGAAGAACTTTATGCCGCACCGGGCTCGGTCATCGAGCGTTTGCTGGAAGTAAAGAAAGGCCTTGAACGGGGCGGACAAATCGATTCAACGCTCAATACCGGAACCGGCAGGCTGGAGGAATCCGCCTATATTATCGAAGACCTGATAGAAGAACTCAGATCCTATCTGAAATTGATCGAGATCGATGAGCGTCGGCTTGAAGCAGTGGAGGAGCGGCTGGATGAGCTAAACAAGCTCAAACGTAAATTCGGCGGATCTTTGGAGGGCGTGCAATCACGCTTTGAAACCATCGAGCAGGAACTTTTAAAAGTAGAAAATGTCGGTGAAAAAGTAAACGAAGTAAAAAAAAGGATCGGCAGGCTGCATGACCGATGCAGAGCATTGGCCCTGAAGCTCTCGAAAAACCGAAAAAAGGCGGCCAAAGAACTATCTCGAAGGATCGTCGAAACACTTGCTTCTCTGAAAATGGATGATACCGTCTTCAGGGTGGAACTGAATACCATTTCCGGGTATCAGAATACCGATGAATATTTGAAAATCAATGGATATGCCCTGACGGAGACCGGCATCGACCGGGTTACGTTTATGATTGCCCCGAATATCGGTGAAGAATTAAAGCCGCTGGCAACGATTGCCTCAGGCGGTGAGCTGTCCAGGGTCGTTCTGGCGCTGAAGGCGATTCTGGCGGAGACCGATTCGGTCGAGACCGTGATTTTCGATGAAGTCGATGCCGGTATCGGCGGCGGAACGGCCGAAGTCGTGGGCCGCAGGTTGGCGGAGTTGGCCAAGTACCACCAAGTTATCTGTATCACTCATCTGCCGCAAATTGCCAAATTCGGTCGGCACCACTTGAGCATCTCAAAGAATGTCAGAAATGGCAGAACCCTGACAGCCATCCAACCGCTGAGCGAAGAAGATCGTCACCGGGAAATTGCCAGGATGCTGGGCGGTGAGGATATCACCGCAACTACCCTGGAACACGCCCGGGAGTTGTTGGATAAGGAACTAGGCTCCTAGCCGACACAACGTTCGGAAATATGGTTACTAAGGGGAAAGCTTTGGCGTCAATCAATGGATTTGGATTTCGGGTGTCGGGTGTCGGGTGTCAGGAAATATAGGTGCCAGCTCCCGACAACTCTTTTGAAACTACATTTAAAGCGAACCGCAGAATATCGAATATCGAACCGCAGAATGTCGAAGGGTGGAATCGCTTTGCTCAGTCATTTTAAACAGATAGAATGCAATATTCGACGTTCGATGTTGGACGTTCGATGTTCAATGTTCATTAGTTTCTTTTCTCTGATCAGACCGGCTGTTTCTTTCGCCGGCAGCAGTGCTGAACACTGACACCTGACACCTGAAACCTGAAACCTTTGAGGATCAACGTGCGCGGCAACATCGTTCAAAATTGATATATGATGTCGTCAATCGTCGAAATATGAGGGACCTAGTCATGCTGATCAACAAATTTTTCGAAACGGGGCGTCGCTTTTTAGGTTGCAGATATCCCATCATGTGCGGCGCAATGACTTGGGTCAGCAATCCCAAGCTGGTGAGTGCCATCGGCAATGCCGGCGGCTTTGGATTGCTGGCCGGCGGCAACACGCCGTGTGATATTCTCGAAAAGCAAATTATAGAAACCGGTGAATTGACGGAAAAACCATTTGGCATCAATCTAATTACCCTGGCCCCCGTTTATAAAGAACAGCTCGAACTGGTCTGCCGACTGGGCAGCCCTCTGGTAGTATTCGCCGGCGGCATCCCTAAAAAGAGCGAGATCGAAAAAGCCAAAATACACGGCGCCAGGGTGATATGTTTTGCTTCGACGGCGCCCCTGGCCCACCAGTTGATTGACCGGGGAGCCGATGCCTTGATTCTCGAGGGTTCGGAGGCCGGTGGCCACATCGGGCCGGTCGCGTTATCAGTGCTGATTCAACAAATACTTTTCAAGGTCGACTCCGTACCGATCTTCATCGCGGGAGGAGTCGCCACGGGACGGATGATGGCGCATCTGTTGATGATGGGGGCAGCGGGAATCCAGATGGGAACCCGCTTTATAATGGCAGAGGAGAGCATTGCCCATCCAAAATTCAAGGAAGCCTTTCGCAGGGCCAGAGCCAAAGACGCCGTCGCCACCCCGCAGTTTGACAGCCGGCTTCCGGTCATCCCTGTGCGGGCCCTTAAAAACGAAGGATCCATCGAGTTCGCCAAACTTCAGCTGGAGCTGCTGAATAAATTGGACAATAATCAGCTGGACAAACTCGAGGCCCAGTACAAGGTGGAAGAATTTTGGGTCGGTGCGTTGCGCAACGCGGTGATCGACGGCGATACCGATCGGGGCTCTCTCATGGCCGGACAATCGGTGGGACTGGTGGATAAAGTGCAACCGCTTCAGGTAATCATGGAGGAGATGGTCAGCCAGGCTGAATTGGAAATGCAGCGTCTGAAAACCGTATTTGATCGTTAAATCCCAACCCGGATTAACCGGAAAGATTAGCCACAAATGCACCAAGAAACAAAGAAAAAATATTTATTCATCCTAAAATGATCGGTTCTAGGTTCAGGGTTCAAGGTTCAACGGTTATAAAAGGCGGATCTTTTTAACTTTACACTTAATAGTTTGGTTTGGCCACTTTCACCCTTTGGGTGAAACGGCTTTGTGAACCTTCTGTTGATATAATCCTCTTTAAATAAAGTGGTTGGAGGTTTTAAACCCTGAACGTTGAACCCTGAACCGCACAACCTAGGTTCATATTAACTTCGTGTCTTGGTGGTCCGCCGAAGGCGGATTTGATCAATCCTTCGTAAACATGAAGTGATTTCAATAATTCGACACTGACGTTGCAAAAGTCGAATGGCCCCCGGGAACCGGAATCCGGGCAGAATCCACCAGATGAGAATCAATTCCCAATGAAATTTAACTTAGCTAACTTTCAAATATGAGCGATGCCGTCTAAACCGGCTCAACACTCGCGGCTGCAGGACCTTTATTGCCCTCTTCGATCTCAAATTGCACACGCTGCCCTTCATCCAGGGATTTAAAACCCTCTCCCTTGATGGCGGAGTAGTGTACAAAGATATCTTCTCCGTCTTCTTTAACGATAAAACCCCAACCCCTCTTGTTATTGAACCACTTGACTGTTCCCTGAGGCATGACTCATAACTCCTAAAAGACTTCTTTTGAAAAATACTCTCGACCTGACACCTATTCCTAAAAAAGGCAGGGTCTTTATTGACTCTGCCTGACAAGCCTGTATGAAAATTATGGTTTGCTAAACAAATTAATGGATCCGGCAAAAAGTATCAGCCTGGGGCAGTTTAGGGGATTGAAACCGCCCGATCTTCCTGGTTAGTTGTAAAAGACATTATATCGCGAATAAACCAAAGAGTGTCAAGCTAAAATTACTATATTATGCCCAGGATAGCAACCCAGCCGGTGGTCCACCGCGTCAAGTATTTCCGCATGATCCTTAAATTCACGAATAGCCAATTATCTGTCAAAAACAGTGTAAAGTTCGCAGTAATTTAGGTTTGCCAATTACAAAAAATTTTCATATGATGGCATCCACAGTCGAAAACCACGATATGGTGTCCCTCAGGTCCGGCTCCGGGCAGGACGTGATGGGAACCGGTTTTAGATACTGGAGGGAACCACCCATGGGTAAAAATGAGTGCATCTGTCGATTCACTGCGGTGTTTTTCATATTATCAGCCCTAACCCTGGCTGCAGGATGTGCACCAACCGCTGGACAAAAGACCGATCCCGTCATCATCCCGCCTGATCAAAATGTGCTTCGTGTTGGCGTCACAACGAATTCACCACCGCTTATTTTCAGACAGGGCAATAAAATAGTCGGCCTCGAAGCAGACCTTGCAAGGGAGTTGGCGGCATATCTAGGCAAATCGCTGCGCTTTGTAGAACTTAAATGGGACGATCAGATTCCAGCCCTGCTGGAAAACCGGACGGATATTATCATGTCCGGGATGACGATAACCCGGCTCAGAAAAGTAAGAGTCGCGTTCGCCCTGTCGTATTTTGAAAGTGGTCAGATGGCCTTGGTTCGCAGAAAAGACGCCGCTCGCTATGGTACGGGGTTATTTTCTTTCACTACGAGTTCGGCTATCGGTGCAATTCGTGATACGACCGGTGAGTTTTATGTGGAAACCCAATTTAGCAGCGTTAAACGGAAGCTGTATACCAACCCGGACGCAGCCGTGAAGGACCTGATCAAAAAAGAAATCGATATGTTTATCCATGATGCGCCCATGATCCTCTACCTGGCTTCTGTAAATGAAACACGGGGGCTGACCGATCTGTTTGTTCGTCTGACGAAGGAGCCCCTGGCCTGGGCGGTTAGAAAAGATGATGTCGCATTGCTGGAGTCCACCAATATTTTTTTGCGATCCTTCAACGAAACAGGCGAGTTGAGCAAAATTGTAAAGTACTGGATACCCCTGGCCAATTAGTCTTGAACCTCTTTTGGCTATTCCCGCCCCACCACCACCAATGGTATGGAATGAAGCCGTCCCCGTAACCGCCGCAGCGAGTTCAAATGGGCGCGTTATCCGTATAGGCGCCTAGCTGGCAATGAAAGCGGTGTTTAACCAACAAGAAAACTCCAACGAAACAAATACCGAACTATCGAAATAGAAACTGCACCAAATCAATGCGGTTTCCCATGACCTCATTTGACGTTTCGTGCTCGTCCTCGTACTCGTCCTCGTCCTCGAAGCTTTTGAGCCCCTTTAGGTATCGAGGACGAGGACGAGTACGAGGACGAGCACGATTTAAATACCCTTGCTTGGGGTTAATACAGATGTAGTTGTGAATCGGTTCCGAAATCGACTGTTGTTCGGTTTCGCTTTTCATAATGACGCCGGAATTCTCAGAAGCTTCCTGCAATCTTAAAATTGACCATTTGTCGGTTATCAGTATGTTTTTTTTTATTTGGGCACATATTTTAATAATTTAGATCATTTTTTTTCTAAAATGGCCGATATGAAATTAACGAAGGGAAGGCCATGTCATTGTATAAAAAAAATCGTTCTGGGTTACGGGTTCTGTTTTTCTACTGGGATTCATAACGCTATTTATGATTCGGCTGGATTTGATCCGGAAGTATTTTTTTCGGCCCCAACCCCTGGCATTTTCTGTCATGAAATCATCCGGTGACCAGGAAACCTGGATGAACATTGTGCAGAGCAGCCGCAAAATCGGATTTTCGCACTCGAGGCTCGCTGCAGAGGGACATGGATATCGTTTTCAGGAAAACGTGCGCATGCGCATCAATACCATGGGGATGGTTCAGGACATCAACCTGGCGACTGTTGGACGGTTAAATCCTGACTTCAGCCTGGCGGATTTTGATTTCACTATAAAATCGGGTTCCTTCAGTTTTAACGTAATAGGTTCGGTATCCGGCGATGTGCTGACGATCCAAACGCGCAGTGCCGGCACCAGCCGCACAGCCAGGATTACCTTGGAAGCTAAACCTTATCTATTGCCGGGAATCCGGGCCGCCATGTCGGCCGTCGAACTTCAACCCGGCGATCATTACAGCTTTGATATATTTGATCCGGCAACCATGGGGCAGGCCTCGGTGACGGCGGATGTCATCGGACGGGAGGATCTGCAGATCATGGGAAAAATTCAATCAGCCACCAAAATTGCATTGAATTTTAAAGGCAATTCCCAGTTCGCCTGGATCGGGGACAACGGCCAGATATTGAAAGAAAAAGGCATCCTGGGAATCCAAATGGAAAAAACCACTCGGGAAGATGCATTGCAGGATCTGGCCGCCTCAGCCAGCGCGGATCTGACCCGCACCGCTTCGGTGGCCTCCAATGTGATGTTGAAAGATCTTGCTCATCTTTCAACCCTGCAGGTTGAAATCAGTGGTATCCCCTTGAAATTGGTTCAACTGAACGGTGGTCGCCAGGCCTTGCAAGCAAATATCCTGACGGTCGAAAAGGAGGCCATGACCAATTTAGCAGCTGATATTCGGGAGGAAGACCTGCAGAATATAGAAAAAATATTTTTAAAGTCGGGGCCTTTTATTCAGTCGGATGATACCAAGATTCAAACCTTGGCGCAGGAGATTACAGAAGGCCAAACCACAGCCGTGGACAAAGTACGCGGATTGGTGGCGTGGGTGCATGAGCATATTGACAAGCGTCCGGTGCTGTCGTTGCCCGATGCCCTTTCCGCGCTGGAAAATCGCGTGGGAGACTGCAATGAACATGCGGTATTGCTGGCAGCTCTGGCAAGGGCCGCCGGAATTCCGTGCCGGGTCGAAGCCGGGCTGGTGTATTTAGAAGGTCGGTTTTACTATCACGCCTGGAACCTCGTGTATCTGGGGCGCTGGATAACCGTCGATGCCGTTTTCGACCAGGTCCCGGCGGATGTCAGCCACATCAGACTGGTCACCGGCTCTCCCAGCAAGCAGCTCGACTTAATGGGCATCATCGGCAAATTGGAGTTAAAGGTAATAAATCCGCTTTGAAAAAACCACATTCAGGAGTGTAAGTTGTTCTTGGAACTGGAAGAATGTGGTCTGATTTAAGTCCGGTGGATTAATTACATTATGCTGTGCAGTTTTTTAATGGTTTTTACTATCTCAATCTTGCATGGCAGAGTTGGTAAATTTTGCAAACGAGATTTTCGGTCAAAATTCATTTACCAACGGACCACGGATAACGAACAACAGACAACTGACATTATCATAGGCCTCCAAAATTTCGGTAATACCGGCTTGGTGGTATAATAAATCAAAAACTGCAAAACCTGACATATTATGATCGAACTTAAAAACATTGGAAAAAAATACGGTGACTTTCGTGCCGTTGACAACCTGAACCTGACAGTGGGGCACGGTGAAACATTCGGATTTCTGGGACCCAACGGGGCCGGCAAGACCACGACCATAAAAATGATCGCCGGAATTCTCGAACCTTCGGCCGGCTCGATTACCGTCAGTGGCATTGATATGCATAAACAGCCGGAGGCCGCCAAACACAAGATCGGGTACATTCCGGATCGACCGTACCTCTACGAAAAACTGACCGGCATGGAATTTTTGAAATTCACCGCCGATTTGTATGACGTTCCGGAAAAAGTTTTCCGCCGAAATGCCGGCAAAAACCTGGCCATGTTTTCCCTCTCGGATTGGTCCGACGAATTGATCGAATCGTATTCCCACGGCATGAAACAAAGGCTGATCATGTCGGCCGCCTTAATGCATGAGCCGGAAATCATCATCGTGGATGAACCGATGGTCGGTCTCGATCCGGCGGCGATAATCATGGTCAAAGACCTTTTTCAGAGCCTGGCCCGCAGCGGTGTTTCCGTATTCATGTCTACGCATACATTGGCCGTGGCCGAGGATGTCTGCGATCGGGTCGGAATTATCCATCGCGGGCGCTTGATCGCCAGCGGCACAACCGCCGACCTGCAACGCGAAACCGATGTGACCGATGCCGATCTCGAGAAGGTCTTTTTGAATCTGACGAATTCGACGAACTAAAAGAGGAATTTGAATTGGGAGGGCGGACCCGGCGTCGTCCGATGGGGCTCGACTATGCCGCGGCTAGAGATGCGGAAGTCGGACCCGGCGTCGTCCGATGGGGCTGGACTAAGCCGCGGCTAGAGATGCGGAATGCGGAAGACAAGGGCTGAGACGCTCAGCCTTATACCTTATATCCTAAACCATATACCCTTTTGTGGCGTACACCCAATGGTTGTTGCCGAATGCCGAATGCCGAATACCGAATGCCGGCACTCGTAACTCGCAACCCGTAACTCGAAACACGTAACCCGTAACTCGTAACGCTTATGAACGACATTTTAACATTGCTGAAACCCCGCATCTGGCCGGTCACAAACTACAGGGTCCGCAAGGGCCAGGCCGGCAGCATCGCGAAATTGAGTTTTTTCGGCCTGATCGGCTTTTTCTTCTGGGGCGGGATATTTGCCGTTGCCATCCGTGTTCTGACTTACTTCAAGGGAATCGAAGAAATCGGCGATATACTGGGCTACAAGCTGTTGTCGATGATTTTGATTGTCTCCTTTTCGCTGCTGGTTTTCAGCAGCATTTTGACGGCGCTGTCCAAACCTTACCTGTCACGGGACCTTTTATTGGTCCATTCTATGCCGGTTTCAAGCCATAAAGTATTTATCTCGCGCTGGATCGACAGCACCGTAGAAAGCGCCTGGATGGTTGTCATTTTTACACTGCCGATTTTTTTATCTTATGGAATTGTCTACCAGGCCGGCGCTTTTTACTATGCCAACATGCTGCTGGTCTTGGTGCCGCTTACAATTAATGCATCGGCCATCAGCACCCTGATGGTTATGGTGGCGGTCATCATCGTTCCCGCCAACCGCTTGAAAAGCATTTTTATATTATTGGGAATTCTTTTATTTGTGGTGCTTTACCTGGCGATACGGCTGTCACGACCGGAACTTCTCGTAGACCCGGAAGTCTTTGACAGCGTCATGGTGTATATCACCTCGTTGCAGACACCGTCGTCACCGATCCTGCCCAGTACCTGGGCCTATGACAGCTTCCGGGCTGCGCTGACGGGCGGGATTGGCAGCGCCCTGTTCAACACGGCCCTTGCCTGGTGTTTTGCCGGCACCATGATTTTCATATTGGCAGTGGTGGCCGATGCCCTTTATTTCAAAGGATTCTCCAAGACCCAGGCAGGTGCTGTCCGCCTTTTCAGAAACCGGACCACGACCTGGTCATTTTTCAATTTTTTGCCGGGTCCGGTCAAATCTTTTACCATCAAGGAAATAAAAACCTTTCTGCGCGACCAGACCCAGTGGTCGCAGCTTTTTTTGATTGCCGCCCTGGTTGTGATCTATGTTTACAATTTCAAAGTGCTTCCCATGGATAAATCTCCGATCAAAACCGTTTATCTGCAAAACTTATTTTCCTTTCTGAACATGGGACTGGCGCTGTTTGTGCTGACCGCCATCACCGCCCGCTTCGCCTACCCGGCCGTCAGTGCGGAAAGAGAGGCTTTCTGGCTGGTCAAAACATCGCCCCTGTCTTTGAAAGCCTTTTTATGGATCAAGTTTTTTATCTACTACCTGCCGCTGCTGTTTCTTACCGAGATTCTGATTATCTCAACCAACCTGCTGCTGAATGTCACCCCTTTTATGATGGCCCTGTCTACCATTACCGTCTTTTTGCTGGTCCCCGGCATTGTGGCCATGGGCATCGGGTTTGGCGCGGCCTACCCGAATTTCAAGGCTGAAAACCCGACCCAGTCCGTTACCAGTTTCGGCGGACTGGTTTTCATGATTGTGGGCGCCGGCTATATTGGCGCGATCATTCTGCTTGAGGCCGGCCCGGTGTACAACCTGTTTGTGGCTGACATCCGAGGGAAAATTCTCACACCGGGAATCTGGCTTTGGATCGTCGGCTCTTTCAGCGCCGTACTGGCTTTCAGTGTCTTCGCGGTCATCCTGCCCATGCGCTTTGGCGCCTCCCGCCTGTCGAAGCTGCGATTCTAGCGGGATTGGTTTCCGGCATTGAAGATCGAAAAATGACCAATTTCAACTAATTTGCTCAAGGTTTATGGAAATACTCCGATACCCTCTTTGACGTCACATATTATCAGGATGGATAGCCGCAATTGATCTAGCTGCCCCGGCCACCTGCAAACCAAAATTAGTTATCGCGTAAATATCTTAAACTAGGAGGTATCAATGATTTTTTCCAGGCTGAATTCAAGTCAAACAAGAGTGTTGAAAATTATCGTAGCCGTTACCGCATGTCTGGTTATCCTGGGATTCGCGTCACCCGGATTTGCCAGTAAATTTCCCCATCGCAAGGATTTTCCAACGGTCAAGACCATCAACTCCGATGAGCTAATCAAAGATTATGAGGCGGGCAAATCCATCATCGTCGACGTGCGTTCGAAAATCGAATACAATGTCATTCACCCCGTGGGCGCCTTGCATGTTCCCATCGCCAATGTAAAATTTGCCAAGAAGGTGGCCAGCTTGGCCAAAAAGAACGCCGGCAAAAAGATCGTGTTCTACTGCAATGGGATTACATGTTTGAAATCCTACAAGGCGACCCAAAAGGCCATGGGTGCCGGCATAGATAATGTCTATGCCTATGATGCCGGGATTCCGGAATGGGCCTCCCTGTTTCCGGAAAAAACGCTGTTGCTGGGCAAAGAGGTCGTAGATCCGGAAAAGCAAATCATTCCCAAATCCGAATTCAAGAAAAAGTGCCTACCGTTTGAGGAATTCAAAACCAAGTCCGCCTCAAACGGCAGCCTGGTGATCGATGTCCGCGATCACATTCAACGCTCCCAAAAACTGCCGGGCCTTAAAAAAGCCAAAACCATCCCCCTGGATAACTTCATTCCGAACTTTGTCGAAAAGAAAGTAAACCAGGACAAGCACCTTTACATATTTGATCAGGTCGGCAAGCAGGTTCGTTGGTTGGAGTACTATCTGGTCGACAACGGTTATCAGAACTTCAGCTTTCTGAAAGGCGGTGCGACCGCGGTTCTGAAAACTCAGAAATATAAATAATACTACATAAGAAAAGCCATCGCAGGGGTCCGGACGGATATTATCCGCCACTCGGTCTCGGACATGTCGGTCTTCCTCAAGTTGCATCAAACCGAGTATCCGGAAAATCCGTGGCGGACCCATTGTTGATGAATATCGCAACCCAGCAGATTCAATTCCAATCCAAACTTAAACCAGGACGACGATGATGTGGAAAAAAAGTAGTATAGCGCTAAAATTTATATCGATCACTTTTATACTGACCATGGTGCTCGTTACGATCATGGCCGTGGTCAACATCGCCACCGCCAACCGGTCGCAGTCGCAGCAGGCCGAAGCATTTACTGCTTCTTTGAGACAAGAACAGGAAAAAGAAAAGCAGCTGCTGGAACAAGCCTTGATGCAAAAAGGCGCCGTGCTGACGACGCTGATTTCAAAGACAGCCGCTGGTCTGATTGCCGCTTATGACTTCGATACCCTGGCACAGCTCGCCGAGAGCGGTACTTCCGACCAGGATGTGGCCCACATCACTTTCTACGATGCCGAAAACAAGCCGCTCGCCGAAGAAGTAGAAAACCTGCAGGAAGGAATTGAGATCAAAACGCACGAGATCAATTATGAAGGAGACCTGGTCGGCTATGTAAAAATCGGTCTCAGCCTTGAATCGATTAATCAAAACATGACTGAACTGAGCGGGCGCATCGATGCGGTGATTCAAAAAACCAGCCTTGCCCGGGATGAAGCTCAAAAAAAGTCCATAGTCAATACCGGTATTTCGGCAGTCGTCGGTGTTGTGCTCCTTTGTTTGGCAGTTTATTTAATCCTTAAGCAGCTGATTGTAAAACCGATCAATCAAATTGTCGATAGTCTCACCAGTGGTGCAAGCCGGGTAGCGGCGGCATCCACTCAGATTTCCTCCTCCAGCCAATCTCTGGCTGAGGGTTCTTCACAACAGGCTGCTTCCATTGAAGAAACTTCCGCCTCATTAGAAGAGATGTCCTCGATGACCAGACAAAATGCCGAAAATGCCGGCCAGGCGGATCATCTAATGCAAGAGGCAACGGATGTCGTGACCCAGGCCAATACCTCCATGGCAGATTTAACGAATTCAATGGATCAGATTTCGAAGGCCGGAGAAGAAACGGCCAAGATTATTAAAACCATCGATGAGATCGCATTTCAAACCAATCTGCTTGCGCTAAATGCTGCGGTCGAGGCAGCCCGGGCGGGCGAGGCCGGGGCCGGTTTCGCTGTGGTGGCTGATGAAGTGCGCAATCTTGCCATGCGAGCGGCAGATGCGGCAAAAAACACAACTAGCCTGATCGACGACACAACCCAAAAAGTCAAAACCGGTACCAACTTTCTGTCGGCCACCAATGAATCGTTTCAAAGGGTCACGGACAGCGCGGCCAAAGTCGGCGAGTTGGTGGCCGAGATTGCAGCCGCTTCCCAGGAGCAAGCCCAGGGCATCGTGCAGGTTAGCACTGCGATCTCCGATATGGACAAAGTGATCCAGCAAACTGCAGCCAATGCGCAGGAATCGGCCGGGTCATCACAGGAAATGAATTCCGAAGCGGATAATATGAAAAACATCGTCGGTCATTTGGTGATGCTGGTTGAAGGGTCTGTAAATCAAGCGCCGCAAGGGGCAGGGTCCATCAGTATGGCCGACACTTCCAAATTGAGAATGCACAGACCTTCAACTGATTCAGCAGTGAGCACATTGAAATCAACTCCGACACCGGCAGGCAATAAGTTGACACCGGCGGAAATTGATGATTTCGATGATTTTTGAGGTGTTGGAATTTGTGGCTACCTGCCGTCTTCCGTTGCCCGGTCTTCTGCTGCTAGTTTTCCGATACGATTGAATTCCTTGACGTTGCGGTTAACTGCGATCAATTTGTTAGCCCTGGCAACGGAAGCAATTTGGAGATCTCATTCGCTGACAATCAGTTTTTTGTCCCCGCGCACCCAATAGCATACCATATTCGAGCTTTAGCCAAGCACAAAATCTCGAACCTTCGAACCCCTGAACCTCGAAACCCCGAACCTCGGAACCCCTGAACCTTGAACCCCTCAACCTCGGAACCCCTGAACCTCGAAACCCCGAACCTCGGAACCCCTGAACCTTGAACCCCGAACCTCTGAACCCCTGAACCTTGAACCCCGAACCTCTGAACCCCTGAACCTCTGAACCTCAAAAACCTGAACCTCGGAACCTCAGAAACCTGAACCTCGGAACCTCGAAAAACCTTTACATACCCTACACTTACCATCCTGATATTTTACATTGACATTTACATATCGATCAATTATATTAGACCCAGAGACAGATCCGGAACATCGGGGGAATAATTTCGGATTTAAATATTTTCACAAATCTGCATTCCGCAATCTGAAATCCGCAATCAAATTGGAGGTTTCCATGCAGCCGGCCCTAACCCAAAAACAGCAGCGTGTTTTAGACTATCTGGAGAACGAAATCGCAAGCAGCGGACAGGCTCCCAGTCTGCGCCAGGCGGCGGCCAACATCGGGGTCAGTCACGCCGCCATCGCTCAAATCATCAAGGCCCTGGAGGCCAAAGGCTATCTGAAGCGCGAGGGGCGTTACAGCCGGACGGTCTATCTTTTAAACCGCGCCAGCGAGCCTTCGGCTGCCCAACGTTGGCGGGAGATTCCCATCATCGGCCGGGTCATGGCCGGACTGCCGATGTATGCCCAGACAGAATGGGAGGGCAGCGCGGTGCTGGACGCCGCCGTCTTTCGCGGCCAAAATCTCTTTGCCTTGCGGGTCAAAGGCCAGTCGATGAAAGATGCCGGAATCCTCGACGGCGATCTGGCCATTTGCGAGCCGCGTCAGTACGCCCAGAACGGTGAAATTGTGGTGGCGCTCATCGGCAACGAGGAAGCCACCGTCAAGCGTTTTTACCTGCGCAAGAATTATGTCGAGCTGCGCCCGGCAAATGCCCGTTTTAAGCCCATGCGCTACGGTTTCGGTGAAGTGCTGATTCAAGGCAAAGTCATCGGCATCCAACGCGGACCGGAGGGGATAAAATGAAGATGAGCGCTTCGCTCGAGGAGCGCTTCGCTCGAGGAGCGCTTCGCTCGAGGAGCGCTTCGCTCGAGGAGCGCTTCGCTTGATGAGCGCTTCGCTTGAGGAGCGCTTCGCTTGATGAGCACTTCGTTCGAGGAGCACTTCGTTGGACGAGCACTTCGTTCGAGGAGCACGTCATTCGAGGAGCGCTGCGCTTGAGGAGTGTCCCTGCGGGACTTGAAGAACGGCCTGCGGCCTCGAAGTCAAAAAAATGAATCTTTCAAGCGAAGCGCTCCTAAAACGAAGTGCAGGAACTGCGCGTAGTGCTCCTCAAGCGAAGCGCTCATCAAGTGAAACGCTCGCCGGCAGCCGGCATCGTATCACCACCAGGCAGCTACCACTATAATGCACAAACATGAGTACCCAAACGACACATAACACCTGCCGGCTCCGGGTCGGCACCAGCGGCTATTCGTATGCGGAATGGACCGATGCCGCGTTTTATCCACCGGGCACCAGATCCGGCAACATGCTGCCCATATACGCCCAACACTTTCCCATCACCGAATTGAACTTCACCTGGTATCAAATGCCCAAAGCCCACACGCTCGAGCGCATGCACCGGCAGGCACCGTCCGGTTTTCGTTTTGCCGCCAAACTGACCCGTACATTAACCCATGAAATCGATCCCGGCCAGTGGCGCGGGCAGGCCGCTCGCTACCGTGACGGCATCGCGCCGCTTTTGCAGGCCCGCAAGCTGGTGGCGGTTCTGCTCCAATTTCCGCCGTCCTTCGTGCGAGCCCCCCAAAACCGCCGCTATTTGGCCGACCTGCTGGACGAGCTGGACGGCCTGCCCCTGGCGGTGGAGTTTCGCCACGCGTCCTGGGCCACGGAACGCGTTTTCGCCGAATTGGAGCGCCGCCGCACCACACTGGTGGCGGTGGATGAACCGGATCTGCCCGGCCTGTTTCCGACACTCGATATCGTGACCAATCCTGCGCTTTTCTACATTCGCTTTCGCGGCCGCAATGCCAAAGGCTGGCGCTCGGGCAACATGCAAAAACAATTTGACTATGATTACGGGGATGCGGAACTGCGCCAATGGGTCGATGTCCGAATTCACAAAATGGCACGGCAGGCCGCCGCCGGCGTCGTTTTCTTCAACAACCACGTCCGGGCACAAGCACCGAGGAATGCGGTAAGACTTATCAACCTTCTAATCGAACGGGGGCTGATGGCAGACTGACCGTGTACACCGAATAATAATTCCGAAATCCGAATATCGAAATTCGAAACAAACTCGAATATTAAATGACCAAAATTCTAAACTGAAAAACCCTCACAGGTCTGCCGGGGGTTCTTCATTGTTTAGAACATTTAGAAATTTGAAATTGGGATTTGTTTCGAATTTCGTGCTTCGTGCTTCGAATTTCGCCAGTCCTGATTAAGCTGCCAAATTACAAAAAACCTCGGGAGTTAAAGTCATAGATGAAACCGTCCTGGCAAAAACGAGAGCGTTCAATCATTCACTTAAACGTCGCCGACTTCGCCGTGGCGGTGGAGCGGGCGCTGGACGGCCGTCTCAGGGACCGTCCGGTGATCATCGCACCGGAGGGAGCCGCCCGGGCGGCGGTTTATGACATGAGCCAGGAAGCTTATCTATGCGGCATCCGCAAGGGTATGGCGCTGCGCCGGGCCGCCCGCTTGTGCAAAGACGCCCAAATCCTGCCGCCCCACCCGGACCGGTACGAACACTCCATGGGCGCGCTGCTCAAGCAGGCGCTGCCGTATTCACCCCTCATTGAAAACGGAGAAACCGACGGGCACCTGTTTGTGGACGTCACCGGCACCGCCCGCCTTTTCGGCCCTCCCATGGATGTTGCCTGGCGGCTGCGCTGGCAGGTCAGAAAGGATCTCGGCCTGAACCCGATCTGGTCGGTGGCCCCCAACAAACTGGTGGCCAAAGTTGCCACGCGCCTGGTCAAGCCCGACGGGGAGTACATCGTGGGCGCCGGCGAAGAAGAAATGTTACTGGCGCCACTACCGCTCGGCCTGGTTCCGGGCATTGAACGCAACGATCTGGTGCGGCTGCAGGAATTCAACCTCCGTCGGGTGTCGCATCTCACGGCCTTGAACCTGGAGCAGTTGCAGATTCCCTTTGGCGCCCGCGCCCGGTTTTTGTATGAAGCCGCGCGGGGCATCGATCCGTCTCCCGTCCTGCCGGTTGGACAGAAGCCGCCGAGAATTGTTGTCGATCACGAGTTCGGCAATGATACCAACGACAAGCCCTCCCTGGAAAACGCCCTGTACCGCCTGGTCGAACAGGCCGGTGATCAACTGCGCCGTCGCCGGCGGGCCGCCCGCCGGGTGGCCGTCATCCTGGACTACTCGGACGGTCTGCGCTGCGCCCGTCAGTTGGCCGCCAAACCCGCCACGGCCAATGATCTCAACCTTTTCGAACTGGCCCGGCGCACCCTGCGACTGGCCTGGACCCGGCGCATCCGTATCCGGCATGTGCGCCTGATCTGCGACCGTCTGGTCTTCCCCCCGGCCCAGCTGCCGTTGTTTGCCGACGACCGCAAACAAACCGAACGGCGCGACAATCTGATCAGCGCCATCGACCGCATCCGGCAACGATACGGCAATGAAGCCGTGCGGTTCGGCCGATCTATAGCAGCATAAGGAGCACCTAAAAGAGCACTTCGTTTCAGGAGCGCTTCGCTTGATGAGCACTGCGTTTGAAGAGCACTGCGCTTGAGGAGCGCTGCGCTTGAGGAGCACTTCGTTTGAAGAGCACTTCGTTCGAAGAGCACTTCGTTCGAAGAGCACTTCCTTTGAGGAGCGCTGCGCTTGAGGAGCACTGCGTTTGAAGAGCACTACGCGCAGTTCCTGCGCACCGTTTGATGAGCGGCCTGCGGCCTCGATGACTGCGGCAACAGACGAATGCCTCAAGCGAAGCGCTCATCAAGTGAAACGCTCATTTAGCGAAGCGCTCCTCAAGCGAAGCGCTCTTTCAGCGCAGCGCTCTTTTACGGAGTAAAACAACCCATGATTCCGTTAACTGTCCGATCCAGCTACTCCCTCATGTGGGGCACGGCCTACGTCAAACAGGTCTGCCGGGCGGCCAAACGCCTGGGCTATGATCGTCTGGCGTTGACCGACACCGACAACCTGTACGGTATGTGGCCGTTTCTGCGCACCTGCCGGGAGGAAGGCCTGACCCCGATCGTCGGCGCCGAGGTCACGGACCCGGTGCGCAATCAGCGGGCCGTTTGCCTGGTGGAAGACAACAACGGCTATCGCAATCTCTGCCGCCTGCTCACCCGCCGCCACATGGATGACGATTTCGAACTGGCTGCAATCCTGCCCCATTACGCCGCGGGCCTGGTAGTGCTGACCCAGCGTGCCGATCTGCTGCAGGCCTGGCATGGGGCCGGAGTAACCGTAGCCGCTGCCATGCCGCGCAGGCCGCTGCCGGCCGACCATGTCCTGCGCCGCATGGCCAGACACCTGGCCGTGCTGCTGGTCGCCACCCCGGGGAGTTTCTTTTTGCAGCCCCAGGATGCGGTCTTCCACCGCCTGTTGCGAGCAATCGACCGCAATACATCGTTGTCACGCCTGGCAGCCGACGACGTCGCCCCGGCCGACGCCTGGCTGGCCCCTCCCGCCGAGTATGAACGCCGTTTTGCCATCTGTCCGGAGGCCGTGCGGGTCACCCATGAAATCGCCGAACGCCTGACCTTCAGCGGTCCGCAGTTCGGCATCGTCATGCCGCCTTTGCAAAACCGCAACGGCGGCGATCCGGGCCGGCGCCTGCGCGATGCCGCCTATGCCGGTGCACGCCGACGCTACGGCCGTGAGCTGTCTGAAGCGGTGGTCGACCGGCTGGAACACGAACTGTGCAGCATCACAAACATGGGGTTTGCCGCCTACTTTCTGATTGTACGCGATATAGTCAAGCACAGCCCGCGCACCTGCGGCCGCGGCTCGGGCGCCGCCTCCCTGGTGGCCTATTGCCTGGGCATTACCAATGTCTGCCCCCTCAAGCACAACCTGTATTTCGAGCGCTTTTTGAATCCCGGGCGCACGGATCCGCCGGACATCGATGTCGATTTCGCCTGGGACGAGCGCGATGATGTACTGGACGCGGTGCTCGAGCGTCACCGGGGGCATGCCGCCATGGTGTGCAACCACGTGCTGTTTCAACCTCGCATGGCCATTCGCGAGGTCGCCAAGGTGTATGGTCTGACGGATGCTGAAATCGGACGGGTCTCCAAACGCCTGCCGCGCTTCTGGCGCGCCAGGGAATCGGACCCGGAGCTGCTGGGGGGCATCAAAAAACGCCCGGAGTCCCGGGCCCTCGAGTTTCCCCCGCCCTGGCCGGAAATCCTGTCATTGGCCCAGCGCACCATCGGTACCCCCCGCTACCTGTCCGTGCACCCCGGCGGCGTGGTGATCACCCCGCGGCCGATCGACGAGTACGTGCCCCTGCAGCGGGCGCCCAAAGGCGTGCCCATCATCCAGTGGGAAAAAGATGCCACCGAAGATGCCGGCCTGGTCAAGATCGATCTGCTGGGCAACCGCAGCCTGGGTGTCATTCGGGACGCCATCGGCAACCTGCAGACCAACGGGATCGCATTCGATGATTTCCATTGGGAGCCTGAAGACGATCTGCCCACCCAGCAGTCCCTGGCCCAGGGGCGCACCATGGGCTGCTTTTATATCGAGAGTCCGGCCATGAGGCTGCTGCAGCAAAAATCCAAGGTTGGCGATTTCGAGCACCTGGTGATCCACAGCAGCATCATTCGGCCGGCCGCCAACGAGTTTATCCATGAATACATCCGGCGCCTGCACGGCGGGCCCTGGGATCCGATCCATCCGCTGTTGACCGAGGTTTTGGAAGAAACTTTCGGCATCATGGTCTACCAGGAAGACGTGTCCCGCGCGGCCCTGGCCCTGGCCGGCTTTTCCCATGCCGAAGCCGACAGCCTGCGCAAGGTGATGACCAAAAAAGACCGCCAGCACCAGCTGCAGGATTTCAAAAAACGCTTTTACACCGGTGCCCGCCGGCGCAAGGTCTCGGAAGAACAGGTGGCTGCCGTCTGGAACATGATGATGAGTTTCAGCGGCTATTCTTTCTGCAAACCCCACAGCGCATCCTATGCCCGGGTGTCATTCCAGGCCGCCTACCTCAAGCTCCACCACCCAGCCGAATTCATGGCGGCCGTCATCAGCAACCAGGGCGGCTTTTACAGCGCCTTTGCCTATGTCTCCGAATCCCGCCGCCTGGGTTTGACCGTCCTGCCGCCGGACGTCAACGCCAGCGAAATTCGCTGGACTGGCCGGGACCGCGCCGTCCGGGTGGGCTTGCTCTCCATCAAAGGGCTCGCGGCCCAGACCCAGGAGCGCATCGTCGCTGGCCGCCGGCGGGGCAACTATCGCAATTTTCACGATCTATTGGAGCGCGTGGCTCCCGCCGAGGACGAAGCCCGGGCCCTGGTCCACTGCGGCGCCCTGGATGGATTGAATCCTTCCGGCAACCGGGCGGCCTTGATGTGGCAGCTGGCCTGCCGGCTCAAAGCCCGCTCGAGCAAACCGACGTCCCGCAGCCGGTCGCTTTTCGGCGACGCCGATCGGGCCCAGGACGATCTCCCGCCGCCGCCCCTGCCTCCGGAGGACCGCCGCGAACGGCTGCGGCGTGAATTTGCCATCCTGGGTTTTCTGTGCGACCGGCATCCCATGGAGCTGTATGCTAGCACCCTGCAGAAATTGCGCACCGTCAAGGCTGTCGACCTGCCGCGTCATATCGGCCGGCGGGTGCGTCTGGCTGGCTGGCTGATCACCGGCAAGTTGGTCACCACCAAGCACGGCGACCCCATGGAGTTTTTGACCTTCGAGGACGAAACCGGTATGGTCGAAACCACTTTTTTCCCAAAAACCTACCACCGCTTCTGCCACATGATCGACCGCAACCGGCCCTATTTGCTCACAGGCAAAGTGGACGAAGATTGGGGGGCGATCACGTTAACGGTGGATCGGGTGGAATTGATCCGCAGCTAAGGTGATGACAATCCCCGACGAGATGTTTGAACCGACAGGCAGATTATAGAGGCTAATCTGGATTTTGGATTGCGGATTGCGGATTTGTTGTATCGCTCGCGCAGCGCAGGCGCTTGCGCCGCGTGTTGCTCTATCATATCCACATTGCAAAAAATATTATTGACAATAAAACCTGCAATGGTTAACCAATACTTATAACTCGCTTCGATTGACTCCTCGATATGTGGCCTGAAACCGATACACAGTTCGCAATTTTCGCTTGATCCGCACTGAAGAAGCAATTCCTATCTTTTATCCTTCAACCGTGGAGGGCCGCCCATGACGTTTGAAGAGGTGGTGGATCAGGCTGCCGCGATGCTGCAACGGCGCGGGCGCGTCGCGTACGGTCTGCTCAAACGACATTTCAACCTCGATGACGACGCACTGCAGGACCTCAAAGAAGAACTCATTTACGGTCAACAATTGGCCGCTGATGAGGGCAGCCTTGTTTTGGTCTGGACCGGTGCAGCGGATCCGGCATCGACCCGGAGCTTGTCCGCTCCTGCATCAGGATCACAGCCGACCGCCGACCGCATTTTGCCTGCCCGTGTCGAACCTCGCCCTATTGATGCCGAACGCCGCCAGCTCACCGTGATGTTCTGTGATCTGGTGGACTCCACACCACTATCGGAACAGCTAGATCCCGAAGAGCTGCGCGACGTTGTGCAAGCCTATCAGCACACCTGCGCCGAAGTCGTCCAACGTTTTGAGGGCCATATCGCCCAGCTCCTCGGTGATGCTCTGCTGGTCTATTTTGGCTGGCCCCAGGCTCATGAAGACGATGTTCAGCGGGCAGTTCGGACCGGTCTAGGCATATTGCAGGCCATGCAGACACTGAACACGCGTCTGCACGAGGAGAAAGGTATCCACTTGGCCATTCGGGTCGGCCTCCACACGGGCTTGGTCGTCGTAGGTGAGATGGGGGGTGGCGGTTATCAGGAACAGCTCGCCCTGGGTGAGACGCCGAACATCGCGTCCCGGGTACAAGGCATTGCGGCCCCTGATACGGTAACCATCAGTGGGGCAACCTATCGGTTGATTGAAGGCTATTTCACCTGTCAGACGTTGGGCGAGCAAACGCTCAAGGGAGTAGCGCAGCCGGTGCCGGTGTACCGAGTCCTGGGAGCAAGCGGTGCCCAGAGTCGGTTTGATATCGCGGCATCCGCGAAGCTCACGCCCCTGGTCGGACGAGAACAGAAAATCGGCATGCTGAGAACCCATTGGGCACAATCGAAGGACGGCATGGGACAGGCGCTGTTGCTCAGCGGTGAAGCCGGAATCGGGAAATCGCGGTTAGTGCAGGTTCTCAAGGACCACGCGGCAGAGGAGCCGCATATCCTGCTGGAATGCCGGAGCTCTCCGTACTATCAAAACACGGCACTGTTTCCAGTTAGGGAGCTTTTCCAACAAATGCTTCAACGGCAGCCTGAAGACTCTCCGGAGACGGTATTGGGAGAGCTAGAGCGGATGTTGCGTCAACACCGGCTCTCTCTGGAAGAAACGGTTCCGCTCTTAGCCGGCCTTTTGTCCCTTCCGGTATCCGAAGATCGCTATCCGTCGTTGCCGTTGACGCCGCAACGCCAGAGACAAAAGACCCTGGAGACCATCGTCGCCATCGTGTTTGGGCTGTCGGAGTACCGGCCGGTGTTGTTTATCCTGGAAGATCTGCATTGGACCGACCCGACAACCGTTGAGTTGCTCGACTTGCTCATTGCCGGGGTGCCGACCTCTGCTCTGATGCTCTTGTTGACCTGTCGTCCGGAATTCGAGCCGACAAGGGGTTTGCACACTTACCTGACGTCAATCGCTCTCAGTCGTTTACCACGCCTTCAGGCTGAGACGATGGTGAAACGGGTGATCGGCAGACGTACTCTGCCCACAGAGGTGATGCAGTACTTGGTTCAGAAGACTGACGGCGTACCTTTGTACGTGGAGGAAATGACCAAAGCAATTCTTGAATCCGGGGTGCTCCAAAAAGACGATCGGCATTACACCCTGACCGGCTCGCTGGCATCTCTTGGGGTTCCGACCACGCTCCAGGATTCTCTGATGGCCCGCCTGGATCGTCTGTCCACGGCCAAATTCGTGGCCCAGCATGCGGCGGTCATTGGCCGGCATTTCAACCACACCTTGCTGCAAGCGGTCTCGGAATTGGACGACGCGACATTACAGAGGGAGCTGAGGAGATTGGTCGAGGCCGGGCTGTTGTACCAACAGGGACTGCCGCCCTCGGCGACATATACCTTCAAGCATTCCTTGATCCAGGAGATCGGGTATCAGTCGCTGCTCAGGCGCGTACGCCGGGAGTACCATCAACGGATTGCCCGGGCGTTGAAAGAACGGTTTCCGGAGACTGTTGAAACGCAGCCCGAGCTAATTGCCTATCACCTGACCAAGGCCGGGTTGGGGCAGAATGCGGTCGAATATTGGATCGCGGCCGCTCACCGGGCCTTGCCGCAAGCCGCGTGGCAAGAAGCCTCCTCCTTTATAGAAAGCGGCCTTGCCGCATGTACGGAACAGGCTGAAACCCCCCCAGGCCCTGGCCCAGACTGTCGATCTTTACCGCCTGAAATACATCGCGCAGTATCCCCTGGGGAACACCCGGTCGCTTATCGCCACGCTTAAGAAATCCGAGCGTTTTGCGCTCAAGCTCGGCGATTCGATTCGGCTGAGCAAAGTGCTATCGTCCCAGACCTATCTCCTAGCGTCAAACGGTGAGGTCGATGCGGCCATTGCCGTTGGGCAACGCAATGTCGAGCTCATCAGCCCCGATGACGACCTGCAAGAGTACATCGGAGCAAAGTGCATGTTGGGTCGCGCGCTTTATGCGGCCGGCCGGTATACCGAGGCAATACACCATATCACCGAAGCGATGGAGGTGTGCGGCGACGATACCGAACGCGGCAAAAGGGCCGACAGCTTGTTAGACCAGACATTCAGCGCCCGGGTCTGGTTGGTGCTACTGCATGCCGAACGCGGTGAGTTCGAACAGGGACTGC
>Ga0209367_1000571_pt1 | contig 38180 bp, 32 predicted proteins | sample WorMetLIZISLAND2_FD_187412 | JGI IMG/M metagenome (GOLD analysis project Ga0209367, IMG submission 187412) | Marine gutless worms symbiont microbial communities from Max Planck institute for Marine Microbiology, Germany - Olavius geniculatus... ...
GGGAGAGAGTGGACCCCCAAGGATTTTGTGAAATGACGCCACTGTTGATGGTATTACTCTAGTAGTCATAAAAACCTGTTAATCTTTTATTTCCTATACAATGGTAGCATGACTGTTAACACAAAGAATTTTAAAAGCTTACTATGTAGTCTTATCTGGCAATAGAATTAAGAACAAAGAATAGCCCAGTATTCTGTTTACTTAAGAATTGATAGAGAAAGCTACCAGTCTGCTTGTATCAGGTGAGATTGTGTTGTGTTGAAAGGAGAAAGGCAAATACGATGTGGCTGTCGGGACACAGAAAACAAGTGAAGAATTGGTCAAGTATTGGCAGGAACTGCTCAGTCGATATCCATCCATTATAGCTATCATTGATCCATTGCGGAAACAGGTTAACTTTACTACACGGGATATTAAAGGAGTTTTGCAAAATTACTAAAAGTGATATAAGTAATGCAAACTAATGCCATTTTAGCATAAATGCTGCAGCATTCAGTGCAGCTTTAGTCTGTTTGGTTCATTAATTTCTATTTTAATTTTTTGTTTCAATTTTTGACATTGTCATTCTGAGTTACTTTTTAGCATTTACTGTCTATGTTGCATACGTAGTTTATGGTGCACATTTTGAATACAAATTATCGTTATCATTACCATTATTTGCGGCTTTTTACTGTCATTAAATCAATACTCTGGGGCGTGTGATTTCGTTGACTATCGTTTAACTTTTTGCATCATTCAGAGCCACACACAAACTCTAACATCTGACACCAGTCAATGCACAGCAGCCGTATCAGCAACTGATGCTGACTGTATTGTATTCATGCAGGATGCTGAGAGTTGGATGGTATTGGCAGAGGCTGTGTCACCTCGTTGCTATGTCGTCGGAGACTTCGTCTACCACCGTGCCGGACGTCTACGCAGTGAGGACCTTCCGCCCGGCTACAAGACATCCGCCATCGTACTATACCCTCACCAGCTAACGACTGTCTCCGACATATCTGCCTGCATCCAGAAAATGACAGGCACGTTATTATGCCTTGTGACCACTTCACACTTACTGCTTCAGTTTATCGACTGCTTATTTTTACAGAGTTGCAGATATACTCTCTGGAAACATTTTTTCGCTTTGTAATCAATTGTCATCAATTACTTGCACGATCTTCCAGAATAAAGAATGCTATCATTCTTAGTAACATGTTTTACAACACAAATATGCACACAGCTAAGCCATTCTGGCATGAACATTAGTCCAGCATTTGTTGCTTATGTGGAGTCTTATTTTTATGCAGAAAACGTGCATTATTTTTGCTTGTCTGTAATCAGTTGGCCTAAGTAAAGGTGTCCAATTAGTGTTGAACTTTTAATTTTTGTTTGGATTTTTACACAAATTGTTTAACATGTAGGCCAGCTGTACTTTTGTATGGCTTAAAAACAGTTAGTATATTATTAATCTCCAGCCTGTATTTGTTGTTTGCTGTACAGAAGCTGATAATCAGATAATCATCGGTTGCAGCTTGACAGAAAATGCTGATGACTTTGCTGCACATCTGGTTTGTAGTCAATATGATTGTGCTGTGTATAGCATAATATGAAATAATGAAAGAACTTAACTCACTCATTGCATTGATGTATTTATTTGTTGCTTGGTTTAGTCGTAATTCAATAAATAAAACTTACTCTACACCATGCCTGATTTACTGGTTAGTAGCTGGATGGGTGATTTGTCTGCGGGCAGGTAAACCATGTAACCAGAGCCACCAGGTCCAATCAGTCTTCTGCCCTCCATGAGATGGGAAATGAGTAGTAACTTACTACGTAGTGCGGCTGATTGGGGCAGTGGTGTGGCTGCTGGCTGCACTGACGGTTCAACTGTTTACTTGTGTGGGCAATAAATGGTCACATGGTGCACTACGGGTATCATTAGCTTACGCAAGTCATCTGCCTCTTTTTTGAGATTTTTAGCAGTGTTTTGGCTGTGAGTTCGAGTCGTGTAAACATTGCTGTAGAAAGTGACGGACTTTTACCTTTGTGTATGTGATGATTGTGTCGCAATACCTGGTCTGCTGAACTACGTCATCGACTTACCTGGTTGCCAACCTTTTGTTCTGCTACCACCAACCATCTGGCAGTGCCTCTGGTCAAATTGACAATCATTGCCAACTGGGCTTTCCCAAACGTTGGCCCATGGACTTGAAACGACCTGCCGGACGATGTGACGTTGGCCTAGTGTCTATCCATTTTTCATCGGCAACTGAAAACTCACTCCCTCACCAAATTCTTCTTCTGACTATTTTTCTGGATTGACTCGAACTGATCTTTCTCCAGTGGACCTATCTGTGGTTGTAGTACTTAGGCCATGCAGTTTAAACATTTTGCATTGATTGATTGGTTGACTGACTGCAGGCGGTCGGTTGTCAGGCACAGTTCATCAAGGTGGGAGCACCTTGCCGTGCGGAGCGCGTGAGCAAACTCAATTGCCTCGTCGAGATAGAGTCACGACTGGCAGCTGACAGAAGGCTGCTGGAGGACTCGGAACCTCATAGCTTCATCACCCTAACCCTCCCACCACCACCGCCAGCGCCGACTGAGGATCTCTTAGGATCTGCAGATGCAGTCACCAGCCCGGCTGCTCTGGCTGCTGCACCCACGCCGGCACCTGACAAGCCGGCTGCACCCGGCAAACACAAATAGAAACAATGACCTACGGTGGTGCTGTGGCAGGAGGGGCAGGAGGGGAATTGCTGCTCATATTTCTTTTCTACAGCCCAGGGGCCTAATGTACGAAACGTCATACGACAATTTTACGACATGCGGTTTACGACAAATGTATGATAAAACGTGATTTACAAAAAATCGTACAACAAAGTTACCACAAAATTTACTACAATGTTACGACAATGTACGACAGCTTATATGCTGTCGTATGACAGCATCAAGCATACATGCAGTAATTATTTAGATTTTTTATTGGTACAGAATTCTCACATAGTGCCGTAGTACATATAAATTTCGTTTGCGGTAAATTCAGTCAGCGAAGTTGCTGCAAAATCATTTCAGTTGTTATTGTTTACATCGGTAACCATTGGTAATGGCAGAAGCAGGTTATTGGCATGCAGCGCAGTGCGCCACCTGGCTCAATGACTGCGTCGCGATTGGTTGAGGCCGTGGTTGAGGTCAACATTACGGCGGTTGATTGGCTGGCTAATTTTAGCGATTACATAGTTATGACAGAATTGCGAGAGAGTTACAAAGTTGTAAAATCAGCTTCTAAAATTCGGATCCGACGTTTTTACGACAATCTTACGGCATCGTAACTTGTTGATTTACGACAAGGATATGACAAAGTTGCGAAGCATGACAATTTTTTGTCGTACGATGTTTTGTAAATTAGGCCCCATGTACAGACTGAGAGAATGCTCGATCTGTACTTGCACAGAAGACAACAAACTTTTTGTTATTACAGCATTGTTCACATTCAGAGACATGCATTCATTCATTTTCTTTTTTCTGCTATTTTCAGCATTATGAGATGTTTGACTGTGTATCTCTGCTGTCTGTGATGCTGACTCGATCAGTTACTATGGTTTTTACGCGCAACAGCAGAACTGCTGTAGCGCATCTTAACCATCGCAATTTTGTTCGTCTGTCTGTCCGTCACACAGGTGGATCAGTCAAAAACGGTGCAAGCTAAGATCACCAAATCTTCATAGTCGGCTGCCTGGAAGACTCTAGTTTCAGGAACCGTCAAGCTATTCCATAAATTTTAAAGGGGTCACCCCGAACAAAGGTGCTAAATGAGAGGAGGTAGGAAAAATTTGCTGAAACTGACTAAATTCAGAGTTTAGAAGTTATTATGATGTGTGATTAGGCCAAACTTAAAAAAATAATTAGGCCGTATCCCGTAGCGACATGCCAAATCGATACATACTGACTTTTTATAATCAGCCTACTCTGATACTGTATTGAAATGTGTTACACGACATTCTATGAATTATTGTAACTATAAAACATCATCAGATATAGATCAAACAATGGTTTGTAATTCATTTATCGAAAACCGTGCATGTATGTGGACAATATAAACATGTAAGAATTATTTACTATAGTGCTTGAATGGGTTGGACCACGCAAATCTTACTTCTTTATAAAATATTGATACCGCGATATTTGGTCGATATTGTATCGAAATTATAATTGTGATGTTGACCCATCCCTAGCACGGTCTAATATCTTATACTGTAATCTTATTTAATATTCTATGTTTGTTTACTGTCATTTTTTGTTTTGTTATATAAACGTATTTTAGGTTAAAAAGAGAATATTTTCATATGGCTCTAAAGGAGGTTGGAAAGATGGCGTTAACGCTAGTTGTCGATAAACCAGACGCCAGGAGAGCCCAGACAAAACCACAGATGCACGTTCTCGATGAAGAAACGTATCTGGAGGTAGGCGCTTACTGTGTTTACTGAGCAAAATGATGATGTTTATTGAACAAATGAATGATTGATTGATTGAAACGTATCTTTTCAACTAAACATTTTTTATATTATTTGTTAACGTTATTGGTAAAAGATCATCATCCTGTCCTCAAATTTTAATGATTCAAAAAGCGTTTTTGCAAACTTCTGTCTTATGACTTGATATCTGTAATAAAATTGTTGGGGTTTTGCTTAGTTTTCTGTTTACAAACGATTTTCTTACCCTTACATACATTTCAGTCTGTAAAACCCATGATCAGTATGGCAGCATTGTTATGAGATTTTTACTGACCAATGAAACGTACAGTATTTTGTTATTGCCAAATGGTCCAAAAAACCTAGCTTGAAGATTTTTACGCATATGCATTTTTAAGTTTATACATGTTCTGTTAAAAAATCTGTGTTCAGTTAAGATTTTTTTATAGTTCCAGCTTCTTCAGCATAAACAGAAAATTCATCAAAGCTGATGAATTTTCTGTTTATGCTGAAGGAGCTAGGAAAGACTAATTCTAATACTAAGCTTAACCACAAACCTAACCCTGAACCATAAACCCACTAAACCTAACCCTAAACCCTAGCCTTAACCATCATCAACAACAAAATTTGTTATATAATCTGTTGTATAACGTGTGTAATTGAAAAAGGGCATACACGTGAACATTTTCAGCATTGGTATCTGCATTACGAATTAGCGGGAGTAGGTGCACTTGAATCAGAGCTCTTAATCAGAGCCAAAACAAGTTTATGCTAAATGTTGTTTTTGCTTAGCAGTGTGCTCTACATTTTACTAGAAATGTGTTACATACTGCAATTAGGCTGTTATTTGTTGTATGTGGGGTTTTGTGTTTATGTACAGAACATGGAGAAAATCATCACCAAAGATTTTTATCCAGATCTGCCAAAGCTGCAAGCTCAGGCTGAATATCTGAATGCCATTGAACGTAAAGACACACAGAAGATGTGGGAACTTCAGCGGAAATTCTCGCGGAAGCGAACTGCTCTGCAAACACCGGGAGTCTGTAAGATAAATTTTGTAATGCTGCTGATCCATGAATAGCGTTATGCCGGATCCAAAATCTGTGAATTTGGTCTGGATGCAGATTTGGCTGGATCTGAACATTCTAAGTCTGTTGCATCCCTGTTTAAAAAGAAATGAATTTAACATCCTCACAAAAGCTGCCAGAGTGGCTAAGAGTAATGCAGTATATTGCTCATCATTCGTTGTTTCTTGTCAAACGAATGTGTCAAACAAAAAGTTGATGTTCTCTTTGTAAATTACAATACAGTCTATTAGTGACTGGATGTGGGAAAATTGTTTCTCTTGAAACCTTATTGATGAAATTTATAGCTTTTATGGAGTGTGGAGGCACTTAAAACCACTGTGTTTAAAAACTGCATAGTGCACACTGCACAGTTGGCATAGTGTGTGAAAGTTGTGAAACTTCAGTGAAAATGTAGTTTTGTATTAATCTAAATATCATCATGGTTTGTACAGCTGTAGGTTCAACCCCGTCAACATTTGACTCACCTGCAAGCAAAGCTGCAGCGTCACCTGTACGAGCTGAAAAGACCGGTGCTGATGGCTTGCCAGCTTCAGCTGATGATGAGCAGCCAACTCACAACCCTGAGCCAGATGCTGCAGCTCGTGAGTCTTGCATTATTATCTGTCTTTCCTAATAGACCAAACTGTTAGTCTTTCTTGTCGCTCTGTCTATCTGTCCTATGCAGTATACTAACTGGAAACAAAAAACAGATAGAAAAAGGTCTAAATTGGTTTGAACATTCCCCAGAGCAGGGGTAACCAGTGTGCCAATTTTTTGTTCAGAAGGTAAGGTCAGGATTAGTGTTAGATTTTTGCAGATCTAGGAGGATGGTTGCATAATATTTTGGTACTAGGTTGACATCAGTGTGATGTTTCTAGTTGTATGACATTGTAAAACATTCACTGCAAGATGTCTCTCATTTTATTTTTAGGTTAATTCAAGATTAATTGTGTTCTTCTGTGGCAGTATTTTGTTTATAATGCTGTCGATATAATTAGAATATGGTTTTTTATTATGTTTTACAAGTTTCTGCAAGTTTATTTTTGGGGACTGGCCTAATGTTGCATAAGCCAGTTAAATAACACCATAAGTGTAATACCATAAGTGTAGTAATGCTTGTGTTAATCCTTACATACTTTCTGCTGTGTCTTTGGTTTTTTTTTGTTACATAGTGCACTGCATAGTAAAGTGTATTTTATTTGTCATATGTGCAGAGGAGGCGTTGAAAGACGTCAATTTAGACAAGTTCTTGGCACGCAACACCAGCGAAGACAATGTTTCATTTAGTGAAATCATGGCCGACACGGAGAAAAAGCAACGCTTGAAGCATGCTTGGTTATATGAAAAAGTTGATGAGCAGCTGCAGGTTTTTATTGTTCTATACTATTGGAAGACCAGTGGCATTGTGGCTGGGGGGAGGGCCACGTGTCAGAAAAAAGTTTTCTTATCTGATAATTTGCATCCAAAAATGCAAAATTTGAGGCGGAAAACCTTCATCTTGGGGAAATTTAGGGAAACATCGAATTTTTGCACCTATAATCTTTTCCGTTGTCAATTTGCAACTGTCTGTCGGAATTCTGCTGGAAATTTGCAGTGTTGGTCGGAAAATTACAACTTTGTGCTCCGCCTACTTTTTCGAAACCCAAAATGCTGCTGTGGAAAACTGTTTAACTTTCAGCCCACGTTTTAAGTAAGTTTGTGACTGGAAATTGATATGTCATTTAATCCCGTCCCGGTAAAATTTACACCAAATTTGGTTTTTCTACACTTTTTCGAGTGAGGAGCTTATGTGACAAACAGGCACATCTGTAGTGCAGCCTATTAAGATAGCTTCATAATAAGGTTGTCAAGTTTTTATTAATAGTTGTTGTTAAATATAGCTTCATTGCTGGTCTATTTGCATTGAGATGGTGATCATTGTGGATGTTTGTAGGAACAAGAGCTCAGCTTAGCATTGCCATCAATAGAACAGCAGGCTATTGAGGCAGCACCCTCCGGTGTACAAACATGGACTTATGTTCCAAAGAATTCCCTTATGTATGTGCCAGAAGGTATGACACGGTTTATCTTTTATTTTGAATAGTTTGCTAGGTGAATGCACCAGAATCTGTGTTCCTCCAAAAAAGCATCCTGACATTTTCGACTGTAACTTGAAGACCAATTATCAGATTTTGGTAATTTTTGGTACTATTATTTCTGACACAACTTGCCATCCAATGACCGTTCAGTCTCCTCACCTCACGCAGTGTATGCTTCTGCACTACCTAGGGAAAGCAGATCAAGCAAAGTATGTGTTGAAATAAACAGAAAACCCGAAAGAAACATCTCCAACATTATCAGTCGCAACTTGAATAAAGATAAGCAGACTTTAATAATATTTGGCAGAAATATTTTGGACACAACTGGCTATTAAATATGTGTTTCAGTTTCCATTTCACCCAACGTCTGCTTTTGCACTACCTAGGGAAAGGAGACCAAGCATAGTACGTGTTAAAATGAATGAAAAATCGTCTATAAATTCCATCTATCCTAATGTGTGGGCCCCAACAGCAAGTCTCTTACAAGGTTTGACTGACATGCAGCAGTGTGTCTACCAGATAAAGCTTAGGAATGTTTGTGATGTCAAGAAGCAACTGGTAGAGCCTGGATTGGTCTTGAGCAGTACATTATCGATACTGCTGTCAATGAATGGAGAAAGCATCTGCTTGCCTGTTTTCGCATAGTGGGCCAACACTTCAAGCAATTTTACTGCAGGCAGTTGTAAAATGGACTACTGGATGAATTGTCAGCCACAGTGTCAGAAATGTGAACAAAATGTGTTTTTATGTGTTATGTTAATTAAGCGATCATATCGCATTGGATAAAAAAGTGATACTTTGCTGGTTGTGTTTTCCCCAGGTAGTGCAGAAACAAACGTTGGTGAGGTGGGAAACTGAATGGTCATTTGATGGCAAGTTGTGTCAGGAATATTCATGCTAGAAATTATCAAAATCTGTTAATTGGTTTTCAAGTTACAGTCAACAATGTCAAGGATGCTTTTTTGGGACACAGTATAGTTAGTCTTTTAAATATTTAGTTGTTAACGCTTGATGTCAGTGTACGGTATCGAGAGTGTCGTATGCAGAAACTCGCTCGTTAGTCAACATGTGTTAGCAATCACTTTTCATGCTGGAGACATGAGCTTCTAAATAATGAAAGGTTCTGTGTTTAGCTATTAAGCATTTGTGTGTGTATAAAGTGCAAATTTTGAATGTTTACTTTGCTGTATGTTTGTGTGTAGTATGATGGCCCACACACATATTTGTGTCATTTGTGGTAATGATACTCTGATATCATTTGGTGTAGGAGTCAATATTTTTAAGGCTCTCTGTCGTGTGTCTGCATGTACCGGTATCAGTATGTTAACAAAGTATCTTAGCACCCGATGGAGAGAACATCACAGAACTGTGGTTGATGATGTTGTTTGGAAGATATACAAACTGGTTAGGTTTTGAAGGTTGAGGGCTTAAGATCAAGGTCAGATGTGAACACTTAGGAGCCGCATATCTGATGAGCACCTTGAAGTATTACCGTCAAATTCTCTCTCTCTCCTTCAGGCTGGTTTAGATCCATTGGGTGAGGGGTCAGCCACACGGGTTCTCCGTCTCCACTCAGCTCTATTTTTCACGTCCATCAGGTCGACTCGCAAGTCCTCCATGTTGTACTTCACGACGTCGATCCACCTTTTTCTCCGTCTTCCCCTACTCTGTTGTCCATGTACGTCTGCCTCCAAGATTCTCCTGCCACGGTCCTCCTCTTCTCGGCGTTGTACATGCTCAAACCATCTCAACGTAGCCTCCCGTACTTTGTCCATTGAATTGTAGTACATTAAATAGTGTGAAGGTTCTGGAATCAAAGTCAAGATTGTTTTAAGGTCAAATATTTGAGTGGTGTCTTGAGGCTGCTTAACTGACAGAAGCAGTTTTTGTAGCAGTTCTTAGTAGCTTGGTGGTGCAGCAGCAACGTGTTGTGCTGGTGATCACAAGGTTGCTGGTTTGACTTCCAGCTGATACACTGCCAGGTAACTTGTGCCTCTGTTCACCAAGCAGTATATTTTGGTACCAGCCAAAGGGTGGTGACTTTCTGCAGCCGGGAAGGTAACTAAAGGTCTGGCATAGCGCTGGCCATGCATCATGGACTTGGTGGTCTATCTATGTTCCTGTATGCTGTTTAGGTGCTGAGGACACGCCGGAGGAAAGAATTAACAAGGCAAACAAAGCACGAGAAATTGTACATAAAAACACACGGTTTACTGTTACTCCATTTAATGCAGACAAGAGCAAGCAGTCATTGTCTGGTGCCGCATCTGCCCAAGCTCGGGTACTGGCTGGTCAGATTGGTCCCGACGGTAAAGAGATTTTGCCAGCCCAGTCTCCTCATGTTGGCGGATACGGCTTTGTGGCAACGCCTTCACCCGCTCCAGGTAATATATTTGTTATAATGATTTAATATTATATTATTATTACCTCCGCCAAGGACGTAATGTTTTTGCTGGTTTTTGTTTGTCTGTTAGCAAGATAACTCAAAAAGTTATGGACAGATCTTTCTGAAATTTTGAGGGTATGTCGGGTATGGCATAAACTACCAGTGATTCAGTTTTGGGCGTGATCCGGCAGGAATCCTGGATCACTGAAATTTTCGTTACCATTGCGTTAAAGGGGGCATAAGGGAACCGCTGGCAAAGTGAAGACAGTGACGCCACCTGGCGAATAGGTTTGCCTTGGCAGAGGTACCTGTGGGCTACGACTGCTTTCTAGTTATTTGTTTATTTTTATTTGTACAAAATCATGCAGTCTACAGAGAAAGTGTATAATCCATGTTCCTACAGGTCTCAAAAAGTCCAGAAATTATAGATATCAAAAATCCTGACAACTGGCGAGAAATTAGTCATGAAATTGGACATAGGTGCGGATAGTGATGAAAAAGTCCTGAATGTGGCTATTCTCTCTGTGAAAACCAAGTACTAGTAGTTGAATCGTTACTTTTCAAGTGCAATTTCTCATATGTGTGTGTGTTATATAGGAACTTGAGACAGTTAAAATTCAAAGCTTGTTAGCTGCATTAGTTTGGGTGCATTTATTCAACAGAGTTGATCTCCATTGCTCTGTGGTGGGTTCCAGTGAAGAAGATCTATGCACACATATAAAAGGCCTTTAATGTATTCTAATTTGCTCTATGGTTACGGCTGCAGGTGTGGACGCATCACCACTGATGACATGGGGTGAGATTGAAGGAACTCCATTCCGCCTGGATGGCTCCGATACACCGGTTGTTCCGAGCGGCCGCGGACCGGTGTTCAAAATTCCTGACGTACCACGTCGAGACCGTCTCCTACATGAGCTGGCAGAGAAAGCAAGCAAAGCTCATCGGGATAAGAAAGAAGCTGCATTGAAACAGGCCACAGCCACATTGTCCAGGTCTCGCTTGTGTTCTGTGCTTTCTTATAACTGAATTATTCTTCGCGTATTATTTCGTGATCTGCTTTTGTCGCCAATCTCCCACTGCAGTGTGTGGAGTGTTGTAACTGCCTATAGTCTCACTCCATTCAATCCCCTGTCCTCCATTAGACTGCATTATGAGACTGATGACTGCCTGGAGGATAACAGGGAAGATTATTAGAACTACCATTATTTATAATTATATATGCATGCATATAATGGAGTTCTTTCAATTTTAGGTTTAGCTCTTTTTTGTGTTTTGTATTTCTGTAAAGGTTAAACTTTCTGTTTCTTTATTGTAAAGTTTAAACTTACTGTTTCATTATCATGTGTTTGTGTGCATTCTGCCTGGAAAGGCCATCCCCGAAATGTTGGGCAGGATGTTAAACCCTACTTACTCACTCACTCACTCACTCACTCCATTCAAGCGTGATGACTGAAATGCGATTTGGGTCTGTGTAAATCGCCCATTTTCTGGCAAAACTCACTGTCAATCACAGTCATAAAATAAGTACGTTTCAACACCGTATGCTGTTTATTACGCCTCGTTAGACACACACAGTACAGTAGAACGTGTTCTGACAGTGTAGAGACATTGCACATTCAAACGGTGCATGCATTGCAGTGCTTTGCATTCAAACATACATAACAAAACGGTGAGGTCAACTCAGCCTTCCATCCCTCCGGGGTCGGTAAACTGAGTACTAAGCTGGGGTGTGTTCACCTGCATCAGGTGACGTGTAACACTGTATGATCCCATATACTGTAGCGTGCAGTTTTGCTTTTACAGTTTACACTCACGATATCTGTCATGATTAAGCCATTCTGTTTATGGCACTGAGTGGCGCATTGTATGCTAATGTGCCACGAAGAAACTTACTAGTGGACCTAGCAGTAGTTTGTATTACCTAGCCCTCTTTAAAAGTCTGCAAACGATTCATTGATTACTTGCCCTATTCTAGCATTTCAGATATTTACTACTCGTTATTTGCCAAAATGCTGCTTTGTTAATACTTGAACGAATGCGACGGCATGTGTTTGCTACAGTTCGTCGCCGAAATTTGGTTCGTCGAAGACTGATCGTCTGCAGTTCCTGTCGCCGGCTGCGCAGAGCCTTGCCAGTAAGAAGCTTGGCATTCGTACGAGCACTGACCGTGCGCTGAAAGCTTCCTATACACCGAGCCCATCACACAGGAGAACTCCGTCAACAACTGCGACGCCGTCACCCAGCGGCCGGACACCCACCGCTAAAACACCAACCACTCGCAGCTCTGCATCTAAGCGTAGGGACAATCGCAATGGCGAGGAGTCTTTGACTGACAATCTGCTGAATCTGCCCAAACGAGCTAAAGCCCAGGATTTCTTTTAATATTACAGCCACCCACTCTGACCGTAGCTTCGTTGTTACTGTGCAGTGTGAATGTTTATTCCATGTGCTGCACCACGGTAGTCTGTTGTTGTGAAATAGCTGTGTGTGATATAATTCTTGTTGCGTCAGCTATTGGCATTACAGGTTATTGAATTTATGATGATACGGAATAATGGGAATATTATTATAATACTAATTGTTATTGCTATTTATGACTAACATAATGCACAACAAACAGCATTATTCTAATGTGGTTATAACCAGCAGCAGCTGAAAATTACTGATGTATTAGATTATGCTTCTCAAAGTTTTAATTTTGCCCCTAAATTTTCCCAAAATGGGGTTTTTCAGGCCCAGATTCTGGATTTTTTGATGAAAATTTCTGAACTCTTATGATTTCCCTACAATTATCTGTACAGTCCAAAGTTAAGGGAAGCTCTTTGCCTCTCCCCCCCGCCCGCCATGAAGCCACTGGTACATTGAGCTTGCAGCGTAGATATAAGCTAAGCTGATTTAATAAGCATCAGCTTCTTCTTAAATCAAGCATCAGCTTCTTAACTAGCTGATTACGGTCATCTATTTACGATTACAGTTCAGGAGCAAATGTCTGTAGATTAATCGTGATAAAACCACTGTCAGCACATAAAAGTACATTATTCATACACTGCATAAAGACAGATTTATTTTTATCACAGAAGAATTGGCACATCCAACTACAGTAAGAAGAAATTATAATACATACAATGATAATACACAAGGAATAGTGACAAACTGAGCAAATGCTATGTCATGACTGCAGTTCTAGTGGCTGAAGCTTAAAAAGTACACATTGTACACCATTCTACAGGGTGTGCCAAAAAATGACCCAACTTGTTTTGTCAGATCTTCATCAAATAACTACAAAATTTGATAATTTTTGGCACACGGATAGCCAATACAATAGAAATATGTAAGTGAGTGAGTGAGTAGGGTTTAACGTCCCACCCGACACAGTATAGGTCATTTAGGGGACGCTCTTTTCAGGCAAAATGCACACAAACACATAGTAATGGTACAGTAAGTTTAACCTTTACAATAAAGGAACAGAAAGTTTAACCTTTACAGAAACACAAACAAGAAATTTGAGCTAATGCTCACGGGACACGCGAAAGCCTATAGCAGTTCCTACCCGCAGGCAGTCACCCATCGCAGTACTAACTGGGCCTGGCGTAGAGTAACTTCGTTTCAGCCGAAACATGTTAACAACTATGCCACGCCACCAATGCCAGTACTGTGGTGCCGCCTTGTGAATGATATAGACTTGTCCCGGCCGAAAGCGCCAAAAAAAAATGCATACAACCACCTATTTTGGCGTTCAAGGTGATCGAATTCGGCGCCAATTGAAAGCCAGTATACGATTCACTATTAGTGATTAATAGTAACCTAGGCTTTATCTCGCACTGTTACTGAGATACAGCGAGTTAATGGCCAAAAATCGCAAATTTTGCCTACCCCTCCTCTCATTTAGCACCCTCGTTCGAGGTGACCACTTTGAATTTATCGAAAAGCTTTACAGTTCCTGAAACTAGAGTCTTCCAGGCAGCTGACGGTGAAGATTTGGTGATCCTAGCTTGGACCATTTTTGCCTGATCCACCCATGTGACCGACGGACAGACAGAATTGCGATGGCTAAGACGCGCTGAAAGCAGTAGCTGCTTTCGCACGTAAAACAAGCGAAACCTAAATTTGTAAGAACTCCATTATACACGTGCATATGTAATTAACATAATGGTAGTTCTAATAATCTTCCCTGTTAAGGTATACTTATTATCCCTCTCACGTAGTTTATGTCAACGCACTACCATGTAAAATGCAGATGCTCCAAATTGTTGCAATATGCTCAGTTGTTGTCTCCGTAAAAGTTCTAATGATTTCATTAAGCACACAATAAACTAAAATGTAATTTATTCAGCAGAATGATAAGTTTGTGTAACAACTTGCTTCCAAATTATCAGAATTCATGCCCAAAGTGTACGCAATGGCTTAGACGTGAAACCACAGCTGACAGCAGCATTAATGATCAACTGGTCAAAATGCATGGCACTCATTCGTGGATAAAATGTGCTTTAAGCTCATCATATTGTTCTCTGCTATTTTCAGCATACCATATTTAATACCACAAAATTATTACATCACATGGCACTCTGTCAGATTAATAATTAAAAAAATGAGCAATCTGATACTGATCATCACCATATAATATAACAATTTGGACCATCTGCATTTTACACGGTAGTGCATCGGCATAAATTATGTGAGGTGGACATTGAGTACACCTTACATAATTCTTACACAATTCTATCATCTTGGCTATTTGTGTGCTAAAAATTATCAAATTTGGTGTTCTGACAAAAACAAGTTGTGTCATCAAATATCTATACAAAATAAAATAGATTAGCTTAAAATGCCTGATACAAACAGCAAATGAAAAACAAGAAAACATAAAAGAACATTCAGCAGTAAATGCATGACACTGATACACACAACTAAAAATATTCACATTGGACCTGTACATAGATGCAGCATGAAATATATCACAAAACACGAACTTTAACATCACTAATATCATGACAAACACTGACGAACATTTTGAATGATCAATAAATGAGCAAAATGATCAGATGGCAAAGTATTCAACACCATCTTTTGCTTTCACATGTTATTTACAGCAAAGGCATATGGAACAGTGCAGTCATAACAAAAATGAGAATGCGTGAAAGTCGGTGGCATAAGGCGATCTTCCTAAAATTTTGGCAAGTAAAGTAAGTAAGTAAAATGTAAATTTATATAGCACATATCGTTAATATAGCCTCTAATGCATTTGCACTTTGGTTTTTAGTCATGCCTCTCACTCTGTGAAAATGTGTTTCATGACACTAAAATATGGCAAATATGCCACAACTAGCATTATGTTTGCAAGTTTCTGCATATGCCATCATATTTGTAAAATTGCTAACTGGGCCATTTTGTCAACACTTTATGTACTGACCGTAACGTCATAATTTCTACACAGTAAAATCTTTTTTCTAAATTTTGGAAGACTTTCATGATTTTCCAGACAAGTCTGCTTATTTTGGGAAATTTAACGACAAGATTCAAATTTCAGGCATTTTGGAATGAGTGGGAGGCATGGTTTATGCAAAGGTACCTCGATTTCATGATCGTCTGCTATTGAACGCTCGCGGGCGAGCATTAGACATTCGGGAGAAATCCACAGAGCCATTGTTACTGTAAGCGTCAGTCGGTCGCACCAGAGTATGGCCTTGTCTATGTATACGTAAAGGCACCGGCCGGCCAATGCCAAGCCCCCACGTCACCGCTATAAACAACAGGATGCCGATGACTTGCAGGCCGGCAATGAAATAGAAATAGTAGTCGAGATGACACAGGCGCTGCGCTTCAGCGTACGTCCGGCAGTTGATATTGCCAAAGTCGAACGGTGTGAACCAGATGTCTTCGAACCACTGGATGGTGCCAAAGCCGAAGAGAGAACCGACGCCCTGTGAGAACCAGTATAGAGCCATGATGATGCCCTGCATCGATCGAGGAGCATAGATGTATGCCAGCTCAAGTCCTGTTACAAGCCAAACATGGCAAAAGTGAATTAGTTTCGTGTCATATTGTCAATTCTCTCAGACATGTGAGACAAAACCATGACAGATATTGAAAATTTGGCCCGACGAAATTCCTATACTGTGCCCTAGTTCAACTACTGGAGTTGTCGCCTGCCAGTTTTGCCAGCTCCCACTATAAACGGGGAAGGATATGGACTATCAAAAACGAGATTTTTTACTTGAAAATGTGCTGACGTGCCATGAAGAAACTAGTCACTCACTTTTAAACATACTGGCGGACAGTCATTCCAATGAAGGCAGCAGCATTTGCCAAAATGTCAAGAAGTTAACTAAAATGGTTGTAATTTGACAAATTTATATAATTTAATTACTCACTCAGTTCAGATCCAGCAATATATTATCTGGTTTCTATTTCTAACAGCATGGAAAATGCACTGACAACAGAATGAAAGAAGAAAAGCAATTCCGATCACCACTACACAAGCATAACAGTATGATTAGCACAGAAAGATATTAAAGCATAGATAAATGGTAAGTAAGCAGGGAAGCAAAATGTCAACCGTATTTAATATAGTGCATCATCGCCAGAATGGCCCCAACTGCTACACATCACCATAACTAGCACTTACCCGCAATACTAGTAAACAGTTCACCCATTGCCACAAGTGCATACTGTGGAATCTGATAGAGAATCGTCATATCCGCAGCCTGGTAATACGTTGAACCTGGGAAAACAAACACTGAACCGAACATTATTATACTTGACCAAAGAAGTTACACTACTACCGACCGTTAGACGCCTGCCATTCACACTTGTGTAAGCTGCACATGCAATATTCACAGAAAAATTTACCGCTGATCTGAGACTGATCAGACTTGCAACGCAATGCAGAATTCAGGCAGAAGTACCATCGGGCTATACACTGTGTTCAGAAAAAAACATCGTTACGTTTTCTTTTATATCTCCATGGAAAATGTTTAGATTTCCACAAAATTTTCCGGGAATGTTCTCGACAGAACTAGTTTTCCATCAGTGTAAAAGTTAGACACTCTTTGCTTTTGATGATGTCATGCTGACATCATATTTTCGTGTTTCTAAATTATGAGTTTTACCTTTGAAGACAGACATTGATAAATGTTTATGAGTCAGCAAGAGTTATGAAGCTGCAACTTTGTGCAAGATGTTTCTGGACAATGGACAGAAAATTGAATGTCGATTGAATAAAACTTTTAAATAAAAAACTGACATTTCCGACAGTATGAAGCTGTTTGACTGATAGCGGGCAAGTGGTCATCAATGCAGTTACGCAGTGTGCAGACGCCTGTCAACTTCAACAAAGTTGAAGGTTTCATACTCAGCTAAGAAGATAAACCACTGAAACAGTTCACAATGGAAAATTGCATGATGGATTAGCATATTTTTGGGATCAGTCATCACACTGATCAATTTGTGTGTTTTAACATTTCATCAAATGTTGAATGTTCAAATGTTCAATGGTAAAACCAATAATTTAGTAACACAACAATATGACATCAGCATGATGTCACCGGCAGCAAAGAATATTTAATTTTTACACTGATGGAATACTAGTTTTTTCCTGAACATTCCCTGAAAATTTTGTGAAAATCTAGACATTTGCCACAAAAATATAAAAGAAAACATAAGGGTGTGTTTTTTCTGAACACAGTGTAGACACTTCAATTCCAGCTCTGAGTCAACTGACAAGACTTGGCAGCAAAACTGTACAACTGCCACAGAGTACACACGCAAAATGAAGCAAAATTATTATACACTGCAAAGCACTAAAAGACACTTCTAGTCACTCACTGCCAAGGACTGTTATACAGTATTTTACTATTGGTTGTCTCGCAGGAATCACAACATTGCATGAGGAATCTTTCCAAAAACTCTCAATCTGAATTGCCATAAAAATTCAAATAACAATTGTCTCTTGGGCCAACCCCCAATGTTTGCATTTTGATATAATCTTGCTGACAAACAGAACAACAGACAGATAAAAAAAAAATTTCCTTTTGTAAAACTAGAAGTAACGATCTGTGGCAATAAGTGCGCCAATGCTTACTGGACATTTTTTTGAATATACGTGTGTTATATAAATTTACACTTTACTTACTTCCATACTAAGAACACAGTGCAAACAGATCCAGTAGCTGCAGTAGACAACACAAAAGCACAAAAGAAGAGACCTATCATCTGCCAGTGTGTGTGATTCGTTCCGTTGTGCCAGTAGATATCCAGTCGATTTCTCTCGACACACCCGGCCACAAGCATTGCCATCACAGAGAACATCATGCCAATCAGCATGCGAACACGTAGTGATGGGCTAATGCCCCGCCGGTCCAACAACGGGTAGACGATGCGGTCAAGAAGAGGTAATAATGTGAGGATAAACACAACGTTGAACAGCGACAGCCATGCTGCCGGCACCTACACAGTACACAGAGAGAAACAATGTCAACTCAGCTTCCTACCCGCAGCAGCATTCGAAAGAGTATTGTCTTACGGACAATGGGGAAAGGCCTAGTGTGGCTGGCGTAACAGTGGTGCAGTAGTATAATAGATAGAAACATAGTTTACGTCATGGCATAAAACACTATTATCAATTGATCAATTATTACACTAAAGGCAGCACATTACATAAAATACACATCTATTGCAACCAATGTCTGTACTAAAAATGTAAACATACTAAGCCAAAGTAATAAACATACATTGCAACTATGCAAAATTAGGTAAACAATAATTCAAAAAGAATTTTTCTAACAAGCTGTCAGCGTTCTAGACAGCTCACAGAAATGAACATTTCACATATAGTTGGTGAAAGTAAGATGACGTAAGATTTTGCGAACTACCTTGAACGAACGTTCTGCTGCAGCTTTCTTTGAATCGTCACTGCTGAAGTCGAGCTTCATATGAAATGCTTGCAACATGAATGTTGTCTGCATCTGTGCACAAGAAGATTCAACATACAGACAACACAACACGGCTGTGACATCCCAAGTGGCGCTGAATTCGGAGTTCCACGGCAGCAATGTCAAACCGTTGGGCCGCTTGCCATCATCACGGACCAGATCATGTGGTATTGTGGTACCTTTATGCTAAAAGTCTGTTTCATTCACTCATTCATTCAATTTTTCATACATTCATTCGGGATTTTTCTCTAAAAAAGCCAGGTACCCTTCCAACATAACGAAATCAATAAAAGATATGACACATACACAGAAACAAGCACACTTGACTATTGTTTAATTTGCTGCAGCATGCAACTGAACTACATGTAACAAAACAAACCTGGTGGTAGACAGTCCAGTAAGGAACCAGAGATGCAAACACAAGAACGATTTTGCCGACAGCCTTTATTTCATCGACAGTACTTTCATGAAAGCTGCCACCGTGACGAACTTTGGCATAGTCAAGGCAGCAAGGCACAGACTGTGCAGGACTACTGCACACATACACACATAGCTGCCATTAAATCCTTTAAACTTTGAAGCTTTTTTTAAAAATATCAAATCCAATGCAGTCTGATAAATCTTCCATTTTCATATGATGGAAGCAATTACACATTTTGGCTATGGGTTTGACCCCAAAAATCTCATAACCCTGGGGTTCGGGAGCCCCATCTGAAGCAATATGTAACTGGACCCCAAAAATGTACCTGCCAAATTGCATAAAAGTATGTCGAATGGTTTAAGCGAGGTGACGAATGTAACAAATGACAAACAGATCATGCTATGGAGAAACGAGTAGGAATAGACAGAATCACTTACGTTGCAAGATACATGCAAGCCCATCGACAGCCACAGCGGGGCTCGGGGAAACATTCTCGTGGGGCCCCGAAACATTTTCACGAGCCCCTCTGGGGAGAAAATTTTTGAATGTTTCCTTTCAAAATGGTACATTCTGGCATACTTTATATTTATGGCTGACGGCGGGGCCCCCCAAACGTCGTGGGGCCCAGGGTAGCTAGCCCCCTACCTGACCCTCTCGACAGGCCTGGATGCATGCCTTGCAATAATAACAGTTGCAGTAATAGCAGCAACAATTTCTAATCTACTGTAAAGTAACATGAATGATGCAAATCATTACAAAGTAATAGAAATACCTAGTGAGAATCTCAGCATCTCGCCTGCGATGCTGGTAGCGATATGTATGGAAAGCCTCACAGAGAACACGTCTGATGGTAGTTATAGGGCTACCAACAGGCCCCTGGTGCTCATACAACACTGAACCTACACATTACAAATACACACCCAGACTCACTGTCAGAAAAATAAAAACAGAAAAAGTAATCAGCAACCTCAAACCTTTACCAAAAACAGTGCCCACACATAACCAATGCAATGATCTAATGATTGTTCATTCAGCCTTGCCTAAAAACCTCACCCTGGATCCAAATTCTGAACTAGATAGCCACCAAAATTTCACTGGTTGTCCTTGGGCCATTCTCCACCAGTCTACAAAATTCCATCAAAATTAAAGCAGTAAAATGCAGTATCCACAAAGATCTCAAGGTCACCACCAAAATCAATCAGATCCTCAAACTGACAAACAAGTGCTGCCTGAAATTTCAAAATGCTGAATAACACCATCATGACTGTAATCAATCGAACATACCTAAGACAAAAACAATGACAGAGATGATAAGAATGGCATTGGGAGCAACATATCCCCAGAAGTAACTAAGCTCTTGCTGTACATAGCTCAGCAAACCATAAGCTATCAGAGAGCCAATGTTAATACACCAGTAGAACCAGTTGAAATATGCTCTCATTGCCTGCGGGCCCTCGTCTGACACCTGTGTAGCACAAAATAACAAGAATACTGGTACAAAAAACAGATCATTATACCTCCAGTAGTAAAAGATCCTGGAAGTTATTATTATTATTATTATATAAGGAAATATAATTAGTCACACATGAAGTACAGAAATAGATATACAAAATAATATTAATAACATTTTCAAAAATGCATTATAAACTTGATGCAGCAATATCTATCATGCTAGAACAAAATTATCATTCTGTCCCTTCAGTTGTCAGAGAAATAAACTGTCATTTCCATATGACACACAAAGGAGAATATCACATCATCATAAAGAACTCAAGACACCAGATTTCAGCCCCAGCATAGAAATGTCAACACTCTGGCCATTTTGGCAATTCTGGCGAAATTTTTGACTGCATTCACGAACACATGACCAAAGATCAACACCAGACAGAAATCTACATACTAACAATGAACTAATTGCTTACAAATAATGACAAAAATATGACAGCTATGTACAACTACGCAGAACACAAAAAATGCCACACTACCTGAAATGCTCCATAAGGAATGATATTAACCCGGACAATGCCATAACCCACTCCAATGATAGCAATGGACACATACACTGCCCACCAGCAGTTCTCCTGATACAGCGGAACTATTTTGTCTGAGACGCTGTTATTGTAATCCACGCGGCACCACCAGGCCGGACCTGGGTTGCGATGATCATGCGTTGTGACGTGTGGATATGGGTAGAACATCGGCCAAAATAAAAAGCCAACAGCATAGATGCAGAAGAAGACAACAATCGTACGAAACTGACCAAGGTACGAGTCCGCTAGCCAGCCACCGAAAACAGCCGTAATGTAAGCTACGCCGTTCAGTACGAAAATCACCGTGGCAGCATTGTATGAAGCCCACGACATTGGGTCGGAATTAAGAAACATAAACATGTTACAGATCAGTCCGTAAAATGCCGTCCTTTCCAGAGTTTCGGTCACTAAAATGAGGATGAACGAAGCTCGTGTCTTCCAGCGTGAGCGAACAGGCTGCAAGAGCCATGAGTCGGAGGGGTCGAGAGGAGAGAAGGTGCCACTTCGCCCGGATTGGCTCGCCGAATCAGCTGATGACCGCGACAGCAAAGGCCTTCTTTCGTCGTTCATTGTTACAACATACGTATCAACAGATTAATACTCTACAACTTCTGATCACCACAATAAACCCAGCAACAATCATAATAACTTTTCTTTCATCTCAACATGTAAACATCCGCAAAACAAAACATTTCATGTGACACCTGCTAGTGATGAAACGATTTTACAGTTTTAGCAGTGACCAAGCAAAGGTTACTTTAATTTATCTGTTTTAAATCTATGTAGTATTTATAGTATTTAAATTTAACGGATTAGTTATACTAAAATGCATAGCAGTTTTTACAGCGCAGAAAGCATATGCTTATATCTACAGCATTACACGAAACGGTATGTTGGCGCATCACTACAAACACCGATATAGAAAATGGTTTCGACATCAATCACTTTTTCCTCATCACTTCCGGGTTTATTTTCCGTTAAACATCGATTGCTTTTTTACGTGTATAGTTGAAAATGGCGACTTTCTTTTCTCAGATACAGAATACGTTTGCGGCAAATTCTGGAGGCAGTGGCAAAGAAGATGTTGACGCTGCAACATTTCTTGCTGCTACTAGAGAGTCTTCGGCTCTCTTAGGTAATCTGCTGTATAGACTATTTGTATCAATAGCTGTTAGTGCGACCCGTTATTGATGCCTAACGCGTTAGTGTTAGTTCATAGATAAGTATATTATAAATACGCTAATTTATCCATGTTGACCCAATACTTTTAATAATTTTAATAGTTCTGCTGACTTTCGAATTTTTTGTCTGCCGTGCCATCAGTAGAAATTAAAACTATTAGCTAAAACTGTGGTACAGTACTTTATGCATCGGTTTGTTGTTGCAGACAAGTTGGGTTTTGCATTTCGACTGGTGAAAGCAGACATCTTAGGCAATGTTTCGGTGAGTTAAAACTGTACAAATACTGTTACTAAGCAGTTTTTGCATGAGTAGGTGCTGAAAAACTAACATTTTGATTTGTTTTATTATTATTATTTTTTGTTAATTTTGTCTATTTTTTACTTGCAGTACTCTTTGTTCATACTTTTCCATACTTGATCTCTAATATCTAATGACTGCAATGAACTATTATTAAAGGAAATTAGTAAAGTGTGTTGTATAATATATTCAGAATTTTTGATATTAATGGCATAATGTTAAATATCAGTTTCAGCTTTATAATTTTACCACTTTGACTCTGTTTGTTGGCAATAGTTGGAATGCTGTGTTATTAGAAAAGCTCGCACTAATAATGTAATGTGTGTATTATTGAAACTAGCATTTTCTAGCTAAGTGAAATAGGCATGTGTGTTGGGAATTATTGTGACATTTGGAATAATTGTAGAGACTGGAGGCAGTACAGCAGTCTGATGGGGTCAAATATGCGACATTTCGAGCCATGTTAGAGGAAGACATAGAAGCTGGAGAATTTGACGATACTGGCTCAGCTGCAAATGCACTTCTGTGGCTAAAACGGTCATTATTTTCTTTTCTAAACGTTTCTCTCTTCCATCAGTAATTTGTTGAACTAGCTGCTTCTGTGCTAAACTTATTTGTAGTGCTCGAATTAAAATATGAGGGTCATCCCAAAGGTTTTCGGCCTTGACATATTAGACAATAATATTTTCTACAATCTATATATCAGTGAAATGTACATCCTTTACGAACTCTAATATTAGAGTCAGCTGCGGATATGACGTCATTGAAATTTATGACTTCATATAGCTCTAAACTGAAATGATTTGGAACACTAACGCAAACAGCATAGAATCAGGCTCACAGTTGCATGACAATTTTCCAGTCTGTAGCTAGGTTTACCAAAGTGGAGCACCGTGGCATCTGATTTTACGAAAGCCCTAACAAATATGTTTGTAAATTTCTCATTTGCATATATGTGAATATACAATAGCCTACATTTGCGCTAGCCGCAAATAACAGCATTTGAGTCAATTACGACTTCATGCAAATACGAGGGGAATTCAAAAAGTTTTGAGCCTCAATATATTGGACAAAAAATTTATATTGTCTATATATCAGTAAAAGGTACCTACCTTGCATGTTCGTGTGAGCAGATTGTGGAAGTGATGTCATTGTAATTTATGACGTCATATAGCATTAAGCTGAAATGATTGGTGCATTAACACAAGCAGCATTTGAATCAAGCTGATTGTTGCATGAAAGTTTTTTAGTCTGTAGCTGGATTTACCAAAGTGGGGCTCCTTGGCATCTGATTTTACGAAAGCCCTAACATCTATGTTTAGGAATTTCTCATTTGGGTCTGTGAATATACTATAGCGGCCTAATCTGTGGTAGCCGCAAATCAAAGCACTTTAGCCAAAATACGATGCAATGCCAATATCTGATGGTATCAGAGACTGTTAATTATATCAGTTGTGTTAGTGAAAGGCCAATCAGAATTTGTGACTAATTACATGGACCTCTGATGGGCAGGTGGGCTGGGAGGGGCCCAGGAGCAAGTCTGCGCAATTTTCCCAAATTTCAGCAGTGCAGTCCAGTCCAAATTCTACACAGTTACTCAGCTGGCTGTTCGTGACTATGACTTTCTACACCAAGACCACAGTGCATACAGCAACGACCTTACCCCCAGTGACTAATATTATCTGTTTTGAAATCTTAAATCTGATAATGATGGTGTCCACTATCCATGATGATGAATGACTCAACCCTCTTTCGTTGACGCTGGAAATTGGTTCTACTTAATGCTCTGTGACGTCATAAATTACAATTACGTCATATCTGCAACGGACTCATTAGAGTTCGTGAGTATATAGAGTATGTATATTTCACTGATATATAGATTGTGGAAAATATTGTTGTCTAATATGTCGAGGCCGTAAACTTTTGGGATGACCCTCATTGTGTTGGCCGTTATGGCTTTCCGGTACTTCATCGTTCACATGAAAAACACACTGCCATTTCTTCTCTGAGATAGTTGCAAAATGAAATGCTTAATACAAAATATTAAGGCAAAGTTCCCCTGCCATCATGCATTTTTTTACACTTTGAGCCTTGCTCATTCGCCAGAGTTACTTTAGAGACATTGACAAATGAGGCTATGTTTCAAGGTCTAAAAATGTCCAATCTCAGAAATGTGTTCATGGTGCTAAAAATGTTACAGTTTTGCAAATATTTCATTTTTCATGTATAACCGTGGCCTAAAGCATTATTCGTGTTACAAGTATTTGATTGTTTTTATGTTGTTTAGAGCGTTGGAGTTCTTCTGTGCCTTCACATCTCTGCTGGTGTCAGAGTACAGGGATGGGTCCTTGGCGGACAGTCTGCTCAACGCCGTCTATCTGGCTTACGACCAGTCACTGAGCCGACACCACAACTGGTTCATGCGTGGCACATTCTACGTAAGTTTCTCATTTCGTTACTCTGTGTTTGGTATTGTGTATATGTTGTGGTGTATTAATTGAGAACTACTGTTTCCTGTTGGTGGCGCATATGATTTTATTTCACCTTTTATTTTTAAAAATCCTGTATATAACATAAATATGCCTAAATGAATTAATACACACTGTACAGTGAAGCAATTAATGGTTTATGTCAAAGCATTTTAGCAAGACTCTACATGGCTTGAGGTGCATGTAGTTTGACATGTGTAAAATAAAACAACAACATTTGCGCAGATCTTATAGTGCTGTGAACTTTCTGTGGTTAGTCCGTGGATCGTGTAGAAAATATTTTAAAGTTTTCTTAGCATGACTGAAGACGTGTTGAATGTTAGAGGTAAAAACATAAACTGAAACAGTAAAACTTTTTGGGCTGCAGAAAGTTTTTTGTTGTTGTTGCAAAGATTTTCCTAGTTTCTTTCACTTACCATCAGCTTCATCGTTCTTTGATCAGTAGTTTGATTTTCATTCACGTGTCTCATCATTATGGCTTTGTTTAATACAGGGTAAATGTTACTGAACTAAGTTGTATTTTTGTAGCTGATAGCTCAGGCAATGCCATCACGAGGGTCATTTTTCAAGACGCTTGCCAACGGCCAAGAGTCCATGGATGATAAGGTTAGTTGAACTATGTGCTGGTATTTTTATTATCATTGTTACAGCATCAGTGATCTGATACTAATGAAGACCTGTGCAAGAAGTCTTCTCATAAGATGTTTAGCCACGATGGCTCAATGGTAGGAAGCAAAGAGTTTGCATCAGCGGCTGTAAATCTTCTTGGAGAATGGTTAGTAGCGGAGTACCACAGGGGTCTGTTCTGGGTCCAGTTTTGTTTCTGATATTTATTAATGATCTGGATTCTGCCTTGGTCAGTATGATATTGAAATTTGCAGATGACACCAAAGTGCTCAGGAAAGCCAATAGCGACAAAGATAGAGAAATTATTCAGCATGATCTTCATAGAGTGCTAAACTGGTCTTACATGTGGCATATGCCATGCAATACGATTAAGTGTGTGGTCATGCACCTAGGTGCCAGGAATGCTCAGCACACCTATGTCATGGAGAGTCGGCCACTGGAGGTTGTGACAGAGGAGAAGGATCTGGGTGTGACTGTTTGTAACAATTTGAAGTCAGCTAGACAGCGTCAGTTAGCATATGCTAAATCCAGTGCAGCACTTAGTCTCATCTCAAGAACCATCTCCTTTAAAAGTGCCAGTGTACATCCTACTGAAGCCAATCAAATTCTGATTGGCCTCACCTAGAGTACTGTGTTTCTGCCTGGTAGCCGTATTATGAAAAAGACAAGTTCTTGTTGGAAAGAATCCAACATCGGTTTACGAGAATGATTCCAGGCCTCAAGAAATTACCGTACGATGAAAGCATATGGCAGTTGGGTTTGTGGACCTTGGAAGAGAGAAGGAACGGAGCTGATTTGCTGCAAGTTTTCAAGATGTACAAAGGACTATCTTCAGCTAAGTTCAGCGATTTCTTTGCTCTCAGTACGTCAGTTACAACACATGGACACACCGCCAAGATTGCTAAATGCAGATGCCGTCTGGACATTAGACGTTTCTTTTTCTCCTCAAGGGTGATTGATCGGTGGAATCATTTGCAGCAAAGTGTCATAGACTCCAGCAGTGTGAATTGTTTCAAGAATGGTTTCGAGCACACAATAAATACTTCGATGGGCTTCTTTATGGACTAACCAGTCCGCTTAGCCCTACGGCTGAACCAGCTCCGGAGATTCGTCTACCAGTCCAGAGGCGGCCACACCTGGTATGTTACATGCATTACAGACAGACTACAGATGGACGATAGCTTGTGCCATAGGCACAACTTTTATTTTCCACAAAAATGGGCTAATTTTAGTAATCATGTACATGTAGACAGTTGGAAGCATGGATGTAAAAAACATTCCAGAAAAAATAATAAAAACATTAAAAATGTAAAAAACGTGGCAAAAATAAAAATGTTGATAAAAAACGTTAGCCTTAATTTGTTCGACTTCTTGCCTACAACCTAATGCTGCAATTGCAGTGCAGCTAGAACTAAAAAAAAGAGATATTATTTTATACAATTTCAATTCAACGGTGTAGTCAAAAGACCACGTATCACTAGACTAGGTAAGTAAACTATCACCACTATAGCCTATTAATTCGTTTATGTGGCCTTGACTTGACTGATGAACTGTCATAAACTGTCGACTGCAACTCACTGCTCTACAGAAGGCTCTACTGTGTCCTATTCAGATTCTTGAAATTCTCGATGAGCGAGAAATGTAATTCTCGAGATCGAGAATTTTTTCGAGTCTCGAGCGAGTCGCGTCTCGTTAACATCCCTAAAATTAACATACCTGCATAGACTACATGTTCATTGAAGCAGTGAATAAGATTTAGTGTGTGAGGGTCAGTCAGAATAAGACTGCCAGCCTTCTCTAGCGACGGCTGGTCTATCGTTATGGTTCTCAGTGTAGTCAATATGGGTACTACTATATTGTAGAGGTCTGTTTTGATCAGCAGTCAACACATGATGTAACACTATGTGTGTCGTTACTGCTGACAGGTTGTTGAAGACATGGACCAGTTTGTGCAGCTTCTCTCACCAAACCTCGCCATCATTAACCAGATCTTCACTGACCTCGGCCGGCCTGACAATGTCGACAGCACTGAAAGCACCGACAATGCTGAAAACACCGATTAGCCATCATTCTCCACTGACAGTCCAGTGCTGTGGCCAATGCATTGCTTTCTTGTCATCCCTTTTCTTATCTGTCTTGTGCAGTGCTTGCAAGTATACGTGTATTAGGCTAATTTTAACCATTTGTACATAAATTTGCATGCCTTCAATGCTTTGTCTGGTAGTCAAGGTGACAGGAGAGTGATGTGCAACTTGTAAAAAGTTCCCGTTCAGCAGTTCCCGAGAGTTATGTTTAGGGACTAGTGAAACCTGTAGTGGCCCTAGAAAAATCACAAAATCAAAAGTAGCAGTAGTGGCAGTTTTAGCACATCAGTCCATGAGTTATCAGTTAAGAGATAGTGGAATCATGTGGGAAAAATCTGCAAACTGAGCACAGTAATTTTCAGTAAAATATTATATGCACATATTTTGCTAATTATTATGCATGGATGATGGATTGTGCAAGTCACTTTTGCCATCACATATCTACTTCTACTTTTGATAGTCAGGAACAGAAAAAATACTACGTAACTTAAAATAGTTAAAATCATAATTTTGTGCTTGTGCAAAGGGCTAAAATGATCACAGTCGACCCACGATATCTAGTCAACAATAAGTAAGCAAGCAACAGCAAACACTGTATGAACAGTAGGACTAACTCAGTTTGCAAGTTTGGAGTTTATAAAATGTGCACACTTTTGGATGCAGCTGAATTTCATTGGAAATTGATAAATTCTGTGTAATCACATAATTCCACTATCTCTAGTTATCAACATTTCATTACTGCAGTGAAGGTATTTTGACAATGAATTAGAAATCAAAGCCAAAATGACTGCACAAGTGCAATGCAATTAGTTATTTAACTCTTCTCGTGTGTTGAATGCAATTTGTCCATTCGTTTCCATTTCTCGTCTTTCCCTGGTTCTTTTCTGAGTTACTGTTTTTTGTTCTCTCTATAATGTCAACACTTGTAGGTGCATTTTTGTTTTCCGTAGACATTGTACATTGGCACATTTTTTTCTCAATTTTTCCCTGATGTCATCATTTTGATCAACCAAGCCAGCAGCCACTGTCACTAGTTATTGTTTCGTAGCTTGCGTGTTAACACTGAGCTGCAATGACAGCCATTTATTTCCTCCTCCACCGAAAAAGAAAGTTATACCTTTGGCTGTCTGTTCATCGGCTATGATTCAGGGTGGCCACTTTTCTGGAAAACCTGGAAAAGTCAGGGAATTGAAAAGTGGTCAGGGAAAAGTCAGGGAAAATAGGAAAAGTCAGGGAAAATGAATTATTACAATTATTCAGTTGCCACAAGTATTGTTCAGACAGAAATATGCAACAATGGAGTTCTTTACTTGATAAAGTTGTTCATCAGATGCTGTCTGAAAGAAGAAATTGCAGAATGAAGAATGTAGTTGTCATAGATACGTCAGTATATATGAGTGTTGCAGAGAGAAATAAGTGCATATTTTATATCGCTACTGTTGCGAGGGGCGATTCTCCATCTGTGTTCCCTTAAAATGTCTGGAAAAGTCAGGGAGTTTGATCATGACTGGAGACTGGCCACCCTGATGATTAGATTTTAATAGCCATCTGTGTCTCAGGCCTGATCTGTGATTTTTTTGTAATTATAAGCAGAAAGAAACATTCGCCAGGTAGGTAGACCTAGCACTAGTGTTGGTGGAGGTTTGTGATCTTCGATCATTTCCATTTGCCATAACTCTTACGCATCTTGTTATTATGTCGATTTATTTTTATGGCTATACATGTATGTTGAAGTCCTGACTTCAATGAGAATGCAATTTGTAATTTGCATGTAGTGAGTGCCAACAGTGCACATCTTACACACAACTGCCTACTTGTTTTGCTATCTTGTTGGTTTTAAGAATGAGTTTTTATTCTGCTTGTGGAAGTTATGATTCGTGCAGAAGTGGACTCAAATTATACATCAAAAATGAAGATCAGGAGGCTAATTTATAAAACTTCCTAGGTCATTCAAAGGTCTGATGTCAACAGTGCACATCTTACACAAAACTGCCGAGTTGTTCTGCTGTCTTGTTGGTGTCAGGAATGAAAGTGTTTTTATTCTGCTTGACACAGTTATGATTGATTTATCATTCACACAGAAGTGGAATCAACTTATCAGTCAAGAACAAATATCACGGGAGCTAATATTTGCAAAACTAACTAGGTTAATTCTAGGCAAAACTTACGCATAAAGTCTGATGCTGGAATAGCCTATGAAGAAACCCCAATTTACAAAAAATCCTATCAGGCCCGTCAAGAGAGAGGGAAAGAATGGTAGTTTTCCTGCATGGGCTCCACAAAATCTGGGGGCCCAGTCATCGCTCAAAAAATATATTTGCTATATGTTTGACAGCAGAACTGATCATCTGAACTGAGCTTATGACAGTCATCTGTTATTTTAAGATGATCTTTCAACAAATGTGACTGTTTCTTGGACGAATAGATGTATTCAGTATTCTAACCAGCAGACACCCCCCCATATAAGGCCCCACAAGAATATTTTCTAGGCACAGCTGGGTATGCGAATTATTCTTAATTTAAACATGTTTAACTGACATAAATTCATATTTTCATGATCTGCAACTTGTACAAAAGAATGCTGACAGTTACACTCTGAAATCTAGCTTTTCTTAAATACAAGCGTCAAATGGGCCACATCAGGGGTATTGGCCATTGGTCCGTCAGGCTGCTAAGCCTAAAACTGTTCTGTAGCACTGGTGCGTTGAGAATATAAATTCACGTATAACATTCAGAAAGTCGTCCAGGTCGATGTGCTGCCATTTCCGCTGAACATTCATCGCAGACAGCAGGTCACTAATCTTCTTCATCTGTCACAGCACAGTATAAGACAACTTCATGATACAATTCATTTTACTAAGAACATGTATTACGGTGATGGAAAATACACATATCAAAAGTTATGCATCAAAATTGCTGTAATAATATGTATACAATATAACAAACAAGGTCTTGAAGACAAGTTCAAAAAGCTCAACTTTCAGCAGCAAAACACAGTCAGCTTGGTATAGAGGTGTTATACTACTAGACCTAGACTGTTTCAATGCATTCTGCTCATTTTTGAAACAGTTGAGGCGAATAGCAGAGCTAACAAACGAGTATAAGAGAGTATATAATCTTTCTGACGGCATATTTTGCACTACATAATCCAAAAAGTGGACCCGTAAATAATGCAGACAATATAACTTCTTTCAAATGCACCAAACGTAATGACGTCAATCATTGCATTCAGTGCATTTGAAAAAAATGCTGAAATTAAGTGCCTGAAAGTTTCAACCATGAATGGAACCAGAAAACACGTCAGCCCAGTGCCAACACAAAGTACAGCCAATCAGCCATCCACCCAAACTGTCCGGAAAAAAGTAACCCCCTAGACATTGTACAATAAAAAGTCAAATCTGGATGAATCTGATTAAAATTTAGTATACTGGTACTTAATTAGCGATAGCTTTCGGAGCGAGTTTATGTTTCGCTGGCATTTATTTTTTTATTTTCTTTTTTTTCTCGCAAGATCTCCGAGCTCCGTCAGCTGATCGCCGCAAAATTTTGCATGATGCTCAGAAGTGTGTTCAATTTTATAATCCAAATCCAAAATTTCGAAGGGCCTCTGCCCAAAAACGTGCAAAATTTGGCCCAACGTCGGTCGACTTCAAACTTTGATGGCGAATATCTCTGGAACGGATGAAGAATTTTGTTTATACTTGTTCAGGTTTGACATTTTTATTGTATAATGTCTAGGGGGTTACTTTTTCCGGACCCAGTGTAGAACCATGCAACTCTAAATGTATCCCTGACCTTAGTCCTTTTTAACTGAAAATTTGCACACCAGTTACTCCATCCATCGGGAACGCTGGCACCAATTTTGGATTTATTGTGCCTTAGGTTTTTGGCCAACCACTAAGGCCTTGGCTACAAGTTTCTATCAGTGTGTTGTCTGTCTGTCTGTCTGTCACACGTGTATTATCGCCAAATGCTTCATCTTACCGTAAAACTGTGTGAACAAGGAAATAGGGTTGCATGATGGATACCCTGTGGTACTAAATCGGACCACTTTACAAGCCCCCATTTCCCAAATTGGGCTACTAACTGCACTCAAATGCTTAACTGCAGGCACCTCTAGCAACAGCTGGGTTTCTTGTTGAGTTAGCTACAAACAGATAGATGTAGTGAAGGATGGGTAAGACCATCATAATGGGTGTTATTAGGATAGCCACAAAGAAATTAAGTTTTGAAGACAGTTAATTCCAGCTTCGCTTTGACTTCTTCGTTTTGACTTGCCTGACAAGCTCTCATCAACATCATCGTCGTCGTCATCACGTTCACCAGTCTCAGCAACCGATGCACTGGCACTGGCAGCTGCTCCTTCTAGCTCTGCTTCCATCTCTTCCTGTTCATCTGACGAGCTCTCCGATTCTAACCACTCCTATCAACCATGGAATCCAGCGACATAAACATTAAACAAGACCAAAACGTGCACACCAAGACTTAAGATTTAAAAAATCCAAAAACCGAGACCAAAAATCAAGGCCGTCGAGACAAAAACTAATATTAGATTCAAGACCTGAACAATACCTTAATTGAAGTGATACCAGTTTTTAATCAGCTGCCTCGCACGAATTATGTAATGCACTCATGGTCTTTTACTGTTTAATGATGTGGCATTATAACAGAAGTCCAACAAGACAAAATGCATGCATCTCAAACTACCCACTACATGAACCCTAACTCTAAGCCTAACCCTATCCCCATCACTAATCCATAATCCCTAACCTTGACCTTTACCTAACCCTATCCCTATTCCTAATCTTAATCCTTAACCCTAACACTATCCTTAAACTTATTTTGTAAACCTAAGCCTATATCGCTGTGTCCAGGTTTTGTCATTCCCAGCTGTTGGGACACCTTGGGGCTCATAGGAGAAAGACCTTAACCTAATCAACTAGTCTCCAAGTAAGACCAACCTGTAGGCATGATAAATAAATGTTATAAAATGTGCTGTGCCAAACGCTTAGCAAGCCTTGCAAAATATAACAATCGAGATTAGCACATTTGGTGTCAAAGCAATACTGCAGCCACTGAATCACTGCAACTAGGATGACAAATCTAAATCTAAAAGGCATCTAAATCTAAAAGCAACCTGGGCCTGGCATATAATTATCAGAATACAAGGTACTGAATGTTGGAGGCAACGAACTAAAAATAGGTTACAAGAAAATATCTCACATATCAAATAACTTCAGAACACCCAGAAATTATAAGATTCAAGCTACAACTGCGACTGACAACCAAGCCAGAGCGATTTATAACCTGAGTGGAAGTGTCCAGTGGAATTATCGTTTTCCATTCGTCCATTCGGTGCAGATCCAGCGAATAAAAGTCCGACAATGTGATCTGCCGATCGCCATCCTCAACCACCCCTCCATACAGAAACAGAGTCCCACGCTGAACACACATCAGGGGGTTCATCCGCGGACATGGAACAAAACATTCTGCTGTCTGTTCAGAACAAATAGTTCCGGGCGTCGCGGATGCAGACGGGTTGGACTGCGGTCCAGCAATGGTGACCGTAAAAACGCCATCAGTAAACGTCGTAACTAAAGATTCAGCAGCAGGAGTGGTGGTGGCGTTAGTAGACTCGACATCTTCAGTCACTGCAAGTCTCTCAATACCTCTACCTACACCATCACCGTCATCACTGGCTTTCACGATGTCATCATCGTCATCAATGTCAGATGCAGCATCATCACCTCCGGTTCTCGGCTCTGTCTCATTGGTGTCATTTTGCTTTCTTCGATGACGCCTTCGTTCAACCTCCTTGTCTGCCGTCCTCTTTCTAATAATGCACAACAATCACAGCGCAAAAACGTTCACCATAAATTTTCGAAAGTCACTGACAAATCAAGTAAGTTTTGTTACTTCAGCAGCAGGAGTACAGCCAGATTACGCCACACATAAAAGTGCTCGATGCATTAATATACAGTACTTATGTACACTATAAGCAGCTCTAGATCAATAAAAATAAAACGATGCTAATATGAGACGAAAGAGGCAATGCCAAAACGTTACAAACAAGCAGAGGCAACAAATTTACTGACACTTATCGCAGTAAAAGTGTTTAAACAAGAAATCTGAGCTAATGCTCATGAGATGCGCAAGAGCTTATAGCAGTTCCTGTTCACAAGTAATCTTGGTCTATCTCTATCCAGTTCATCGCAATTTACTCTTTTGCAGCCAAAAATTGCCAAAAAATCACTAAAAACCAATATTTTTAAGGTTCAAAGTCATTTAAGGTCATCAATGTTAAAATTTCTAATTAAGAAGCTCGTCGCCAAAAATTTACATCAATTCAGTTTAAAGAGGGCAATAGAAGTTTTTTTTCATACCGTAAGAACTCCTGATGCCAACGACCTTTATCTAGTTCAAGAGCATACATCTCATTGTAGAAAATACCCTTCATCGACTCTTCATCTTCTTCCTGAACAAATGTTTACATGCAAACATTACACACGGATCATGTATTGCACCAACACTTCACACATCATGTATAAGCTGAAATTAACAGATAGCTGATATGACAGTTTCTGCAACAGTATAACAAGACACTTTACCAGAATATCATTTGAAAGGGGTCATCCACAAAAAACGTCCGCACTGAGGGGGTAGTTGGGGTCAAGCCAAATGCAGACAAAAGCAGACAAGGGGAAGAGGGAGGTTTCAGTGAAAGAAGACGTCCGCACTTACACATTTAGGCATCTGATTTAATTATAATTAAGGAGTGAAAATCGGCAGCTCACAGCAACGCACATCAGCAAGAGGCAGATCAGACAGACGTAACTGACACCAGTTGTAACATAGCCCCAGCACTGAGGCAGTCCTGAGCCATCAGCGCTGAGACTGCAGATAAGTAAGATGAGATTCCCGTCCCTTACCATGACACAGCACTAGCGTGGCACTCTCTGACGAATGCTGCATGGCTAGATGAACACACATAGGCATTACTAAGTGGTTATGTTCAGTGAGTCCAGGTGCGAACGTCTGCAGAGGAAGGCGTGAGAGATTAAGCCAATGCGGAAAAAGGGGAAGGAGGTCAATTTTGGCTGATATTTTGCAGACGTTCTTTATGGATGACCCCAAACTGTAACCAAAATACATTGCGAAGGCTGCCTAACCCTCCACAAAATGCCACAAAAAATCCATGTACAAGTTAAATTTGGCGTAATCCAAACAAATGAACAGACCCTGCCAAATAGTGTTGTTCTTTAGTGAATGCAACTATCCAATGGCAGTCTGTCAGTTAGGGATGTTAACGAGACTCGACTCGCTCGAGACTCGAAAAAATTCTCAATCTCGAGAATTACATTTCTTGCTCGTCGAGAATTTCAAGACTCTGAATAGGACACAGTAGAGCCTTTTGTTCAGCAGTGAGTTGCGGTTGACAGTTTATGACAGTTCACCAGTCAAGTCAACGGTAACTGAGTTGGGCGAGATGAGGTGGGTGGCCCCCCACCATCAGCTCAGCGTGGAGTGTTTCATGGACTGAGCACATGGCTCGTTTTCAAAGCCGCCGACGTTTCCGTTTGATGTGAACTTAGATAAGCGGCCACCAGTGCTTGCTGTAGACTGCTCACTGAGAGCGCCCACCTTCATTGGCCCACAATAGCTGTTCATGTTTCTCAGTCACAGTATCTTGGTCTGCACCACAGGTTTATGCTAACACTGCCAAGTGCCTGTAAGTTGCACGCTGTTGTCACTGTAGCATGCGCTGCCTCTCTAATAAATATACCATTTGAGTTTTATAGTCAATTAGTCACTAGTGACTGATGGCTCAAATGAACGTATCCCTCACTCTCCCCCACTGCCTTGTGTGGTGTTGCCTCCCAGATATGTGCGGACACCGGATGCATCTGCTTGTGGTTGCAGATCCACAGGATTTTTTTTGCAAATGTGAACTGACACAGATTGCGTTCTGTGACAGGTGTATTATTTTTTCTAAAACTGCTAACAGAGTTGAGAAAGAAAACATGTTTACTTATGTTTTGGATAAGCAAAATGCTAAAGCCCTTTGGTCTTTATCACCATTATTTTGTCAGTTATTAAGCTAACTACTAAGTATAATACATGCCTAATAAGTGCAGATGCATACTGACACACAATATTTCTCTTCCGTTGTGGATGCGAATGCGGATCCTTGGTCAAAATCCGCAGACTGACGCGAACTGAAAATTTCAGGTTCCGCAAATCTCTGGTGCCCGCAGCATCAACAACATGTCTGCAGGCAGATGCTGGTGTCTTATCTGCATGACTGACACCTTTCGATGATTAAGGTCGGTCATCAAGTTTTTGTCGAGTCCCGAGAATAGTAATTCTCGTATCGAGAAATGAAATTCTTGAAAATTAACATCCCTACTGTCAGTGGATGTCTTCACCTGTCGTCACTGTTTGAAAACTATCGACAATGCCTGTCAGCTGCGGGCAATGACAACTGCCGTCAAGCGATGCCCCCTGATTAACAAAATGGCCGCCAAACACCACAAGGGAAACATGGAGATCCTGTAAATTCATCTAGTATGAAACCACTGGTGTTCAATTCTTCATCTCTTCAGGGCATTGCCCTCAAATATTGGCAGTGCCAGATGGACTCATAATGACAACATAAACAACAACAAAGTAACTACACTGTGCCAGAATGTTTCACTGACCATGGACTCTGGTTTTTATCGTACTTTTTCATTTCATTTTATTACTGCACGTTTTCCAAGTTGCATATTGTAGCACTCATGTGCTATAGATGAGGGGTGCCACAGCAAATAAAATATGATATAATAGCAGCACACACATAGTGCATAGTGCAGACCTCATCGAAGACGCCGCCAAACAACAGTGCCAGATTGGGCGTCGTGGCAACCAGTGAAGAGCTGGAGCGTGGTGAAGGTCTGCAGCCAGACTGCTTCACCTGCTGCCATGTCACTCTTACCTTGTCATCCGCATCTCCCACCGACGATGAAGATGACCTTATTGCTCCACCTCCACACAGTCAACAATAATAACAATAACTAAAAATTTAGGGCAGGGCTCAATGGGAAGCTGTCCGATGCTGAAAGGCTGACTGTCTTGGTCCACAGCTGCTGAATGCCGTAAAATGCCGCTCTTTCCAAAACCCCTCAACAAATCTCGCTAAAATTTAGCAAATATAAAAAAGAACTTCTTCTAAGACTTGCTGCAGCAGGATATCACAAGTTGGGTTCCCTTTGGGTCGGTCATCCAACCAAAGGTAATAAAAAGGTCAAAAAAGGGTTAAATGGTCATGTACAGCTCACTTTTTATGAGAAGTCAGCTGCCATGTGGGATCACAGTGCTACCAGCAACCTGCCACCCAACACAGATGAACATGCCCAACCTTAACCCCAGCCAGACAGACCAGTACCGGTATGCTATTTACCTAAATCCGAGAGACAGAAGGCTGAGTGTACCTAGGTGATGGTTATGCACCTAGATGGTTTACCTGTCCACAGAGTCATTCAATTCAATTAGTAACCACTTAATAGCGACCTGACTGGGAGTTGAACCCACAAACTGTTGATCATAAGTCCAACACACTACCATAACGCCACAATGAAAAATAAGAGTACTTCTCAAAAACATAGAGCAGTACCGATCTCGATATGCTTAGCCCTCAGGCAGGCATGAACACAAATATGGGGTCAGTGCGTCGTGCATGTTCCAGTGCCTGTTTGTGCCCAGTTTTCACCAATGATCTTTGCATCTAACCATGGAGGGATGGCCAGGCTGAGTTAACTCAGGTGGCTGATTACACACTGAGACCATTTACCAGTCTGGTCAGTCAGTCACCCATCCAAGAACTAACGAAGCTTGGTGTAGAATAACTTTGTCTAAAAATGTGCTACAACTGAGCCAAGCCAGTGCAAAAAAAACTTGCAAAATAACAAAAACACAAGGATGATGGAGCACATGAGAAACTGACTGTCGAACGTGAGTGCAAACATGTCGGTGTGAACTTGTCCGCGGTCGACGTCATGTTTGATACGTTCTTTGCTGTATCCACCGTAGACAATGAGTCGACTCTGATCATGAGTCACGGCCATCACACACGCTAACAATTAGACCAGTAACAGCA
>Ga0209367_1000572_pt1 | contig 38168 bp, 27 predicted proteins | sample WorMetLIZISLAND2_FD_187412 | JGI IMG/M metagenome (GOLD analysis project Ga0209367, IMG submission 187412) | Marine gutless worms symbiont microbial communities from Max Planck institute for Marine Microbiology, Germany - Olavius geniculatus... ...
CTAGAGACCTTGGGGCAGTCCACGGTGAAGATTTCGTGATCCTAGCTTGCACCGTTTTGATACAGCTCACGAGTGTGACGGACGGACGGACAGACAGACTGACGGACGCCCAGACGATGGCAAAGACGCGCGAAGCATTCTGCTTTCGCGCGTAAAATATGTGAGATTAATTGATCGATTGATGATTTTAATATTATCGGATGTAGGCTACTCACGGCGCAATAGAACGAGTCGGGTCCATGGATGATCTGGCATTGCTTGTCTGCGCTGTAGCGTTGTCCTGGGTAGTCGGTTATGTTCATTGAGACGTCGTCTGGTGCATTCAACATGCAGTTACGATCACCGCTGCAACAATTGCACAGCAGTCATAAAACAGCTTAATTCAAAGACTGCAGTAACTCAGTGGCAAAAAGGGAAAGAGACAATTATCCATCATAGTTTTTTGGCTGCCGGAAAATTGAAAATTGTCGGAAAATTCTTTTTTGTCAAAAAATTCTTATCCAAAAATTTTCATCATCCACAATCGCCTCTGTCGAAAATTTGCGACTGTGTGTTATGATTCTGTAACGGTTATAAAATTTTAGAAACGTGGGTTTGTTTTAAAGCTTTGTAGCGAGCGGGGAGGGCAGGGAAAACGGCAACGACACTATATCTCGTATACCAGTTACATTTTAAAAACTGGCAGTTGGAAATATTTAAATACTAAACGCAGGTTGAAACTAGAAGGCGCTCGTTAGAGTGTATATTTCCGCCAATTCGTGTATAGGCCTACAGACAGACGGACAGACAGACACACACGCGGACAGATCGATCAATCTCATAATCTCCTCCAATTCACTTCGTTTCACTGGCGGAGATGAATATTTAAATACGACTTCAAATATTGACGTATATGCTTTAGATTCCGTACACAAATGCTGAAGTACAACTTCGAGCCGCACCGGCTCTCCTCCGCAATGCTGTTGCTCATCCGAACAAGACGGCTTGGTTTCTTCAAACACGTAGCAAGGACGGGCGACTCGCAGGATACATTCAGAGCCCTCCTATACGTACGTCGATCTGCGGGCTCCTCAAGGACTTGAAGCGCCGCCCAAGTCGCCCACGTCACACCCAGCTACGGACTCTGGAAGCTGAGTTTCAGCCGCTCAACCACGGACTCAACTCGGCGTGAAGACTCACAGAAGACCGACAACATTGGAGGCAGCTCGTGGAGACGGCTACGCTCTAGCCTGGGCCATGCTCTTGACGATGATTATAATTACTTTAAATACCTGCATTCGTAAGAATTTAAACACTTGCCGTTAAATAAGGCCTTAGTATCTGTAGACCACGACCAGCTCGCACTGGTAGACCTACTGTTTTCATAACGTAGGGCCTACGGCTGAAGTCGTGCGTCCTCAAGCAAACGACGATGTAGTCTATGCGATCTGATCGCAGTCTAAGTATAGAAGTTAGACCACTGTCTGGAGTGGCACACGTTCATACTGCGTACTCACTTATCCACTTTAGACTGTTGCGGTCTAACCTATACAAATAGTATTTCGAACATTTTAAGCATTTAGATAGCCCTACTTCTGTTTACAACACTGATAATATTATAGGTATATGCTAACTCGTTAAGGTAGCCGAGGTAGTCGCGGAAGTACTGTATGGAGCAGTGTGAGAAGTGAAAAGGATTGTGGAACGTCGCGTTGGTCAAACGTTGAGGTGCGGAGGACATGATGTTCTGCAGCGACCGGTCACAGTCGTTACCGTAGCCGTCGTGATGCGCCCCCAAACTGTCACGACAGACACGTATAATTACAAAAAAAACATATTAAGTAATGTTTACGATATTAATCATTAATACTAATCAATATATCAATAACTAAACAAATAAATAAACGCGACATGCCTAGCTGACACGTTCGTGACCATCGTGACCATTTCAGACAAAATTTCTGTAGCTTAATAAATAAATGAATGAATGAATAAATCAATTTCAACAGTTAGTCGATAAACTGATTAAATAAAAAAACAGCCAGATAGTAAAAAGATCCGCCAATGTTAATTCAATTTTTCCGCCAGGTGGTATCACCACATTCGGTTCAGCAGAGGTATTCCGTATCTGGCAATGCTAAAGAATCGTTCAACCCTGTTTTGGACCAAAATACTGATTCAAATCACCAACAAAATCTAGTCACTTCTAATTTAAACCAAGTTTAACTTTGCATAGAAATTTAAGTCAAATCTGCCACTAACTTTTTGTGTAATCCTGCTAACAATCCAACAGACAGATAAACCCTGTGTCATCACACAACCACTTTGGCAAATGTACTACAACGGCCTCAAAAACCAGTCACTGTTTCATAGCGTAAACTATACGAATTAGCAAAAAAATGTCTGGTTATGTTTAGTGTTCTGTCTGTTACAAATTGTTTTGTGAAACAAAAGCATAAATTTTTGGCGAAACTCATGAACAGTCAAAACTCTGTGTAGTTTGTTTTTTTGCAGAACATGCCAAGAAGGATTTAAACAACACGACGTTGCTGCGACACTTACATCGTGATTTCTTGTAACATCTTTTTCATTTTTAAAATTATGTTTAGTTAAATTTAGTTAACATTTCCATCGTCACTTTTGTGCCATTTTTGTCATTTTTAGTCAAGTTCAGTTTAATTAAGTTAAACGTTTTAGTGCTGCTATGTTTATAACGAAATAAAGATGTATATTATTATACTGACTTGTGTCCCAGCTCGTGAGCAGCGGTTTGTATATCGGCGTACTCTCCACTCTCATGGTTGATGGCTGTCCGACGCCGATTGTCACACGCTCCCGCTATGTTTGCCAGACCTGCACAGTAACGATAATATTATCACAAATCATAAAAGAGCATCCGAAATGTAGCATTATCTTAAGTCAGCATGTAACTAAACAAGTACGAGAGCAAGTACATTTCTATGGCGCACAACGCAGCTATTCTGTTTTTTTTACCCAATCACTCTGGTTTTTGTTGCTACGCTATAATTTATTGTTATATCCGAAGGCAAAATACCTGCACGCGATTGGTCCAAATCGCGTCACGTGACGTTTACAAATTCGCCATAGTCACCTCCTCAGCAACAACACAGTGACATAGTGCCTTCCATAAAGGCACTATTGATAATAATGCACTCCCATAAGGCACTATTTGATTGGCGTCGTCATCACGCAGACGACGGTCACGCCTCATTAACATTCGAGACGTCTATGACCACGCCGACGCCGAATTCATGTATTGTGGCTAGACGGCAATATTTGGCAATTAGCCGTAGAACAATTTAGTAAATAAATCTGTAAATTTTCAGATCAAAATGATAAATGGTTGCTGAGAAAACAACGAAAAACTTTAGGGGCTACTTTTTTCTGCTGCACCCTGTATATTAGCCACATGCACATAGTAGGCTATAATTAACGATAAGAACGTTCGTATCGGCAGCAAACTGTAAAGTTCCAGAGACGCACCTGAAAAGTAGACTTTAGTTGAGTCTGTTTCCGAAGCGTAGCGAAAGAAGGAATATCTGCAACCGACAGCAAATAATAATATTAAACTATCTCTGAGCTACACCGGGGCTCCGTTAGTTAACAACAATGGGACACAAGTTTTGTCATTTATTTCGTCAAATATTTGTCGACTTTTAAAAAGAATTCTCACCGGCGCACTGCGGACTATTTAATAGTATTCAAAATATAATTCAATCACAAAAGGTTCCGACAATAATTTTACGACATATAAACAACAACATACATTTGTGAAGCTTTTAGTCCTTATCGGCAATAACTGTATAAGGCCTTTATTTGTAAAAGCCCTAACCTGTAAAACTAACCCTGACCTTAACCTTAACCTTAATCCTAACCCTAATTTCTACAGACAGGGATTTTTGGGCCTAACATACGCTACCTTAGTGCACCAGAAAATTCTAACACTGTACGTAGTAGGCCTAAAGACCTTGAGAACAGAATAGCTTGACCTAACTTATTATGCAAAAGTTGAGCCACGTGGCTAACGCGGTCTGTCAGGCTGTTCTATAAGGCACATTATGCGTCTTGCCCGTCCGTCCGTTCGTATGTCCGTCCGACTGTCGTGTGCAAAGTATAGGTTTCAAAACGGTCTACCGTGTATTATTATACAAGTGTAACGACGCACAATACACAGTGCACCGTGTTGAGACGTACTTATTTCATGGCCGTGATCGTCGGCGTGTTTTGCCTGGACGCAGATGTACTGATATACAAACGCGAGACACTGTCATTCGTCACGCTTAAGTGCATGGGGTGAGATTATGGGCACTTATAATACTCCAGACACAATAGTGACCGATAAGAGACGTCACGAAATAACACTGCTTGGCTATACATACGCCGAAAACAGCGTAGCTTGATCGAACTCGGTGTACAGTAGTGGAGCGACGTTGCTGGCCCAGTCTTCCAGACTGTCCAGAGCTAAGTAGCCCTGAACGTTCGAGTCATCGACTTTGATGTGTGGAGCTTCCGTCCACGGAGAGTCGCTTGGAGTCTACAGATACAATTTTCGTCACAGACGGTCAATACATTGTACTTTACTTTACATAAAGCAGCAAAAACAATGTACAATAAACAAAGAAAACATACTACCTACGTCAGACAACACAAGCTGGATAGCATTATCAACAAAACTAAACAAAACAGTCATGCTGAAATTTTTAAAATCAGTTATGCGTAAAAATCTGCTCTTGAAGACATGACCACAAAACAGTGGCCACGAAATTTATACCGCAGGGACAGTAAGCGGGAAAAAGCGTCGATTTTGCGTTTCACGTTTGGTACGGTGTACTCATAGATACTGCGATCATGAACGCCGAAAACAGCTGACTGACCATAGCGATGTAGAAGCCGACGACGTTGACGGAGAGAGAGAAATCGCTCACAAGAACCGACGCATAACGCATGTTCATCTGAAACAAACATACACTGTTAGACCGCACACGGTCTAAACTCGTCACGTGGTATGTTGCATATATTTTTTGTTTATTAAGAATCAAAAAACTAAGCTACTAGTAAAAACAAATAATAAAAATTACTCAATAAGCGCGCTGAAAAACGTTAAGACATACAGCACTGGCAGACAGCTAAAAATGAGAAGACTTAGGCCTACAACCAGTAGCGTCTATCTTTAGGACACGAAGGCCAAGATCTAAGCGCGCAGCGAGTTGCGTAAGAAATCGGAAAGAGGTATCGCCGTTTCCAATCGTCTGCGGAGGTGCGGGGGAACGTTTTGAATTATGCTGCTAAATTACGTCAATTTAACGGCGAAAGCATAAATACAATTAGATATTAAAATTAACTTTCTCTTGCAATTGAAAAAAACGCCGTGTTTTCGTTGGTTATATAGGCTACATCAAAACGTTATCGCACGCCGTTGTAAATTTAAAAGCGACTGAGTACAAAGAGACAGAAGTATTAAATTATTATTAAATTATTATTAGTGATGCGTTATTAAAGGCTAGTTAGTTGCATTGCACAGACTGTACGAGCGAACGATCTGGTATATAGTGCAGTTCATTTTATTTGATTAGCTTTGTAGGTGTCTTTACAGTTTGTTCACACAAGCTCACAACAGCAACTAAGATTAAGCAACGTCAGAGATTCTAAGCCAGCAATTTCAAAACAAGCTAATTACAGTAATTCGTTGTTCATACGTACCCCGTTGATGATATTCGTGTAGTAATAGATCATGTTGCGTATAGCATCTTGTCTCTTCAATGACGTCGTCGTCTCCGTACTTGATATGTACCAGCTGTGTATCCAGCATAACAGAAGTAAGTAAGTAAAGTAAGTAAAGTCTAAATTTATATAGCGCATACTCAAAAAGATCTCTAATGCGCTTAATACACAGTATGTATGCCGACCGTACAGTATTATTCCCTTTGTTAAAACTATAAATCTCTCGATATATCATGAGATTATCATCTGTGTTGGGCGGAAGCTAACACTGGATGATCCCACGTGACAGACGACGCTTCGGAGCTCTGAGATGCGTTTGCCTGAAAAACTTTAAACTTTAACTTTGTAAACTACTTTCCCACTGAAAACATAGACCATTGATGATCTACTAAATGGACATAGAACGACGTAACTGAGCTAAACTAAACTTTTAACGCAATTCAGCTGCATCTGAAAAGTATAGGCCTATGAAAAGCGACAGAAGTTGGTACTGGAACGAAGTAAAATGCCAGACCAATAATTGCGTTCCCCCTACACTGTACAGCACGAACGAAGTTGCGAACCGAACGTTTAGTTCACTCCATTTGAGTTCAGTTCGTTCGCTCTGTACTCGCCTAATTAAACCATACCTGTAGTAGATAGAATAGTCGAGTATCATTAGCACTTCGACCGAGTTATGCTGCGGAGTCGGGGTCGTCGTGTCTCGTTTAACTCGACTTCGGCGTGGAATTTGTCTTCCTGCATTCCACCATTCGTTCCCTGCAGCCAGCAGCATTGCGTAGTATCAATGGCGTTGTTTCGGCAGAGAAAGCAATTACCTTTTCCCTTCCACTAATTGTTTTGCTCCTCGAAAATGTAAAAAAAATGCAAAATTTAGACCCCAAAATCCCGTATTTTGTAGTAGAATTTTTGCGGCAATAATAAGCATGCATATAATCTCATCCGCTGCTGCTGACTGTTGGAAAGCTGCAACTGCCCAACCCACGACGCCAATGCGTATAGTAAGAAAAGTGTAAATTTATATAGCGCATACTCAAAAAGATCTCTAATGCGCTTAATACATTTTGTCATCAACATTTCGCAAAAATATATGTCTTCAGCTGACGTTTGAAAGTATCGAGACTCAGTTCTGGGTCACGAAGACTGTCTGGCAGCGAATTCCAAGTCGACGGGCCCGCCACAGAAAAGCGCCGACGACCGAAACTGTTCAATCGATAGCGCGGTACGGCCAACTTCCGCTGAGTGGCAAAACGCAGATGTTGACGGCAAAGTTTGTGAACTGATGTTGTTAAAATGTCGTGGAATGGTTGAGCATGATTAATGAAAAAAGTGATTAGCTGATTTTTTACGGCTATTCGATATTTTTTTGAATCCTGGGTCATCCAGGACTACATAGTCTATTGATGTCTCGTGTCCAGTTTGAACATTATTAGGCCTACAGTGTATATCGTACGAATAACATACAACGTGTAAGAAGCAGTATAGGTTTACAGTAATGTTTATAGCCTACTAACCGCTGGGCCGTCTAATCGTTGTCGTTGTGCTGTTGCGTTCGTTGGTATGACCTGCATTGACAACAAAGCGACATTTTTAAAGACTTATTGTGTAGACAGGTCATGTTTTTTAGAATATTAGACGATGCGTGACTTGAGTAGGCCTATTTCGCCATTGTCGACAAATACATTGCTAAAAAGAAACAATAACCTATCATGTGGTGTAAACCGGAAATCTCTATCTCACCTGGTCTTAGATTGGTACCAGGTCGTGACGGACGGACAGACAGACAGACGGACAGACGGACAGACATAATTACTGTAGCTAATACGCGTTATACCTATGCTAGCTCTCGCGCGTAAAAACCATAGTTGTAATAAACTTTTGCAAACGTTTTCTATTTATTCAACGAAAAAACGTTAGAAAGTGTGGAAAGTAAAAATAGTGGTAAACGAATATATTTACTACAAAAACAAAGTTCTCCGGATGAAGTATTAGTATGTTGTTACCAGTGTTGGGTAAAATAATTTTCGAAATCAATTTTTCAAATCAAAATCAAAACCATTGTTTAAAAATTCATTCAAAATCAAAATCATAATTTTGCAAATGATTCCAAACCAAATCAATTTTCAAATAAATTGAACTCATCAAAATTATTTTTATTTTCCTACCAAACAACCGTCAAATCCGATGTTTTATTTGCATTTGATTGGTTTTGTCATCTGGCGAAATAAAAATTGATATATATGAATAGAACTCCGACTGACCGTGGTGGGCGTGTCTTGGTTCATCATCTAAGCTAAGATTCAGATCGACTGGAATCAGCCGGTAGGTGTCACTACCGAAGTCGACATTCTCGACCGTTGCGGGGTACGGGGTACGACTGATTGCACCTCGGACGTACCGGCGTAGAGAATACATCACCCCGTCGATTGTCATGCAGCCCATCTGCAGCCACATGACACAACAGCATCAGCGTCATCATTAGACCCATTTTATAGGGTGTTTACACAATCCAGCAAACGTCCAGCAAACTTCCAGCAAATGTATTCAAAATACACGTGAATTGCTGGACGTTTGCTGGATCGTGTAAACACCCCTTTACCCAGTTGCAAGACTGACAAAACAAACTAGCCTACAAGCGCAATGTTCACACAGAAAGACACTGAAAATACGCTAAGACATACAAAACTCGCAGACATAACTTTATAAGAAATAACAATCAAGATTTGAGCCAAACGCGTCTATTTTTCGTAAATATTGGAAGGGTCCGAAGGCAGAGATCTAGCGCCTCCTTTTTACTCCACTCTTATCTCTTCCTTTTTCCTCTTTTCTTGTCGTTTCTTTTTTCTCCCTCTTCTCTACTCCTGCTATCTCCTTTTTTCCCACTCCCTTTTCATTTTCAGCCACTTCATTTAACTTTTTTTCTTTTCTTTCCCTTAGAAGTACAACGTTTAAATTCCAGCTCGGAGGGTTTGGGGAAGCGCTGTGATCTCATGCAGCGGGGTCTTAAACAGGGTCCCAGCTGAAATCAAATTTGATGCATTGTAACCTTAAAGTATAAAATCTGATAGCAGCAATTTTAATTATTTCTTTCCATTCTATTTGAACCAAAAAATGACATTAAGGGGGCCTGGCCCTTTAAGTCACCCTTGTCCACAACGTTGATTTTATGCCCTCCATAGCCTAACAAAAACGACGTGAAGACGCATCGTGCCACAACATGCCTGTAACGCGTCAATAAGAATCGCAAATATTAAAAGTAAATGCTACGTGTTTGCTTCAACAATGATTATTTTACTATTTTTAGCGCCTTCGGTTGACACTCGTAGTTGTCGCTCGTAGTGCGGTAGAACTTGTAGTTAAAAATCCTCCTTTAAAGCGGATATTTCTTGGCAGAGGTCGGCGCCAAAGCAAAGACTACAGCCTAGCCGCCCTAGCGCCACGTGCGCTTTAAGCAGCAGACAACACCTGCACCAATAATTGCCAAAATATAAACATAGGCCTACAATGCCCGAATAACTAATAAATATTATATGAGTTTGTACAAAACAAAAATATAAAATTGGCGTACATAGTGTTGTTTTTCGCGGCCTTTCTTCGTGCTGTTGACGACTACCATCGATGCCAGATAGTTCTTGTCTTCGTACACTTCAAACGTCTGCAACAACTGCTGGTTCGTTTTATTTATTTATTTTTATTTTTATTTAATGACAAAGGGCCGCAGCCACTAACACGCCACAATAAAATAACAGTATATATCAATGAATGTCACTGATAACATAATACAACAATAGGTCTACTAGAAAAAATAAACTTTGCAATAACGAGCCAAGAATGTGGAAGTAATAGATCGTTTATTTACGCCTTATGTCTATTTTTATTACGTAGGCCTATATCGTTTTAATATGTTGTTTTAATTTTTATTTCCATACACTGACAGCGATAATTTGAATAATATGATTTTCATCAATTAAAATATCAGCATTATTAACCTCGTCACCGTCGTCATCGTCATCTTGGTCGTCTGCAGTCCACGGAGTGACGCGACCTCTTTCACCAATGTACACTTTGTTCTTGCCTCGGCGCTGACGACGTTGCTGTGTTACATCATCATCATCATCATCATCTCGGCCTTTATCCTTACGTCTGCCTGGCCGTGCGTCAAACTTGACCTTGGTTGACCTTGTGAGATTGAGATCGATGCGTCGTCCGCGGGCAAGAAAGTCGAGTCTCATCTGAACGTGTTCGGGCAGTCTTCGGATGATGTGACTCGTGTCCCATGGTCTATCACGGCTTCGACCAAGCTCGACGTCGCTCGGTTCAGGCGTCGCTGTAACGTTTAACACAAAAGAAAATGATTTTTCTGTAATATAAGATTTATAAAAGAGGCAATTCTCCACCACTCTTTTTCTGTACCATTACACAGGTAATGCACCAACGAAACAGCAACTTTAATCACAAAACTTTAAAGCATTAAGACATAAACATCAACAAACTGCAGTTGATTAGAGACGTCATAAACAGAAGTTACAGTAATGGTGTGTTTACACGATCCAGCAAACGTCCAGCAAACTTCCACCAAATGTATTCCAAATACACGTGCTAATGCTGGACGTTTGCTGGACGTATGCTGGATCGTGTAAACACCCTATAAAGCTGCCAGACGCCAAAAAAACATCAGGGCAGCTGACCATAAGACCTGCTGCGCTTCGATCGCCCTCCTACAATAAAAAAATGCTGGTGCGAAAAAATGTCAGTTGACCTCCAGGAAAAATGCGCTCCCTATTTGCTTCCCTAAAAAGAAATTCAGATTAATGCCGTTGGTGATGATATTGACACATACTCGTAGATAAGATGGTCAATTTTGTCGTAATTACTGCCGGCTGTTTTCTCATTGGCTTCAGACTTCGCGCGTGAGCACTGATGGTCCAGAGTGCCACAGCGAGCAGTGCGCAACGCACAATTATAGCTGGACCACCTGGTCTCACCATGATTTCGCTGCAGATAGATATTTGGTGCTTATTTCCTATGACAGCTTCTGCTAAGCTTAAGCGTATCTGACTAACGGGAATTATACGGCGGTGCGTCTCTTATATTCACATCTCGTGCCGGAAATGCAGCCAGCGAAAGCCGGCTGAGTTAAAGGGATAGAGTGAGTGAGCGAGCGATTGTGTTGAGTCATATAAGGGTGACGAAGGCTTACCTTACCTGTGGCGCCCTACCCAGGTAAGCAATAAATGACAGACAGTCTGTGCTAAACAGTGGCATGTACGCGGTGACTCAAAAAACAAGACGCCGAGCTTTCTACATAAGCTTGTCTTATAATCTTTGCCAGATATTGTGGAACTGCCAAAATTGTTTTGCGGAAAGACTCAGCAGAAAAATTGCAATGAAATGATTATTAGCGGTATCGCGTGTTAGAGCGCAAACGATTCCGCTTATTCCTACACATTTTTCCGTAGCGTGGTCTGTCTGTCTGTCGTCTGTCGCATCCGTGCCTTTTACTAAACAGGTCGACAGACTTGAATGCTATTTAGGAAGTTTTAAATTAGGGCGGGGAGTTCTTCGTTACGTTCTGGTCTCATGGACATGGGGGTCAACTCCCGGCAAAAACACGCAGTTGCAAGTTGCATTGCTGCTGCCGCCTAGCGAATAAAAATAAGGCAATTCCGCCTATTGCTTAATTAATTTGGTCTTTGTCATAGATCTCATTACACCTTAGCGGTGTCGCTACACTACCTTCTAAAATGTCAGTTTACGAAAATTGAATCGAAAAAAGCACAGTAACGGCAAACAAAAATGCAGGCGTACCGAGGAGATACTAGTACTAGTAGACGAGCTAACACAAAGCCGATAAGAGTACCAATGGCCACCAATTCATCACTGAACGCGTTGCGCAGCACAATTTAGCGTCACGTTGATTATTTGTCAACACCGTGGTCTTAGTGCATATAAAGAGACAACTGCTAATAAGACGAGTGGAGCATTAAAGCGCCATGTAAAACTTAAGGCGCGTACAGATCGAGCGGAACAGAACTGTCATTTCGTTAGCTTTTCAGTCCATGCATTTCATTTATTTTTTACTATGGCTTTGTACACACTTTTAGGTGCTAAAACTTAATTAGAATGTGGTAGAATCATTAGTAATAAACCTATAATGCAAATTTCTAGCACGGAATATAAAAGTAAAAAATGTTTAATGTACGACATTACTCGCAAGAGGATCTGTACATTATGGAAAAAAGAAGAAAAAGAAAATCGCTATGGACGTTTGGCTAAGACGTGGACAAAAGTTCAGTATTGTGCTGTTTTATGGTTCACGCTCTAGTTTGCACTGTGAAAGTGCATGAATACGCAACGATGCGTGGTTAGACTGCCCTACTCTATAGAAACAGTCAGTCAAATGAACACTGAATAATACACTACAATACTGTGATGTTTTAGTTATACACAGACGTCGTCCTAATTGTAGGCCTCATCTTATAAGTTAATCTATAGTTTATAATTACAGCCGCAGTAGCTTTTATCCCCTTAAATCTAAAATCAAAATCAGGCGCAAGTTTCCCCACTTTTGGGCACAAGTTTTCCCTTTTGGCTTCTTCCCATCTTTGCCTCCCTTCCATCCGCCCATTTCCCCCTTTTTACTCTAGCCTACTTCCTTTCTCTATGCTTTATCCCCTTTCCCTCCCTGTACCTTTCTTTTTTTTCTCGCTGCTGAGTAAAAATAAGGGGAAATTGATCTACACCCTTGAAAAACTTCCCTCATTTTTCACTGGGCGCAAGCTGCACCAACCAGGTATGGTGCTAGAAAGTTGTGCAGCCGTAAACTGTAATGTGGATTTGCGTAAATATTTTTATGCGTGCGAGTTATTGCCACATGGAGTACTGAAATTCAAGCGTTTAGAGTTACTAATTTAGATTTGAATGACTTTGCATATTTTTAAAGTAATTTTCTGATGTTGCATGACCGCGTTCACATATAGACACGAGTGCTAGTCCGTATAGAGGGGTAGCAGTAAACACGAGTTTGCATGTATTCCAATGGTGGTCGTTCATATTAATGCAAGTTCTGAACGAGTAGCCCAGGGGTTATGTGGCAATTGCAGTTTCTGCGCGTGGATCGTGTTCTAAAGCCCAAGACACATCGCGTCATTAAGGGCGTCATGATAAGTTACCAATCGACGTCGTAAATCGACGCCTGATTTTTAACTTCTGGCGTTGATTTTTCATCGCGACCTCTAAAATACGGAAATTAACGATTGAATTAAAGGGAAGTTTATTTATGATTGTGTTGAACGAAATACAGATCAAATCAAAAATCAATATAAACGTATTCATAATAAATGCCGTATGTCGCGACTCGCAAACGAATCGTTGTGTTTTAGTCGCTCTCTGAAAAGTGAACTGTTTAGCATGGCGTTAACAGCACGTTCGTGATAGCTTAGCTGTTAGAACTGGGCGAACACAAACTATTCTAAGATAAACTGACACGAATCAGAGGTGGTTTTAGTAAATTTTATCTGTGAAAGCAGTTTAAGCTTTAGTCCAGTTTTAGTTACCGTATATGCGTTTATTTTCAGTTGCAAATAGTATGGGCTTAAAACAACACTGCGGCTACACACTACAGTTGTGTAAAACGGCTGAACGGCCGTTTTCGCGAAAGAGATGAGATGGGCCTCTGTTATAGCCTACTGTCTGCATTGAATGAGAATCCGCAGGCTCGCCGTTGAGTCACGGGGATAACAATTGGGGTGACATTACTCAATGACGATAGGCTATAACATCACAGTCTTTGATGCGTCAGAAGTTCGTTTTTAGTGGCGCAGCTAGAAATGTAAATTGTGGGAGCTCCCATCTCATTCCTTTCCTCTGTTTTTAAGTAAAACACCCAAAGACCAGCTAGGGATCTGAGGGAGCGCCGTGAGCTTTCTCAGCGGGGTCTGGGGCGGATCTTCAGACGAAATCTCGTATGTCTTTGAAATACGAGATCCGGTGGCAGCAATTTTATTATCTTCCTGAGAATCAACTGGTCAAATTTAGTGCAGTTTAAACGTGTGTTTACACATTGTCTACGGGTAAGGGTGAAAGAAGGGCTGGGCCCCTGTTCCCCCTTGTATTATCCACTGTTGCCCGTGATATGCCTATTAATTACAATTTTGTGGCAGGATTACCTATCACACACAAGTTCATTCAGTTTGCACTTGGCCTATAAGATCGGCATTAATAAGCACCACTTGACTGGTATAAGGCAATGCATAAGTAGCGTTTTATAGTTTTGAGAAAGAAGACGTTGAACGTATGCATTTATGTAGGCTATCGTAGAGCATTATTCACTTACATGCACTTCTGCCCTGCAGCTGGAAAATTCGTGATGCAATTTGCTAATTCAAGCAATTGTTTAAAACGTTTAAATACTCGTACATTTCATTTGGCATATACCATCGTTAGCTTTCAATCGTTTGATTGTATTTGCTGTTGGCGAATAAAGTGCGCGTTAATTGCTGATTTTTTTGTGCAATTAAATAAAGAATCGTTATACGGGATGTAGGCAATTATATTTCAGCTGATAAGCTGCAAAGCAATAAAATTTTAGGCCTATTTTTTCATCTATTAAATACTAGGCTTAGGCGTGTATTACATAATGAGAAATGACCTAAACCCATCCAACTTTTTCAGCACAAACAGGTAATGTCCAGTACTATAAAATGTAATTAAAACAAGCTGGAAAATTGTCTTTCATGTGGTGGTTCAAAGCTTAATTCTCTCTTTGTACGCAACACACAGAACCAACGAGTCTAAGGAAATAAATTAATATTTAATATTCTTGTGGGCGCTATCAATTTAACTAAAATTGCCCACATTAATATGTGCTTATCTTGGCTAATTATTTGGCAGAATGTTTCTGCAAAAAAGTATGTATAATGTTTCACATAACTGTTTAGTGTTCAACTAATAAGTAGGCCTAAGTAAGTATGAATGTCAGTTGCCTATTTTATTTTGTACGTTGCATAATGCCAGGGCTGGTAAACTGTATTTTTTTTAAAAAGTTTTTAACTTTGTAGGTTTTTATGGTTTGTAAGTTTTAAAAAAATTCTGCATAACCAAGAAGTGTTTTCCTTGGTTTTGAAATTAGGCCTATAGGCTTAAATGTTCTCTATAGGAAACCCACATAATTCTCCATGCACGTCGTCTCATTTGTTGACAACAAGTTCGTCAACTAGTTGCCAACTTTCGGGTTACCAACTACTTGGCAAACTTGTTTGCCTAATGGAAATTGTACTTCAAGACGTTGCATAATGGCCGTGCACGGCTGCATCACTGGCTAATCGTCAGTGCAGGTTATGGTTGGCGGCACGTACTATGATGCATAAGTTTTCTGCCGATCCGTTCCGTATGCATTTAAGTTAAAAATCAGTTACCGTAGATGGCAGTTACTAGCAGTTTTATCACGCGCGTGTGACTCTTCAGGCCGGGGGCGGCATTAAATTACAAACAAAATAAAAACGAAAGACACTCTCCGTGTAGCAGGTTATTAGCCCAGACAATCCGTGGCTCAGTCATGTGAGGTTATTATTTACGACTGTCATAAAGCGGTCACGATGAACAGTCACGATCTTATGACCGATCGAGGCACGCCACGATTTAACCACGCGCACGTAACAGTCGCGCTCTGGTTTTTCTATAGCCAGCTTGGCATTTATAGGGGGCCTACACTGTGCCTTAAAAACATCCCCGACATTTTCAACTATAACTTAAAAACTAATTAGCAGATTTTGACAATTTTCGGTACAAATATTTCTGACACAACTTGCCATCAAACGACCATTCAGTTTCCCACCTGACCCAACGTCTGTTTCTCCGTTTAACCTGGGGAAAACACAACCAGCGAAATATCACTTTTTACTCAATGTGATATGATTGCTTAATTAAAATAACGTATAAAGACACATTTTGTTCACATTTCTGATACTTTGGCTGACATTTTATTCAGTTGTCCATTTTTCAACAGCCAGCAGTAAAATTGCTTCAGGTATTGGCCCACTATGCGAACGGTAAACGGTAAAAACGGCAACGGTAAAATTGGGTGTATGAGGCAAAAACGGTCCAAGCTAGGATCACCAAATCTTCACCGTCGGCTGCCTGGAAGATCTAGTTTTAGGAACCGTAAAGCTTTTTTTCATAAATTCGAAGGGGTCACCCCGAATGAGGGCGCTATATGAGAGGGGGTGGGCAAAATTTGCGATTTTTGGCCAATAAGTCACTGTATCTCAGTAACGGTGAGAGATAGGGCCTAGGTTACTATTAATCACTAATAGGAAGTCGTACACTGGCTTTCGATTGGCGTCGAATTCAATGACCTTGAATGACCTTGAACGCCACAATAGGGGGTTTTATGGATTTTTTTGCTGCGACACAAGGCTGTATCATTCACAAGGTGGCGCCACGGTACTGGCGTTGGTGACATATGGCATAGTTGGTAACGCGTTTCGGCAGAAACGAAGTTACTCTACGCCGGGCTCGGTTAGTACTGCGATGGGTGACTGCATGCGGGTAGGAACTGCTATAGGCTTTCGCGCGTCCCGTGAGCATTAGCTCAAATTTCTTGTTGATCCAGGTCATGATAGTGGACGTAGAAATGGGTAGAAATGTTCAAGTATGAATATAATGAATATGTCAATTTGTATAACGTCCAATTAGAGAAGACCTCAAGAGCGCTCGCAGCCAAATAAATGAGTTTTGAGTTTTTTCGCAAATGTATTTCTGGACAGTGATGAAGTTCGCACGTCGACGGGGAGGCTGTTCCAAGTGGCCGGATCAGCCACGGCAAAGTCCCTCCGACCGATTGTGGTCCTTGTGCGCAACACGACGAATGCCCTAGTATTTTTGTGACCACTATTCGGTGGTTTTACTTACTGGCTAAGTCTTGACCACAGACATTATATGGTTTTTATATCTGTGGTCTTGACTTGGTCTTGACGGACCTGACCAAGGACGTTCTATAAAGTCATTGGGCCTGACGGCACCGTAGCCAGTGCCTTTCATAAATAAGTAAACATAACGCAACGAGATTATCTATTCTATGTTGCCAAGAAGGGACAAGTTGTGTTGTTTTTATTTTGTCACTTAAAGTAGTTGTAAATTTGATAGTGTATAATTGTTTTGTGTCAAATCGTCGCATATTGTTCATATTATTTGTAACTTCAACTTTTCAACAGAAGGATGGACGTATGCGATAGCCTCGTTAAATGGGCAAGTGTTGGTCGAATATTGCACTGTGAACAGAGATTTGCGGATCGGACGATTTGGATTTGGATATTTAGTCGGCAGGGCCCCCAAACTGGGGCATCCTTAACCACTGAGTGATCCCTAACCACTGCACTCTCAAGTAACAAGGTTGTTACTTGAGAGTGCAGTATTTAGGAATCGAACCCACGACCTCGCGGTCATTGGATCCGACACGCCAACCACTAGACTACCAAGCCACACCAAGACTACTAAGCCACACTTGGTAGTCTTGGCGTGGTCTTCCATCGATAGATGGAAATTTGCGTCCGCGTCCACAGGATAGCGTTCGTGTCGCGTTCGCAAAATTAAGCCGTCAGGCGTCCACGTCTGCACTGTTAGCAGCGTTGATAATGTTTAAAATATACTGGAACCCACGGACAGCCTTTAACAATGTGGCATGTGCAAAAAAACTGCAAATGCAAGTGAAAGTTTGTTGTATTGTTGTTACTAGAGAGTAGAAACGTTCCAGTAAAAAATTCTTTTTGTTAGAAAGTATCCGCGTTCGCAAAAACGTCAAAATTTGCGTCCGCAACCACGTTCGCAGAATACTTTCGGATGCGCGTCCCGTATGCGGATGCGTTTGCACATCTCTGTGACTAAATGTAACTTATGGAAATCGTCTCAAGTTGGTTGTTTTGGTTAGTATCTTGTAGTTTTTGGTTTTTTCAGTAGTTTTCGATAGTTTTCAATATTTAGTCCTACCGTCTCTGTAACCCAGTGTTTTTCAACCTTTTTGCTGCAGCGGAACCCTACGTAAGTGTGACAATCACTCACGGAACCCCATGCAATGATAAGCGAGTTCAGCAGTGTAGGCAAAGTGGAATTTTTAGGGTGTCTGGGGACTAATGTCCCCAGCGAGTCAAGAAACAGAGAACCTGTAAGAGTGGGACTCTGGGGCATATCCCTCAAACGCTGACGATGAAGCAGCAGGCAAAAAACTCGTTAATTTAATCGTATTAGATAATATTATTTAGCAATTTTGTTTTATCTGTAACCAAAATCACCTTACGAGGCGGTTGCCAATGGCACAAACATTATCATTGGATCTTTTATTTTTTTACGCCCACGGACAGTTCAGGGGTCTGGACCCCCAGCCAGTTGCGCTGATGGGCGAAGGTTTTCATATTTTTCAAGCAGAGTGTTTCAAGAAATGAAAGTCTTTCAGTAAATAAACACACGATTTCATAATACTGACACTAGTAAATTAGTGTTCGATGTTCAATGCAAATATTCTAACATCGTTAACAACAAGAAAAATATCCAACACTGCATCCAAAGTAGACGGTGAGAGGCACTAACTTGGACTAAGCATGATCGGTGCGTAAGGAGCTACGCTTTAATGGCTTGGTTTGACATAATTTCGCATGCTAGGTTATTTTTATTATTTTTTTACTGACCAGCCGCGGAACCCCTGGCATATGCTCGTGGAACCCTTGGGTTCCGCGGAAACCCCGGTTGAAAAACACTGCTGTAACCGATAGCACTAAGTACTGAAAACAACTTAAAACTGCTTTAAAAAATCAACTTGTTTCTGGTAGTTTTTGGTTAAGGTTAGGTTTTCGGTAGCAAAAACTACCGAATATGTTTTTGGTAGTTATCGGCAGTTTTTGCTATTCAGTGCCACTCTTTGTAACTATAACTTAACTGATTTTATTTTTATTGTATTTACATTGTATGCAAAGTTTGAGATCATTGTCGTGTAATTACAGCATTAGCTGTTTAAGACAGCTGCAGATCCAGACGTACGCAATTCGCTTTTGCGCTGTAGCCCAGCTGAAGAGGCAAGTGGCGCATAACACAATCCCAGTTTTTGACCAGGAGCCTTAAATCGATCTGTCTGAAATGTGATGGGCTGATAGGTGCGGACTGGTAGTTGGCAAAGATATCTTGTGTTTTTTTTCCAAATTATAACACAATACTGTGATGATATTCACACAGTACATATCGGTCTGACTGTATTAGCCTGAGAATAAACCTTTCATTATGATTGTGTTGTAACTTTGTGAAATGTGTGTTTGTTCTAGATACAAACGTTCCAAGTGGACAGGCCTGTAAATGCAGCCGATGACCTTATCGATGGAGTTGTAATGGCACAGATTCTGCACCAGATGTGAGTTCTGTTTTGAATATAATATCACCGACAGTTGTTGATTATTTCTTGTTTACAGTGCCTTTATTGTTGTAGTTTGTTGAATTGTCATTATTCGTGAAATCGTGAAATATTCATGAATTTGTGTTATTTGCTGTTAATTAAAACTTATCATAAATACTGTACCAGCATCCGGCAATATTAGCATGTGTGAATAGAGGCTGTAAGTTGTAAGCTGAAGGCCTGAAAGACAGGGGTCGTGGTCAGTCATTTTGGACAAATTTGTGGCCTAAAAGTTGGAGGTCGAGACAAATATAATGTAGACTTAGTTATAGAATTGACTCGTGCAGTATACGAGACTGCACATGGCAGTTTATTCAAGCTTTTTAAACGTTTTTTTACACAATATTCTGGCAATTCTGCATTATCACCTGTTTTTTCACAGTTCACCGAGACATTTCTCTGAGGAGTGGATGAGTAAAATTAAGATTGGAACAACATCTGATTGGAGATTAAAGGTATGTGAAGTATGGTAACTGTTGTCTCGAAACATTGTCATTTGCATGAGAACAACAGTTTTTATGGTTGAGTGCAGACTTTGTTTTTTACTCAGTCCTTTCATCACCAGTGAAGAAATGTATTAAATACAAATTAGTTCTTTTGCTATATCATTATATACGAATAGCAACAGGAATAGTGTTGTGTGCTCTATTGATTTGTGCTTACTGCTTACTTGTTGTATTCATTTAATATATCATTTATCTCTGCAAATAGATTCATTTTTTCGAACGTACTATGCAGTTATAATTCATCGATAATGACCAAAAATTGATATAGTTTACACGGACACAATTCAGAAGTGAAGAAGTTATGGATATTTTGTGTTTGCTTTATATTTTCTGCAGAATGGTAATTTTGCATTCTTTCTCATATTTGGCAACTATTTACAAGACTACTTTTCATACCTAATCTATGACTTATAAACATATGTTGATTCTGTGGTGTAAAAAATAGTTTGTTTTGAGTGCTTGAGACATAACTACTTGTGGCTTATCTGATTGTCTTTGTTTGATAATGTAGTATAGTTGATTTGGTCTGATTACAATAGGTGAGCAACTTGAAGAAGGTGCAAAAAGGCATAGCTGCATTTTACTCTGAGGTACAGTATATCTGTTTGTTTTGCTCTTGCTTCAGAATTGACCGCTGATGGAACACTGGGTGACCACTCACCTGCAAAACATGGAAAATCTAGATTCTAGAAAAGTCAGGGAATTCCATAGTCTTCAGGTAAAAGGCAGGAACAATGAGAAAAAGTCTGGGGGAACTGTTGTAACCCTGCTAAACAAGAAGCAGGGGTACAGAAATGTGTATCTGCTTTTATGCTCAAAGATTATTTGTTCTCTTGGACTTTCGGATTTCTGGTGACTCCTTTGGTCGAAAGCAATTGCATATTCTGGCTGGGGGTTCTACCTCTGAAGTCTTTGTGGTGTATCAATGAATCTTTGCTTGCCCTACTCCCTTTACTATCTTTCCCAGATTTTTCTTGCTCTTCCCCCCTTCTCTTCTTTCCTTCTAGTTTCATTTTCTTGCTTTCCTTTTCTTCTCCACTTTTCTTTCCAGGGACCACAGAATCTTAGTCCAGCTATGGGACTTGCAGGAGCAGTGCATTTTCCCCTAGTGGATTCAGATGGAGCCAAGCTACTAAATGGTTTGTGATACATTTTGAGCTAAAAAAAAGCACTTCTGGTTATAGCAATTAACAAAACTCTTTCTCTACCCTATTTTTCGCTGGGCTTGCGTTGCACCCACCAGGTATAGGGATAGAAGTTCTTTCTTTCAGTATGTGTTGTTTTGTCATCATATACGCACTTGTTGGATATTGCTAATGGACTGTCGCTCAGCTTCAGTGGTTTGTATGTTTATGATTGTAGGTACTTCATCAACAGCTGGGCGATTCTCATATGCCAGACATCAATGCTCTAGGTAAGACACATGTAAGGGTGGCTCAGTGGTTTAACGATTAGGATGTTGGACTCATGATCAAAAGGTTGTGGGTTCGTCTCCCAGGAGGATCATGTGGTGACTGCTTGGATGGGTGACTGTCTGCAGACTATTATTGAACCATCTCGATATATAACCAACACAACTCAGTCTTTCATTTCTTCTGTTATGTTAATTGAGTATCGAACTGTCTGAAAAAGTGCTTCACCTATGTCGGATGGCAGGTAACGCTGCATGATCCCACATGGCAGGTGACGATCTGTAGCTCTTCTGTGGGTTACCGTTAGGAGCTGTAGCCAACTTTAAATTTTTTTTGCACACAAAGTTTTTTTTCAAGTTGAATTGGGCATGAGTATAATCCTGATTCCTGATATTGTGGCTTTTATTTATGCGCTGTTGGTAAAGTGTGGCACTGGCTTGGTGGTGGACTGGTGACTGCGATGTTGCTGGTTCGACTCTCGCCTGGCGCACTAGCAGTTAACAACTCTGGGCAAGTTGTTCGTACACATGTGCCTTTGTTCACCAAGCAGTATAATTTGGTACCGGCCAAAAGGCGGTGACGCTCTTTGGCTGGGCAGGTAACTGTAGGTCTGGCATTGCATTGGCCATGCATCGTGGACTCAGTGGTCTAACTACCTATCAGCTCACATCTCGACTATGCCTCTTCTCAATTATGGCACTCTTCACTGTAAATTGTGATGGTTATTTCAAGAAAGATTTTGCACATATTTGGTAATAATAATATAATAATATTGAATTAGCAGTAGGATAAGGTGCAAAAAGGTCAGGGATGACAGAGTGTGTTAATCTCTGAGCTGAAGTTATAACATTCCAGTTGCTGACTCTTGAGAGAGGACATTGTTGATTGATGAGTGGCAAGGTTCCAGGATGTGCTGTAGTATTAATGGTAACAATGGTTATTGTTGTTTGTTATTTGTTGTTTTTGTTGTAACAGTACTGGTAGTAGTAGTAGTTGTTGTTGTTGTTGTAGGAGAGAGAGCTGAGAAGCATGAGCTCGGCAGAATGCTTCAGCTGGTACTAGGTTGTGCGGTGAACTGCGATGACAAACATGAATACATCCAGCGGATCATGGGCATGGAAGAGGTTGTCCAGCATGACGTCATGAAAGCCATCCAGGAGGTTTATTGTTACATCAATCAAACTCTAGAATAGATATACAAGGGTCGTTCGATAAATACCTGGTAAGTTGCAAAACAGCATCATTCTGCTAGTTTTCAGTATCTGGTGTAAATTTCTGCCCACCTAGCATGTGCAGAAAGTTTGTCTCTGCCATACCCTTCTGGCGTCATCTGTGTTGCACATCACGGACCCTGATCGTGGCATTTGAATCTTTGGGTCTTAGGTACGTGTGCCCCCACCTTGCCCCCCACTCCCCCTATGGGCAGCCTGAGGGGGTTGAGTTGCCGAGTAACAGAGTGGACCCATTCTTTCGGCGGAACTTTGCTAGTGAGAGATAATTGCCATTATTATTTGTTTATTGTGCCGGAGCGGAATGTTTATACGATGTTGTATATCTAGTCTTCAATGCCAGTAGATGTAACTAAGTGACTGCTGGTGCTGTTTGTGATGGCAGCTGATGACTCGGGAAGCGTCTTCTTCATCCGTCCCTCCAGAAGCACCATCACGTGACCCTGATGATCAGGTTGGTTTGCTTTTTGGATACTTTTTATTTCTCAGCACCTGGCTCTCTTCTCCGTTTTCTACCATTAGTAGCAGGTTAATGACCAACTTCTCTGCCAGCTGCTTCTGCCTTTTGCATCCCCCTTCAAAGTCGCATAGTCTTTACCTGTGATGTCGCTGAGCATTTGCATCTTTTTGTTGCTTTGCCCAACATTCTGTCTTCTATAATATCCCACCACAGCAAATCATGTCACAGGATGCATCCAATTGGATGGAAGCAGCACATTTTGCAACATCACCCAGCCACATGCCCAAAAAGCCCTCTGTATTTTGTTGGGTAAACCCATGTAATGTCTACCCAAAATGTAATTCATTTCTCTTTTCTCTTTGCCTGTTTTTCTTCCTATCCCTTGCATTCTTTTCTCCCTTTGCAGGGTCCACCTCTTTAATCCAGCCAGGGGTCTGGGAAGCACTACGATCCGATGTTCGGGCACCAAACAGTTGTGGCGAATTGTCAGCTTAAAAGAGTGTTTTTAGTGACAACAGTTGTATTGACTATTGAAAGTGTCTGATGATAAGGTCTGTTATGATTATTGTCTTACTATCTGTCATACCCTTCTGGTGCCTTTTGTGTTGCACGGTCACGCACCTTGACTGTGGTGTTTGAGTTAGTGATGACTCGATTATTGCTTTCGATATCGATATATCGTATCGTATCATCGAAAAAATATCGAATTTTTCAATATATTGCGATATTCAAAAATATTGCAATATATCGCGATATTTTTGATAATATCGCAACATTTTCTACAGATTGTTCACTACACAGTGTGACTGGAAAAAAAATAACAAATGGGGTGAGTTAATGGTGTCGTAATTAAACTACAGTCATAAATTATAATTTCATTTAGAGATACATTTTTTGTATCTCAATTAAGCATACAATGCCTTGCTCAATGTTCATGTGTTGTTCTTATGCTTGTATAAGATTTACATACTTATTATTTATTAATATCGATATCGCAATATTTTGTAAAATATCGTATCAAAATTGAAATCCTGATATTGAGTCATCACTAGTTTGAGTCTTTTGATCTTAGGTATGTGTGCCCCCATCTTGACCCCACCTTTCCTCTCCGGGCAGCTTGAGGGCAGAGGGGTTGAGTTGCCGGGTAACCGAGTGGACCCATTTTTAGGGCTGGAACTTTGCTAGTTATTAGAATGTAACTGTTATCTAGGTCCGGAAGCTGATGGAAGAGTTGCAGAAAGTGTCCGATGAAAAAGATGACTATGCTCAACGATGTCACGACCTTGACTTACAGGTCCGATATAATTACATTGTGGGGTGCGATTACCAGAACCCCTATCACAAAACAGTAAAAACATTGTTATTACTCTTGATTAGTTGTGTAATTTTATTGATATTACAGCCTTTTTTCTTTTATTGTTGATGTTTTGGCAGCTGCTGCTGCTTTGTTTGGAACGACTGTCCACCAGGTGTTGCTGCGGCAGACAGTAAGCAATCATAGATGTGTGGAAGTTGATAGGACCCCTCGTCTTGGTTCGTCAAATTATCTTGTTCTTTCCTGATGTGTATCGCTTCCCTGATCCACTGGTCCATCCAGTTGCTTTCTCTGTCGATCACCTTGGAATGGTCCCAGTCTTTGGTGGACAGTCGATCCGAAGAAGGCAGCAGCAGTTGCCGAATCATCAGCAATAAAAGAGAAAGGTTGTATTATCGATGAAATTACATAAGTTACTCTTCCAGCCTATGAGTATTCAAAGACATTTTTATTAGACTGTTTTTCGACCTAAACATTCCTAAAAGTAGCCACGAGAAAATGCTGCATGCAGCACCACAAAATTTGATCACTGATCTTACTTTTTTATACATTTTAAGGTCTGCATCAGCATGATGTTGTTCTTTAATGTTGTCTGTCAGAGAGTCGGTGTTATTATCTCTGCCAATGGAACGAAGCAAATTGGAGGAGATTATGAGATTGGTCGATTTGTCCGTGTATATGTCTGTGTGTCTGTCTGTGTACACGATTCCACCAACAGTGCAAGCAGCAACGCTGGCTGTTACATTAACCTCTCTCCTTTGCAGCGAAGTGGCTCTTCCTTCTCCCTCCTTTTTTCTTGTGTTTACATCACTTCGCTTGGTGGAGATATGCACTCTAACGAGTTCCTTCTAGTTTTGAAAGAGATGCCACCATTCAGCAGCTAAGTTTGCTGAAAATTTTATTGAAATTTGCTGTCATTTGACAGAATTTCGGAAGAAAAAAGGGGTGTTTTTTTTATTTGAACACTGTACAGCGTTGCCATCGCCAGCCATATGTCTTTCTTTTTTCCAGGTTGAGTCCAACTTTTCCTTTTTCTCCCTAGAATAACACATTATCAGTGATGGTCTTTGAGTGCCGAATGATTCCACTTCAAGTCAACTCAGCCTCCTATCGTCCATTAAGATGGAAAGTGAGTATTAGGTTATGGTCTACAGGGTGAAGGTTTAATGTGGCTGACTGGGGCAGTGGTATGTCTGCTGGCTGCAAATTGTTGGTCCAATTTTTTGTTGATGCAGGCAATGGATGGTCGCATAGTACGCTGCGGTATCATTAGCTCATGCCAATCAGCTGCCACTTCCGAGATTGTAAAGCGCTTCCAGTCTTGAGCCCGTATCATGTAAGAAGCGCTATACATGTACCAAGCCTTTATCTTTTTGTACAAGCACTTTGTTGTACAAGCACTGGTAGTGTTTGTTTGCCTGCTGTCTAGTTGACGACTGAGTGTTTGTTCATGTGCAAACAGGTGGTTTTGCTGCAAGAAGCCAAGTCCAATCTGCTGGCGGAAGTGGAACGCTTGAATGATCGACTTACTCAAACTGAAGCTCTTGATGATCCCAAGTAAGTAACAGACAGTTGCGCATATCTAGCGATTGCAATCCGGAATCTGGGATGAAGAAAGTTGTAATCTTTGGATCTCATTTTTGGGGTCAGCATTACGAATTTGTCATTATTTAGTATTCTTGTAGTAGCCTTACTGGAATTCATACATGGGATGCAGTAGGCACCTACTGGTAGTCGTAGGGGGTGACTGGTGATTGTCAAAATGCATGCAATTTGTCGTACACAAAAAAACTCTTGCAATTACATGCATGAATAATTTTTCCGAGATGGCCAAAGTCAAAAAAGTTACTATTTTAATGATTTTCTGTGATTCCGAAGTCCCTGGATTTTAACGTCACCAATCTCCGGATTTGGGATTGGTCAAAATGGCCGGGATTCCGGAATTGCACAGTTTGCTATGTGTATTTACTGCACGCTGACTTCTTATGATAGGCTTATATCATCAACAGTGCCATTGCCATCATTCGCTGTAAGTGATTTTACCTATTGCAACACGTTTGTTTATAGCGTGGTCTGTCTGTCTCTTATCTGTCTGTCGCATTCTTGCACCCTGCTTAAACCATTCAAAGTTTGTAGGTGCATTTGTTGGGTCCACAAACTATGTCTCTATGCAAATCCGTGTGGAATTTAGATTGATCACAGTATTGATAGACATCATTTTTGTATTGTTTTCTGTTTGTCATTTATTAAGGCCAGACAATTACGGACTTTTTATATGCAAAAGCAGCTACTGCTTTCAGCGCATCTTAGCCATCGCAATTCTGTCTGTACATCTGTCCGTCCGTCCATCTGTCTGTCACACGGGTGGATCAGTCAAAAACAGTGCAAGCTAGGATCACCAAATCTTCACTGTTGGCTGCCTGGAAGACTCTTTTTTTTCATCAGCCGTTAAGCTTTTTTTATAAATTCAAAGGGGGTCACACCGAGTGATGGCGCTAAATGAGAGGGGAGGTAGGTAAAATTTGCGATTTTTGGCCAATAAGTCGCTGTATCTCAGTAACGGTGCAAGATAGGGTCTAGGTTAGTATTAACCACTAATAGGAAGTCATACACTGGCTTTCGATTGCCACCGAATTCAATGACCTTGGATGACCTTGAGCGTTAAAATAAGCATTTTAGGAATTTTTTTGGCGATTTTGGGATGTGAGACACATTGCGAGAGCGAATTGCGCCAAAATCAATTGTGATAGACATGGAGAACCTGCGTATGAAATTTTCAGCATTGAACGTAGATTTCGACAGTCTAAGTCTCAATTTTCTAGTTTCAAGGAAACCTGCACACTAGCGCATCAAAGAGTGGTACCCCTGTAAAAGTCGTTATTTATTGGCCAGTCTTTCGTGAAAACGGTTGCAGATAGGCATGGACATGCTGCCTATCACAACAAGCGCTAGTGACAAGCTTTTCAGTCGTATCAACATCGATGACTTGAATGACTCTGAATCTCCAAAATAAGGGTTTTTATTGATTTTTGTGATCTTCGGCTGCAGTGCACAGTCCCAACTGAGACGAAATAGCTGGCAGTTCGTGAACAGGACTGCTATAGGCTTTCGCATGTCTCGTGAGTATTAGCTCAAATTTCTTGTTGTTTCTAGTGACCAGTATGTAGTGTATGGGGCAAGGGTTATAAATACAATTCATTGTCCGAATTGATTGTGTTGCAGTGAAGCAGTTGAGTTTCCTGCAAGGTATTTGTTTAGTGTGATCCTGTGGTGAATAGGACCCACAGTTTTCCGCGGAAAATTTTGCCAAATTCCGCGGCTCACCGCGGCAACATTGTCCAAATTCTGCGGCTTATCGTGGCCTTCTGTCTGTGGATAATTGGCAGTCAAATATTTGTTAAATATTTCACCAAACTTTAACCCTGTTGCTACACTGCCATATGAAACATAAATTTTAAAAATCACTAAAATCACCATAAAACATATGCAAAAAATCATCTTCTAAAACAAATTTTACTAATTTTCATACAAAAACTAAATTATGTTTAGTGTTACATACATTTTGGATGTTTGTAAACTGAAGCAGATGATATTGTTTTAAATAATAATTTTTAATGCAGTGAAGATATACTGGTGATGTAATGTACCATTTAGCAGTAGAGGCAAGGCTCTGATAAGGAACTTGTCTGGTTTAAAAAAATACAGTTTTTGGAGAATACTGGCAGAATTTTTGAATTCTTTTGAAGAGATTTGGGAAATATGCAGCATCGACCAAAAGCATGAAACCAGTAGACTACATACACGTACTGAAGAGAACGTGATTATTGTGGATGAAATGGTAAGCTTGCTAAACCACAAAAGCCAGAAACAAACATATCGTTCAATATGCCAGATATCCAGAGAAACAGGTTTAACAAAGTCTAGCATTGTACAGATCATTCACTGCATTTTTGGCTGGAAGCATATTTTGTTTATCAACGTGCTTGCTGTCTATGATTGCTAGTTTTTCTTGCATTTATATTTCACAAGGTATTGTAGCAACACAGTTAATGTGTAGTGGGGATATTCAATAATCACTTTATTGCTAATTGTCCACAGAATGTACCAGTGAAAAAATTTTGAAAATCAGCTAATATCTGGCGAAGATATAGACAGTCACAAAGTGGGACGTTTTTTTAGGACACAGTGTAGTTAGTCTAATTACGTTATTACGGTTATCAAGCTGACAATTGTACTAATCACTGGTCATTTCTCAACTTCTGCAATTTCTATGAAATTTCGCGTTAATAGCAAAATTCTGCAGAAAAAGGCAAATTTCGCGGCTTGGCTCAAAATTCGCAGCCTGTGGAAAACTGTGGGCCCTAATGATGATGATTATGCAAGTTTAACTTGGCACGGTGTTGATATAATTCTGTTTGTGTTTGTATCAATGTCTGCTTTTTCATATAATCAGCATGTAATAAGTTCGTCTGCGATGGCGTTGTTATGTTACCTGAAGTAACTAACTATCATGGCACTTGTAATCTTCTTGCATGGAGCATTATGCCTGTTTCTGTGCAAAACAGTAATACAAAATATTTAAACATTATTTAGATATCGGGCATTTATTCTGAATCATTCCTTTGTACATTTATAGAAGAAGTGCTTCAACTAGAACAAGTATATCAGCAAATCCTTCTAGCTGTAGTAAAGGCCGATACTGTACTAGCAGCAAATGTGCGAATAATACACTTAATATGCATGAATGTACAGGGTGGGCCAAAAATGTGCCACTTTACTTTTGTTCATATCTTTGCAAATTATTGACCGATTTTCAAAATTTTTTCACCGGCACACTCTGCAGACAATTTGCGATAATTTGATAATTATAGATCCCACCACACCTTAAATGTGTCTCTACACCACCATGTGAAATATCAATGAAATATGCATACATAACGATAATAACAAACAAACATTTTGGTAAAATTGAAAAAAAAACACTTCAGTCCAACATTGCAGTGAATGGTATGTATGACACTAGACTGTGTCATAGACACTAGACCGCAGTTTAGTGTCATATGAATCATTCATCTCAATGTTGGTGTGAAGCATTTTTTCATTTACCTAAATTTTTGTTATTATCGTTATTTTTTGCTTACATTTATATTTCACAAGGTAGTGTATGAACGCATTTACTGTGTGGTGAGATGTATAATAGTCACATTATTGCAAATTGTCTGCAGAGTGTGCCAGTAAAAGAATTTTAAAAATTGGACAATAATTGGCGAAGATATGGACAAAAATATAGTGGCACATTTTTTATGGCCCACAGTGTAGTTATTTAAGTTCTTGATGACGCATTTGTTTCAATTGCATGTGTGTTTAACGTTGTATCAACTTTGCTGTGTCTGAATGTTTAAATTGAGTTTCATAATTGCCATGATGATGTTGCGTCTGCTGCTTTATCCTAACCATTCAATTTTGCCAGTTTCTGCAGTTTAGACCTGGTTGTCCTAATGTCTAGTGGCAATCTTTTTTTTGAGAATTCTTGAAACAGAAACTTATTTTGTCCAGATGGCTTTTGTGTTTTCAACGAACTTTGCAACAGCATCGAAAAGCAATTTCAGACAGTTGAATGTCGCATCTGGTTCTTGCTGAGGATGAACATAGGACACATTAGTTGACAAGCTTGTGGAGTTATTGCAGATAGCAGATAGACTGCAGATTGTAATGCAGATAGAATGCGTAGGGAGATGACACAAGATATTACTGTTTATTTCATAAGTGGTGTTGTATCATTGTCAGTTTTATTCTAGAATTGTTGTAGTGCTGTTCTTTGCACTTACAGTTAGGGCTTGCAGTGGATAAATGAGTGCCAGTACCGGAACTTTTGGCAGTGCTGGTTGCAGATCAGATATTGTGTATTACGTTTGAAGTCTTTTTGTTTTGTGGCACAGTAAGCTTTCACTGTAACCACAGAAGTTCCAATGTGCTGTACTGGCTCACTGGATTCTGTCCCTCTGCCTGAGGTGCAGCTTGTGCCCAGTGAGAAATGGGGGGAACTTTTGTTAAGGTTGTAGATCAAAACTTTCTATTTTTCACTGAATAATCTCTGCTCTTAACAAAGCTTTCCTTTTATTTTTACTGGGCAATCAAAACCCTTAACAAGGAGCCCGAAATGGGGTGAGGGGCTTGGGTCTAAAGGTGGAGGAACTTGAGCATAAAAATGGGGTACTTGTGCACGATTTCGACTACAGGTTTAGAGGGTTAGAAGACATTGGTACGAGCCTATGCCATCTTGCTTCAAGCACTATTAGCAGCAGTTGCTAATGACAGGCATCTCATCGACCCACATGCCAGTCTCCATAGAGTGTTCAACATCAGTACCTTCAAATTCCAGTGCTGGCAACACGACTGGACCAGAGACCAGCGCGTTGCGGTGGCTCAGCTATGCACTGGCCATTCTTTGCAGGCTATCTCTGCTGGAGACTTCATTATCCGTCCACATTGCACCGGTGCCAACGACACGGCAGAGCACGTGGTGCTACAGTGTCCAGCTCATGACCAGTCCTGGAGGGATGTCTGGCCTGGAGGAAAATTTACCATGGATCCTCGACGTCTCTGGGACTTTACAGAGAGGATTGGGGTGGTTTCCCCTCCCCTCCTCCCTCTTCGAGAGAGCTGGTTTTTGTAAATCTGTTGCTGTTGCATGCGATGTGCAGCTCAGTGGCTGGTCGACGTTATAAGCAGATGCAGAACCAGGTTGAGCAGATGCAGGAGGAGTTATACCGCTCCGAGATTGGTAATTATATATGATCCGTTAATAGTCTCATTACAGGGTGACCACTTGTCTGGAATCGGGCAAATGTCAGGGATTTTGGTAAAATCGGGGAATTGTTAGGGAAAAATCTTGTCGGGGAAAATTTATCAAAACTTCCCTAAAAATTGCATCAACAGTGTCAGCAGCTCTAGGTCGCTCGTTTTTCAATGTTCTGTTGGCAAGTAACGTCAACGTCCACCGCTTACATTCGTGCTCAAGGAGGACATTTTGAGGACATGCAGTAATAAAAATGATACGATATAGCATGTAAGACTTTCTGAGAGATAATAACTTTTACTCGTGTTTGTCGCTATTCAGTTAATTATTTCTGAGCCGACATATGCACAATCCAGTATGAATTCATTGTTGTAAATGGCCACCAAACTAAGACTTCTTAATTTCACAAGGTAGTGTAGCAACAATGTTAAGGTGAGGTAAGCTAAACTGCAATAATTCACGTCAAGTTTCTTCTTGATGTTGCATGCCAAAAGTTATCAAAATCGGCCAATGTTTCACCGAGTTATTCAAAAAATAAAAGTGGCATGTTTTTTATTGAGACATGGTGTACATGTAGAATGTAGATGGTTTACTGTCTGTCGATATTCACTCGAGTTGATTGTAGATACCATATCCTCCCATTACACTGCCATGCCACCTATACTGTAACATGCTTTATGTAAGGGAATGTTGGTGAATCGGTATAACATTCAGTAACCAAAAACCAGTTTGTTACACATAAACTAAAATAATACATGTGGTTATAGTAGTTGTGGTGTTGTAGTAGTAGTATTATTATGACTTTTCTGCTGCTGCCACTGATGACTGATGAATATTTTTGTCTAATTGGCCAGCAAGTAAAAGGCCTTGCTGCAACGATGATGATTTGATGACTGACTCTTGACTAATAGTCTTATTATTAGGCGGAACTGCTCCTTGCAGCATTAATGATCCTGGCTATTGCTACGCATTTCTCTGTGGCATGGTCTGTCTTCCGTCTATTGCATTTTCGCACCCTGCTTAAAACGTTTCATGGATTTAAATGCCATTTGGCTGGTAAACTTGTGGGGTCCAATGTCGTATTGTGTCACGTAGGGGTTTCTGACCTTAGAGAACGGGAGATTTTGGGGGTCAAGTCACTAACCGAAACATGCATTTGCTTCTGACGTTCGAAAACACATGATTCACCAGGTGACAGGAACGATCATTGATTTCTTTTACCTCTCAACAAATGACTTTGTGCCTGTTGTCTGATTGCACAGCGCGAGATGATATCAGCATAAAGGCGGAGTCACTACAGAAGGAACTGATTGAACTACAGCAGAAGGTTTGCTGCTGTTTTCTGTTTTCTGAGAAACATTTTGTGCATTTGATGTTCATGTCACATTTTCGGTTGCTGTACGCCTTGTTAGGCTAAGACTAACTTTGGCTGAGGAGTGTGATGTTTAAGGCTTTCATTGAGGTATACTGTATGAATGCAGACAGCTCGTAGATTTTATGATGAGTAGAATTGTGTAGGGAAAAATATTCAGCCAGTCCGACATATCCGCGTAACCACTGTGATTAAGATATTACCGACTAGTATTTTTGTGCATTATCAATGGGTGAGATCAGGAGGTGTTTTTACTTAGAGGGGTGGAGGTGAACTGGTGTGATGGAATTTTTGAAAGTGATAGTCAAAGATGTGACAGTCACATAGAGGGGAATAGGAGGATACAAAGCACCGAAAAAAGTGTGCCTTAATTTTCAACGGACCTTCTGTTGCTGTTGCTGATCAGGCCGAAGAGTGGGAAATCATGTCTCAAGAGTCTACACGCCTCAGAGACGAGGTTGACATTCTTCGCCACACCGCTGAGAAACTGGTTTGTATTTGTATTTCCTCTATTCACCAGGTTCCGATCTGTCTCGACCTCCCAGGAGGATGGACAGAATGGCTAAGGACTACTCTGTGGTGGTCCATGAAAAACCGGACGTTACAGTATCGGTGATAATGGTACAAAGATTGTGAAAATTGGTTAACATTTGATGAAGTTATCGTCGAATATGTGATGCCGTGTTTTTGTGGGCCTCGGTGGAGTTAACTGATCTACATTTCATTTGCCTTGCTAACATTACCATGTGATAGCCAGTTAATGGCTACTTTATCTTGCTGTTCTCAGAACTGTTTTAAGCTTCGGAGAACTGGTGAAGACAGATATTGAAGGTACATCCGGCTAACTTAGGTTAGGAGGTGCTCAACGCAGACCCTGTTTGCTACTTGCGTGGGTGACCGTCTGCGAACGGGGAACTGTCTTGGTATGTAACTAACATGAAGGCTACCTCAGCCTTTTATCCCTGTGGGGTAGGTTAATTGAGTACCAGCCTGTTTGGCTAGCTGGGGTTCAGATGGATTCACCTGTGTCGGGTGGCAGATAACACTGTGATTTCATATAGCACGTGACACTCCAAGTCGCTCTGCAATGGGTTTCTGGTGAAAACTATTTGCTCATTTTTCGTGCGGTAAATTGCGTGCATTTGCACATTGTTCTTCAATGCAGCCAGGGAGTTTGTTTTGTTTCTCTGCTGTTTGTTCGGATTTTATTCAGCATTTAGGTGCCAAGTTTGCAGAACAGCAGTTTGCATCTCTTTTTACTTGGGAAATGTCAGGGTTTGATGCCACCGATCAAGTAACTCTGTTCTTGCTTTCTATGATGATTGACAGAATCTTTTCAGTTACTGTCATGCGTTGATGTAGCATGTTATTGAAATATGTTGTGTTACTATAAATAGTAATTATTATCAGCATTTCTTTTAGTATTTACTGCAGGGTGTGTGGCAAAATTCTGTGGCAGTTTTTACGCTGTTTGTGCTTGTTCAGACCAAATGTGAAGCTTCTGTTGAGAAATACAAGAAGAAGCTGGGTCAGTATTGGAAATTATTTTTAGTCTACTTTTTCTCCTGAGTTTGTGTTTAGTGATCATTTTTACATTGATGCGTGCAACAGTTTTTTTCCGTTTATATGGTATTATTGGCATCGCGGCTGGGGGATGGCAATAAATTTTGGGCTGTTGTATAACTTTTGGGAGATCTTGTGTGTCAGTCAATTTTCATCCCAAAAAACAAATTTAGGACTGGCTGAGAAACCTCCATTTTGGGGGAAGTTAAGGGGCACAGTTGAAATTTCAAGCATTTATAATTTTTTTGTTGGAAATTTGCAGTTGTGTGTTGGAATTCTGTTGGAAATTTGCTGTATCTGTTGGAAAACCGCAACTTAATGTGCCGCTTACTGTTTTGGCGTGGCGTAGCTGGTAACACGTTTCGGATGAAATGAAGTTACTCTATGCCGGGCTCGGTTAGTACTGCGATGGGTGACTGCCTGCGGACAGGTAAACCATCTCGGTGCGAAGCCTGCCAGCTAGGTCGACTCAGCCTTCTACCCTCCGTGGGACGGTAAAATGAGTAGTAACTCATTTATGGGTTACGGAAGGTGGTGACCTCAGTACAGCTGACTGGAGCTGCCTAGCTGGCCGCTGCGCTAGCCTGTGTCTGCAGGCTGCACGCGGTTGCTATGGCCGTGCGGCTCTGGTTAGTGACAAAAAGCGCATTAGAGGCGATTATGCGTGATGCGCTATACAAATCGACACCTTTACCTTTTAGCTTTACAGTGCTGCTGATGCTGTGCGCTATGTAGAGGAGATGAGTGATTTGAAGGGACAGATGAAGCTATTGGAGGAACAGAACATGTCCTACATGCAGCAGAATCTCGATTTGGAAGAGGTTAGAAACTTTCATTTGTCATGTTATTTTATACACCATGTCTCTGGGAAAAACCAAACCTCTGTTACGTTTTCATATACCTTCGACAGTGCTGTATGATTATCAACAAATTGTGGTAGAGCGATCGTGTTTTAATCAGCGTAACTTGCAACTGTATATAAATCAAAATGTTTAAATGACCATCGTGAACTGAGTTTTTACTGTGTTCAGGTTTTTGCCGACAATAAAAATCTGTACATACCTGTTTATGCCACTTGAAGTCTAAACCAGCAAAAATTTGGTTCAAAACAACTGGTACTAAGTATTCTCAGAACTCCCAGTTTTTTTGTAGTGTAAGCAATTAATGTTTAACACTTTAGAAGCAGAATGTACCATTCATAACTCAATTGACATCGTACACAAAATTGTTCTTTGTTGCACTATGACTGTTAACAAATAATTATAAAAACTGCTGAAGAACTGTATTGTTTTGCATTTGTTTCATGTAAAAAAAAAGTAAAACAAAATTGCATCCATTATTTCCTTTTCCAAAAATGGCAGATTTTTTTTGCACATACTGAATGATTCAATAAATCGTTTGTTATACTTGCTCTGCGCAGTTTTCTGATGGACATTGATAGCCATTCTGGTGATGATTTTTTGAACTTTTAGTTTCGTTTGACGATTGTGTTATGTGTTATATTGTGAACTTTTATGTACTAATGTTTATATATTTAGCATCTGCTACCAAACGTCATAAATGAATCAATCACTAATTAAAACTGTTGTGCATTACAGGAAGTGAAGAAGGCCGGTGTGGTGAAGATGCAGTTGGAAGCCTACAAGAGGCAGGTGCAGGACCTGCGGCTGAAAAGCACCGATGAAACGCATCGGGCTGACAAGGCAGAGTTTGAAGCCAAGAGACATCAGGAGAGAGCGGCTGTCTTGGCTTCAGACAAGGAGGCATGGCAACTTCACCTTTTGACTTCCACTTTCGCTGAGCTGGAATCCACTTCGACTTATGACTTTAGCTGAGCAAAAACATGGCGACTATTTACAGTTCCATACGGATAATCGCCGTAATGGCTACATAATGACGTATGACGTTACGCAATTACGTCATTTGCATGCGCGGCGCAATTAAATAAGCAAGTCCAAGCATAACTGGTTGATTTATTTCCTGTTAAGTTTACCAGTTTTGTCTCCCCATTTTTAATCTAAAACTAGACACTAAAGTCTGTGCTTAGACCAAAGTTTAACTAAACTTAACTAAAAAGTCTACTGACTTAGACCAAAGTTTAGATCAAAATGATTAAAAATGGCGCGAAAAAAACTGGTAAACTTAACCGGAAATAAATCAACCAGTTATGCTTGGACTTGCTTATTTAATTGCGCCACACATGCAAATGACGTAATTGCGTAACGTCATTATGTAGCCATTATGGCGATTATCCGTATGGAACTGTAAATAGTCGCCATGTTTTCGCTCAGCTAAAGTCATATGTCGAAGTGGATTCCGTCTCAGAGAAAGTTAAGCCCTAGGGCTAAAGCTGTCTTTTCCATGCAAATCGAACTGACTTTAGCCAGATTAGTTCGGCTCAACTTTGGTCTAAGTAGGTACTTTTGGACTTAAGACTTTCACTGACTTTCGCTGAGCCTAAACTTCAGTCTAAGTACCTACTTAGACCAAACTTTTTAGATCACTTCACTTTTTGACTTAGGTAGGTACTTAGACCAAGCTTAGGCTCAGCGAAAGTCTCAGCGAAAATCTAAATCAAAAAGTGAAGTCACCTAATGTGTCTTTGAATATATGGTACTATACACTCATTGGTTGAAAGAGTGACTTAATGAGTTAGGTAAATTTGTCAGTACACAACTTTTAATGTGATATTTGATATTCGAAGAAGACATCAGCGGTTGCCGTAACGTCAACAGATATCAAACTTAAGGTTGTGTGCTGATGCATTTATATAACTTACGTAGATAATGTGTTTATTTTGGTGTTGGTTTTTTATGGCACATGTTCCCTCTATAAAACCAAGGTTAAGACGACCATGTAGATATCCCCCAACACCCGATGTTTTTTTTGCATAAATCCCATCTATTGTAATCTAAAAACGATTTTATGTAGCGCCAGCCATTGTCACAAATGTTGTGAGTCAGAAGTGATCTGTTAGTGCTGTGTGTGGTAGTCTGAGTTAAACAGTTTGGTTTGTAGTTTTGAAAGCAAATGGGAAGATATTGTTTCCAATAAGCTGCATTTGAAAACCAAATGTGGTATTGTGGTATAATAATGGTAGTAATAGAGTTATGCTGTTTGTAGCCAGAATATAATTTGAATTACTGTTTATGCTTGCAGCGTTTGACAGAAGAACGTAATTCACTGAAAGAAATGGTCGAAGAAATGCGCTGCACACCACCACAACTGCCCGGTAATTGCTTTGTGACATATTGTGAGTTTTGACACTGTACACTGTGTTCAAATAAAAAAATGCTCTCCCCAAAACAAATACATGTAATTCAACAAAAACTTATTGATGTTGTCTTAGAAAATAAAGTAAATGAAGTCAAGATTAATAGCTTCATTAGTTAAGAAAAATGCACAACATTAAATTAATTAAAGGTCTATGGACACCAAAATTAACTTACCATTTTCCTAAAAGAGCACAATTTTGTAAGAATTTTGACAGTAATGTCGTCACCCAGCATTTTGTCAACACGAAAAAACTTGCATTTGAAATTGACGATCTATGAAAACGACGCAGAAAATGAGACACCATGTTGACAGGCTGATGACATCATCGCATGTACCCGTAGTCAACGTAAAATATGCACAGAAACATAAACATTATAAAATCACATTGTTTACCTATGTACTGCTGCAGTTGTCATGTGACACAGTATTTTTTGCCATTAAAAATATTAAAATTAATTGGTAAACAGTGACTGGGTACACGCGGTGATGTCACTTCTGGCCACTGACCTAGATAGATTATTTTGCATAACGTAATGTAACGCCGCATTTTGTTACAATTTGTGCATCATTTTTGTATATTTATAAAGCTTAAATCTACATATTATATATGCATGGTGAGATGTCTGATTCAGACATACATAAATTTCACAAGTGAGTTTGACCGTGGCCATGGACCTTTAACATAGTTCAGTTTCTTGGCTGATGGTGAAGCTTGTTGTCTATCTGTCTATTGTCTGTTACGTGCGTGTTGTTGCTTAACGGTAAATCATGCTGTACTTTTCTGAACTCCCTATCTGGTTTCAAGGGGTGCTGCTTTGTGGCTTTTTGGTGGTGGTCTGGCTCAGCTGATAGCGTCGTTGATTGCATCAACGAAGTTAATCAACACCAGGCCCGGTTAGTACTTGGATGGCTGACCATCTCGGTATGTAACCAGCCACCCAGGTCAACTCAGCCTGGTCATCCCTCCGTGGGTAGGCGCAATGAATACCAGAAAAAAACTGGGACGTAAACAGGCACACCGCGCAATACACTGGCCCCGTATCTATGGTCTCGCAGTGTAAAAACTGGTGTCTGGCTGAG
>Ga0209367_1000573_pt1 | contig 38137 bp, 27 predicted proteins | sample WorMetLIZISLAND2_FD_187412 | JGI IMG/M metagenome (GOLD analysis project Ga0209367, IMG submission 187412) | Marine gutless worms symbiont microbial communities from Max Planck institute for Marine Microbiology, Germany - Olavius geniculatus... ...
CCCCAGCGGGGTCCAGGGGCATAGCCCCTGGTGGGGGGTCAGGGAGGCGAAGCCCCCTTGATGCTGGAACACTTTTTGCTTCTGAATGTTCAATGGAAACGGCAAATTCGCCCATTTTTCTGAAATTTAGAAACGCAAAAGACCATCAAACATTGTTGAATTTTGCAATTCTTGCTGGAAAATGGCAAAAACGCACCTTTTCATATAAAGTCGCCTGTAAAAAAATTTCATGGTCGGGCCAAAGGGGGGCATCGCAGCGTGCCTCCCCCTAAATACACCACTGGCCTTGGGACATAGGTGGTACGATCGGCCCACCCTAGAGACAGCTGGGCTTTTTGTTTTTACAAGCCTTTCACGTACAGTGCCAGCGCCGCATTCTCGGCATGCAGTAGTCAGACATTTTGTAAGAAACTCGTCAGTTACCGAAAATACGGGTCCGCCAGACATAGACCCCACGTCACCACGTGCGGTCATCTGGTGCAATCATCGGTGACTAGAAATCTGCTTTTACTGGATACGTCAGACGCCTGTCAGAAGGCACGACGCCCTTCATGCATACTGGTAGGCTTATGTCGTATCGCTTACCCGCACTACACCTGATCCTGGCTTGAGAAGAAAGCCTGAATTTTCCTTGAAAGACCACGTACAGCTACCTGAAGTTCTCAAAGTGACACTGTAGTGTAGGCCCCCTACGTAATTGTCCAGAACAGTCAGAAGGCCTGGACAACGGTTGATAATCGCGAAAAGTGTAGAGCGCAACGGTCCACCGCCGACTGTTGACTGGAGAGTGGTGACTGAGTGACTGACTGATCAGTGATCACCGATTTCTCTAATGTTTAAGTTCAAGTTCACGTTTGATATGTGGTCCAAGCCGGATTGTAGACGAACCGTTTATGTTTACTATTCTGCTCTGCTTTTACTGTTCGATTATCTTAGGCGTTTTAATCTTACGTTTAGTTTGTGAACATCAGTACAATTAATATTGGACTTTGCGAGTAAATTGCACAATGTCTTTAGCAGAAGAACTGCTTGCGGATTTGGAAGATGGCGGGGAAGATATAGCGGACGAGTTAGAGGAATCCGATCAGACAAAGCTGGAAGACATTGCGGAGGAAGTTGAGGATGTGTCTATGCAAGTTGATTCAGACGTTAATTCAATTCACAGCATTGCAAAATTACGCGATAGCAAACAGGTATACCCATTTTTTATTATTTCAGTGTTGTGTCGTAAATTATGAAGGCGTGTTAACCTTAGGTCTGTCATCTAACCTACATGACTTATTTACAGGCTGGATTACCGTAAAACTTCAAATAAAAAGCTACCGGTTTCTATTAGTTGCGTTATCTCCCAGCCTGCATGCAGTATTGATGACTCGATATATCGAAAATATCGATATATCGTTTTCAATATCGATATATCGTATCGTATTGTATCATGGAAAAAGGTTAGTGCTAGCATGAGATTGGCGATCTCGCCATAAGCACCAGCAGAATTACTAGGATGAGATCGCCACAGATCGGGTCCCGTGATTGGTCAGTTTGGCTGTTCTGCCACTGGACAATCCTCCTTTTGTACGATCTTATGCTAGGCGACAGCTCTAGAATGAGATTGGCGATCGTAATATATTTTTACCTAAAGACATATTTTTATTATCTAAATAGAGCATACTGCCTTGCTCAATGTTAACGTCTTGTTCTTATGCTTGTATAATCTATATATACGATGAAGTCAGTTCTGATGTCAAATATGTACCACGGTTTTTGTAAATTATGTTAATGCTATTTATGAGTAATTTACTTTCTACGAGTTGGATAAAAACACGACCTGCACAGAAACTACTCGTTCGAGTGAAATTTACAGGTAATCCGTACTCTTATGTATGCGAACAGCTGCCATTGAAATACATGCAAACTTGTGTTTGCTGGAACTCGTATACGGGAACCCGTACAGTGCCGGACTCGTACTTGTGTTTGTGTGAACGCAGCGTAACTTTCAGACATACCCTTTCATGTAGTAGTTATTGTAATTATTTAGTATTATGAGATGCTTGCATTTTTATGTTAGTCTTGTTAGATTGTTGTCTGCACTGAGTGTTTGCATGTTATTTTGTGCATTGCAGCTGCGAAATATCTTACAACATATAGATAATTACCTCAACAAATCAGGCAAAAGAGAAGGTGAAAAATTTATTTTGATTGCTACTGTTTCTTGTTCATATTTGTCATATGCATTTAGCGGCATCTTGGGTTTTAAAAAAGTAGGTGGGGCAGGAAGTTGCAATTGTCCGACAGACGCTACAAATTTTCAACGGAATTCCAACAGACAGCTGCAAATTTCTGACAAAAGAAATTATGAGTGTCCAGAATTTTAATTTTGCCCTTAAATTTTCTCAAACTGGGGGTTTTTAGCCTCACATTTTTGATGAAAATTTTTGGACAAGAAGGTTTTCTGACAATTTTTTGACAGCCCAAAATTTGCCGGGGGGAGGCAGCTTCTTCCCTTGCTTTCCTGCCACGACTCCACCATATGCATTCATTCATTGTATTTTTATATGAAGTGGCATTGTTTTATATGTTTCTCAATACCAGTACTTACTGAAGCATTGTTAAATGTTTTGTCTACAAGAGTGTTTTCACGTTTCTCATTATTCCAGTTTATTTTTTTTTCAGTAAATTGGAACTTAAACTGCCAGCCAAGTGGAGTAGCTTATGCATGTGAATCGGGCACTGTTGTAGAATACTTTTTAACGTTGTCAGCAGTCTCATTGTTTTTAGAAAGTGAATAACATTTTCATTTACAGCATTTGTATTTTTTGTGACAGTGAAATAGATGGTACCATATGATCCAATGATGATGATGATGATAGTGATCTGCAACTTAATACATTGACGAACTAGTGAAGGTCTATTAGTAACAAAAAGTAAAGTAACTCAGAATAGATGTGCACTCTACTGCTTATATATGAGCATAATGTTTTTCTCTGGTAAACAGTTATGTGTTTTTGAAAATGTCTTTGTTCATGATACTAACATGAATTTTTGTTCGTTACTGCTATAAGAAGTGCTTGCATCTGTATAATATGCAGTATGTGGACCTTTGGAAGCTGATCCAGAATACCAGCTGATTGTCGAGGCCAACAACGTGACAGTTGAAATAGACGCTGAAATCAGTAAGTATTATGTTATGTGAAGTTTGATATGTGTAACATAGTTTACCTGCTTATCAACTTTTTGTGCTTGTCTGCTCATCACCTGTGGCAGTATATTAATGGTAGATGACTTAGTACTCTGAGTCACTGTTTATTTTGTTATGTGAAGTGAAGTTGTATATGGTGTTAATCAGGTGGTGATAACATTTAATCATTATTTTGTTACAATAATGGTTTTCACAGTTAGCTTTTATGGCGTGTAGCATGGCATGTAAATTGTTCTAACTGAACTTATTGGCCTGTTTTTGTATATGCTAGATGTTGTCCACAAGTTTGTACGTGATGTCTATTACAAACGTTTTCCTGAACTTGAGTCTCTTGTTCATTTGCCACTGGAATATGTCAAAACCGTAAAGGTATGTTCTCATTTTGTATTTGCTGACTTTTAATGATAGCAATACTTCAAACGAGGCTTTAGTTTAAACAGTTGGGACAGTCATTATTAGTCGTTTATTTTTATTGTGTCAGTTGCATTATTGGTCTTCTGTAAGCATGCACAGAACATACAAGTAATTTGAGCAAAGCTCATGTGATGTGCGATAGCAGTGATCCTGCCACTTTGGCAATCAGTGTAGGCCTTCAGCAATAAAACATTAATGCATCTTGAAAGAGTATTTAAATATGAGGCCTCCTTATGGAAGACACCTTGAATTTAAGAGATCAAAACTTAGATTCTTAAAAGTGTACGTTCTATGTTAAAAACGTCATACGCAGGTTGTCCAGGTCCATCTCTAGCCATTTTGGCGCAGTTAACTCTTGTAATGTGTGTCGCAGCCGGAAGTTGCAAAAAAATTCACTAAAAACCTCTATTATGGGGGTTCAAGGTCATCAACGTTAACACCAATAAAAAGTTTGGCACTATTGCTTGTTACAACAAGCAGCATTTATGTACCTATCTGCAATCATTTTCACGTTACACGAGATAATAGCGGTAAAATAACCACTTTTAGGGGGTAGCGGTCTTTGATGCCCATCTGCGCCAGCCTCCTTGAACCTAGGGGGTCGGGACTTGGACTGCTAAAATCTACATTTAATGCTGAAAATTTCATATGCAGGTTGTCTTGGTCTATCTCCAGCCATTTCGTTGAATTTCAGTGTTGAAATGTGCGCTGCATCCAAAAATTGTGAAAAATTCACTAAAAACCTCTTTTGGAGGGGGGGTTAATGTCGTTCAAGGTTATCGATGTTGATAAATCTAAAAAACCTGTCACTAGTGCTTGTTATGATAAACAGCATGTCTGTATCTATTTGCAACTGTTTTCACACTATACGAGCCAATAACGTCAAAATAACGTTTTTAGGGGGTACCTTTCTTTGATGCCCTCGTTCGAGGGGAACCCTCGCACCCAGGGGCACAAAATTTTGTCACGATTAACTAGAGACCTTGAGGCAGCCCATGGTGAAGATTTTGTGATCCTATTTTGCACCGTTTTGACACAATACGGCAGTGTGACGGATAGACAGATGGACAGACGCCCAGGCCATGGCTAAGATGCATGAAGCATTCTGCTATCGCGCATAAAAATTTGAATATTTGATGTAAATATTTGGGGCTGTTGATGGTCAAAATTGTCTGTGTTATGTGGTTGTTATATCAGGAGTTGGGGAATAACATTGACAGGTCAAAGAACAACGAAGTTTTGCAGCAGATTTTAACTCCAGCTACAATTATGGTTGTCAGTGTAACAGCCTCCACAACGCAAGGGTTTGTTGTGACTAACCTTCGATATCAGCACTTTTTACATTTCATTTTAAGCTGACAGAATCCAAACCAGATGCTGATTTAATACCTAAAAATTGTTAACAGTCACTTTGAAGCCAATTAAGAAATTCAGCTAGATTGTTGTTATTTGAAGTAACCACTTTACGGTTTATCCAACTTCTATTTTACTTTGATATGGTAGATTTTTTATATATTTACTATAGTTGCGATATGAATATATGTACACTGTTAAGTGTGTTGCATATTTTTGATAATAGATGTTAATATCAAAGCTGACTGAGTAATTGTAAAGTTATGATGTTAGAATGTGGTATGGTATTGGGGGTCTATGCAGTTTGCATAATTTGTCATATAAAAACCACTTAAACCAGTATCTATATACACTTGAGGGTCATTGCACATTTTTGTATTTGGCCTTCGTGGCATTTTCTTAGTTGTTTGGAGGCAATTTTTTAATATCTAGCTACTCATTTATATCGCTAACAGCCAGATAAACTCCGACTGAGATAGAATTAGTTATTAAATATTGAATTGAATTAATTATTATATATTGGTTGGTTGACATATTGTGCTTGCCTAAAAGTAGATTTAAACCATTTCTTGTGTTTATATTGTGTAACTTGTTCTTTTGGTGTAACATCAGGCAAGAACTGAGCAAAGAAGATCTGGACCGAGTTATGGAAGCCTGTGATATGGTTAGTAGATCGTATTGCTCAGATCTCTAAGTATGCACTTTTGTCTTAACAGTTGTCTCAAGTTGTATCATTTTATGTTGTTAAATATTATGTTGTTTTATTCATATTGTTTCATAATTGTTTATTGTTGTGAGTGATGGCTTTGAAGTAATGGATGGTGTCTGCATTTTTGGCCAATAGTCTAAATTAGTGTGCAGATTATGGCATGTATTAAAGTGTTGCTTGTATTGTTTCAGGCAATTGATTTGACAAACTGCAAACAGAAGATATATGACTATGTCGAATCTCGAATGAGTTTTATTGCTCCAAACTTGTCAGTAATTGTTGGAGCGTCAACGGCTGCAAAGTTGATGGGTAATTGTCAAATCATTGCAGCTATTCGCAGCATGTGTTGTTGCTTGTTAATATGGTACTGAGTGGCCTGTATATTGTCTGATGTGCCATTAAGAAACTACTCATGCTTGTTAATAATTCAAACCAGCACAGAACACTTGCACATTGTTTTTACCTGTGAAACTTGTTTAGTTAGTAGTGCTTTATCTTATGTCAATTGATTGGTGTTATTTCTTCGTTCATTCATTAGTGCAATATAAGCAGAACTGTGTACCGGGTATGCTCTGTGATCAAGTAGACCAAAAGTTCATAACTATCATATTATGCGTTTGTCAGTCAAAGCCACAAAATGAGCTGTATTTCATGCATTGCTGGGCCTAGGCTGTCTGATTGTCTGGCAGATTTGCCAGAGATGGGGTTTGAATTACGACCAGGACAATCAGTACAGCCGTTTGTGTCTTATTATTCGTGTGTCGTAGGAGATTAATTTATTGGTTAAGCCAGAGTGTGCTTTGTGTAATGATAATACAAATATCAATGTCATCATAGCACCATCATTGCGATATGAGTGTAGCTTTAGAGCCAAGCATCTGTCTGCCTTTTGACCTAGTCAATTGGCTTGAGACACAGATCTGTATATAGGCAATGGTTTAGTGTGTAAATGGTCAACAGTACTAAATGTGAAAGTTCTTGGTTGCCTCTGTTGACAACAAAGCATTTTATTTAATTTTGTTGGAAGATTTTGTGTACATGGCTAATGATGATGTGTTGTGGTTTGATCATTATCAGGTGTGGCCGGTGGTCTGACAAATCTCTCTAAGCTGCCAGCGTGTAACATGCTAGTTATTGGAGCACAGAAACGAACTTTATCCGGCTTCTCCACAAAGGCCATCATGCCACACACTGGCTTCATCTATTACTGCGACATTGTACAAAAAACGCCACCAGTATGTCAGTCTGTTTGCAATTTGCATCACATTTAACAATCGTTAAAGTAGAATTTAATATTATTTTAATTACGATCATACATATTTTTGTCAACTTTTTAGAGTTTACTTAGCACTTTTTAAAAATGAAACATTCATCCAACAAAATTTGAGCGTGTAATGATTGGAAATTATTTTTTACAGTAAAAATAGAGATACATTAAGATTAACATTAATTTATGTGTTAGTAATTAGTAATTATTTTGGCACTCCATAATTTTTAATGGTCATAGCTATATCACATATAAATGTGAAATTATTGAGCTACAAAAGTTAGACTGCTTGTAAGTAATTTTTAAAGTTTGATTCCTGCATAGCAGTGTTAATCATTAACAATTTCCATTGATAACTAATGGGAAGCCAGTTGTTAAATTTTGCATTTCTGGTAAAAAAAACAATATCTGACCAATATGTATCTATCAAACAGAGTGCTGTTATTCGGGTCTTCTGTATCGCTGATGATATAGGACCTGCGACAGAAGGCTGCACGTCTTGTCGCTGCCAAGTGCAGTCTGGCAGCACGTGTCGACAATTTCCATGAGTCGTCGGACGGATCAGTCGGTGATGGCATGAGGGCAGACATTGAGCAGAAGCTGGATAAGCTGCAGGAACCTCCACCCGTGAAGCAGATTAAACCACTCGCTGCACCCATCGATCCCGCGCGCAAGAAGCGTGGAGGCAGACGGTCGGTTCTCGGTTGGTCATTATATGCGTCTGCAGCAAATGCTAATGTTTCCTTGTAAAGTTTTTAGTGTGTGTGTGTGTTTTTTTGTTTTTTAATTTTGCATTTTTATGTTGCTTTTTGTGTTTATGTGTTTTATGTTTTCATGTTCAGATGTTGTTATGTTTATGAAGTCATCAGCTTTTGTCCTGCTATCGAAGTAATGAATAAAATAAATAAATACTACCACACATGGTTTTTGTGTATATGTTCTCTCGCTGTACATCATACTGTTTTAACCTTTTGCTTATTAGTGTATTGTAGAGAATTAACATGGCAAGTTTCTCGGATGCTTTGTATTGCGTTGTTGATATTCTGACCTGTATTATAGAACCATATGTGACTGTCGTGAATTAGTTTGATATTACTGCTGTAAACTCTGATTTAGCTGTTTTCTGCATCTAATTTCCACAGCTTGAAATATATTCATTGCAAGTGTCTACTAGTTATTCAGTGAATGCATGAATAATTTGTTGATACTAACATGTGTCAGTGATTGTTGTCAGACATCGTAAAATGAAGGAACGTCTTGGCATGACGGAAATGCGCAAGGCTGCCAATCGAGTCATCTTTGGTGAGGTGAGTTTGATTAGGCATAAACTAAATCAGTGTTGTTTTGTGAATACTCAAGTTATTTGAGATATATAAACAGCAAGACTCCAGGTGCTTAGGTTGACTTTATGACATGGTACAAGTCTTACAACTTATTTCATGTTTGTCAGTCCTGTTGACAACGGATTGGGAACTGCATGATGAAGTCTTCTTCTAGTTTATGAAGAAATGTGCTCATTTATCCTATGCCTTTCCACTTTAAGGTACTATTTACCATGTGCTAGCTGCTAGAAAGTAGATATAGTACTAATTATAAAAATTGCGTTAGTTAATTTTTCAAAAATTAACAGTTTATTAATCGTTAACTTCAGTTAAAAGCTAAACCCTGATTATTGTCCAAGATTATGTGTGTTTGCGTATAGAAAGGTTGCCGTTCAGTTACTCAGCTAACGGCTATCACAGATGCAGTAAGACACAGTCACCAATCATTGTTCATAAGTCGTATTAATTTTTTAATTGTTACGATTTTTAAATGGTTAATCGCTGCGTTAATTCTTAATTTTTGCAGCACTCCAGACAGTATATGGGAACACAATGTTCTAGACCATGCAGTGTCCATATGCAAAGTTCGTTGTTGAGCATTTCCACTGTGTTGTGTTGGTGCAGATTGAGGAGGAAGCTTATCAAGATGATCTTGGTCTGTCTCTTGGGACTCTGGGCAAGTCGTCATCGGGACGAGTGAGGGGACCTCTCATCGACTCCAAGACAAAAGCTCGCATCTCAAAAACATTGCAGGTACTACATGTCATACTTGTTGCATTGTCGTCTGACACTGGTTGTAGGTGTTGTTTTTGTACATGTGTTGATCCTATTTATATTTTAAAACTTATCGAAAATGTTGAAACTGGGCGCAAACTCATGTCCACTTTATCAGCCATTATTTCAAATGCAGTTGCTTCACATTTGCTGGTTGATAGTACGTATTTTCTCTGTCAGGTTTTGTTAAAGGTTAAAGTAATTTTTGCACTTGTAATGAGCAAGATGTAAATGTGACGATAACTGTTGCCCTTTGACTGTAATGGCGAAATACTGTTTTTACTGTGCATTACAAATGGTTAACATTGAAAGAAGTTTCAAACTGGTTTCAAAGTCATAGGAATTTGACACCCCAGTATGGTGAATGCATATTTTGAATGAGTTATTATCATGATAAATATTAATGCTAAAAGCGTACTTGTCGTGTTCAAAGATCGTATATTAGGATGGAGTGAAGAATGTTATTATACTGTGAGTGATGAATGGGGTGTGAGCAGCAAAAGATGCAGAAGCAGCAGGTCTGGGGTGGCAGCACGACTGTCAAGAAGCAAGTTGCTGGTACTGCATCTAGTGTCGCTTTCACGCCACTTCAGGTGTGTACTTTATCAGTTACTTATTTAAAGTAATAGTATTAGAGTTGTGCATGAACCTTCAGAGTGTTTAGAGCACTATTTCGCTTGCTAGATGTAATAAATAATTCTAATACCACATATGCTCGATATGGCTTTCTGTAAGGTAGTAGGACTAGAAGGAAAACTTAAATTTATGATCTGTGTGTTTAGATTACAACATTACTTTGTTGTATTTGTTTATGAAATGCACTCAATTCTGTAACTTTGACGCTGTGTCTGACTAGCATATTGAATAACAGAGATAACGAGTTGATTTTTGCTAGCACTTTTGTCGTTACTGCATCATAGTTTATTTTGCTGACTTTGTCAATAACCAGTGATTTGAAACTGCATTGGTTTTATATATGCTGTCTCTTAAGACAACTGCAAATTTCTCTTTGGTTTTTTTTGTTAATATAGGCAGTAGTTACCAGTCAGTTGTGGATCTTTTGTTCGTTTAGAATGTATGTAACGAATGATAAGAGAAGTAGTGAAACTCCCAACAGTACTGTAATTACCAAAGCATTTCAAACTGTAATCTGTGATTATCTGTGATTCTGCAGGGGCTTGAAATTGTTAATCCTCAAGCAGCAGAGAAGAGGAGTCAAGAAGCCAACCAGAAATACTTTTCAAGTACTGCAGGATTTGTCAACGTGAACAAGTTGAAATGATCGACTGTGAATTGTCTGTACTGGATGTTCATAGTTAGCAGCTTATTACTGCACGTGGAAAGAGTATGCTACCTATGCTGAATGTTGTATCAGACGTCGTTTATTAATTCTTCTGTCACTCAGCCCAAAAGTCAAACAAGCTAACGACTTTGTTTAGCTGAAACAGTTAATAGGCAGCTGGCTGTTGTAACGTATATTACCCTAGAACTCTTGTGTCCATTTGTCTCAACACGTGCACTACGCTAAAGCCGTTAGATAGCATAAGGTGGCATTTGGCACAGACACTCCGCATGGCCTGAGGTAACATACTGTTGCAGAAACAGTCTGACATGTAAAGAATTGTTGACTGTCTTGAGAAGAATTTGAATACTTTATTGGACCATCCTATAGATGTGCTCATTTGTGGCTTGTTTCTGCACAGTTTGTAGCAGGGTTTCATTGCATTTGTTGTCGTTATTGTCAGTTGAGTGCAGTTTTTCTGTTTTACCATCTTGTGATTTTCCGTTTCTGCTGGGGGTTGTATTGTCATGCTGAGTAACATGTCATTGTTGCTGCGCGTTTTGTGTGTTTTTATGTGTTGTTTGATCAGCAAGAGGCGAATAGTGACAGTGATAGCAATAACTGAACAGTGTTTACAGCAAGTTCCTTAATGTTAGAGCAAGCACACACTGAAATTGCTGGAAAAGTTTGAGCATTGGGATGTGATAAAGCATTCTTCCTGTGTCAGTAACAGCATGTAAACAGCAACACTACTAAGCTGGACTTGACTTGGATTAGCTTACATATTTTGCATTGCATGCATCTCTTTTTATATGCAGCTAAAACTGATAATATTATTAATGATTTGTAATCGTAATCAAAAAGTAATGAATGATTAATTATTTGTTCATATTTTATCAAAATTAATTGTCAGAAAAGGCTGAAGATAATTGTATAAAATTTTTGTGGGTGAGAGTTAAATATTACAGTGCTTCAGGAACATTTATTTTTGCTAGTATATTCACATGAATGGCGTTGAAGAAAATTGTCAGTAGTTTCAGTAGGCTAAGTAACAGCGGTATGAAGCGCTGCACTACTTTACAGTGTTTTATTCAACTAAAGTAAAGCCTGAATACCGTAGGCTACTTTTGCATGTAATGTCACAAACTGACATATATTGCTCAAGCACATACTGCACAGTGATGTGAAAAAAGTGCAACAGTACATGTTACAACAGCAAGTATATACATCATACTGCACTCAACATCTTTGCACTGTCTGTCTGTGTATAGTCCTAACGGTGCACTAAGAACATGTTATTAACAATGTGCAATACGAGTCACACCCGCGTGTTTCACACTGATCAAGGTCATATGTTATTACAGACACAACAAATATTGCAATGTGTAAAGAATAAATTAATTTTTGGTTAAATCTTATTCCGTGCAAACTGTGTGAACAACATCGAACAAATCAGACTAGTTGACTAAGTATAACAAGTCTAAAGTAATCTGACTGCGGTTCGATCTCCAAGTCTCCCCTTCTTCTGGGGTTCAGCCTGGACCCCCACCTAACAGTCTGTCAGTGGCCCCACAAGTACCTGCCAGATGGCGTGTAAATCCGTCGGAATGGTTTAAACAGGGGAACGAATAACACAAATGTAACAAACCACAAACTGCGATAGGGAGAAGTCTGTCGCTTGCGCTGGAGCGATTACGACTGAAACAGAACGCCAAAGTCGTCATGCTATTCTATAGCTTAATTTGTGCAAGTAATCTCAAACTAACTGATGATAATGTAATTTTAATTAGACCTACACATTAAGCAGATCGGTGCAACTGTTACAACACTCAAAAAGTCGATCTCTGGCGACTAGAGTCATTCTAATCAGCTAGAGATGTGTGACGCCAGTCGGTGTTTGCTTGATGACGGCACTGCCAGTTCCAGAATCATCCTCACCGCCGTGGCGTTTGAACTTGCGACACATCGCGAGACTGCGCAATTTCTCTTTCACGCCCTCGTGTTTCGTCGCATAGATAAAGGGATTCATGCAAACGTTCAGATAGGCCAAGAACACCGTGGGAAAGTAGCCGATGTATAAGGCGCCTGCCTCCGCGCTGCTGTCTTCTACGACCATGAAATAGATGTTGTGCGGGCACCAGCAAACCATGAAAGCCACGGTGACAATGAGCATCGTTTTGATGATATTCCACTTGATTCGTTTGGACTGAATCTGCGAGGCATTCGCCTGAGCGCTGCCGGCTTGGACGTTGTGTCCGACCATGACTCGCATCTGTCTTCTCATCACGATGACAATGCGACCGTAGCAGTACATGAAAACGACCAGAGGGACTACGAACAAGGAAAAAATGCTGGTGACCCCAAAGCTCATGCGGACTGTCGGGTTTTCCCATACGAAGTAGCTTAGGCAAACTCCGTCCTGCACTACTGTTGTACTGAACACCACTGGGATAGTAAGCATTATCCCAGTGATCCAGGCGAAAGCCATTGCGGCGTATATCATCCAGCGTTTGAGATGCTTTTTGCTCCAGAAGGGATGGACCACTTTCAGGTAACGTTCAATGGTGAGCATGGCTAGGTTGATCACCGATGAGTACAATACACAATATTCTGCACTCTCGCTCACGAAAATGGTGCAGAGAAAGTATCCAAGTGCACCCGTCAAATAGGTGCTGGCTGCAACGGTGTGGCTGATCACAAGTAGGACGCAGCTGGAAAGGTCCATTAGATTCTGGTGAATGATCAGCAAGTTGACTGCACGTTTCTTTACCTGCTTTGCGTTGTAGGAAATTAACGCGTAAAGAACGAGTGCGTTTGCTGCCGTTCCAAGGATTCCGATAGCAATTACCGCATATCGGAAATAGAATTCAACGGTGATGGCTAGCTGCCATTTTTGTGGTGTAGTCAAGTTTGGCCTCGCGTCGTTGTTCCAAGTCGAATTCGCTGTTGAATTTTCAGCTGACATGTCTTCAAACTCTGTGTAACTGACATCAGCAGACAAGTTCGTTTAGTGACAACAGCAGCGTTTTATAGCAACAGTAACTGAGGAAACAGCTACCTTTGAAGGACGAAGCATGCACTTCTAAAGAGTGTAGTTCTAAGCAAGCGGCAAAGTTTGTGCGTTTTCAGCGTGATGTGTGTATGAGCTAAGACGCATATAGGCCTATCAGTGTTAAGTTTTAATAGTTTATTTAATATGTAGTAGTTTATGTCTTATTCTGCAATTTTGTGATCTTTTGCGATAACTTTGGGCAAATTTGGACCGAATTTATCACTACACTTATTATTGCATTCTGCGATAAACTGTTGAAAAAGCTGTTATATAACACTTATCACCATGCCTTAAATATTATGTTGCTGTAACAATTCTTTTAACTGTTTTAGTCACTACTGGTGATACGAAACCTACCTCAAGTCAAGTTCAATGAAGTCTTGCTTTACTTTCAGCGCTTGCACTAAACTGATGGCGCGAAGCTGTGGTCTGGAACTCATCACTGTTCATTGGGTTGCATGCAGCACGCAGTGTCAAAATATCGTTTACTAATCAGTAGGCCTAATGAGTAACGAAAACGTCGTTGAGCTTATAGCGCGACAGCAAGAGTTACTAGCGATCGATAGGCCTACATCCTGAAGTTATAATGACGTAGGCCTACATGTATTGAAAAGTTGCTCTTCATTCCGTAATTTGCTTCTTTAGTGATTGTGCCTTTTTGGCATTCTGCTAAGCTTTCATTTTGCTGACGAGTCGCGCTGAACATTCTCTGTCAGCAACTTTTTCGTTTAATTTGCAAAGTACATTAGCGGCATGAAAGATTAATTTTTTTCGAGCAACATCACACTATATTTATCCTAAAGCTCGCGTTTAATTAAGCTAGTCGTCATTACAAAATACTGGCACTGCTGTTCATTTGTAATTTTCTGTGTTAAACTGACCGATGACAATGCGTGATCAGTAGCGTCTCATTAGTGAATGACATGTGGCATTGTGCTGCTGCTGCTGCACGCGTCTTTATTGAACGTTTTGCGTCATGCTTAATGCGAATTTAATTGTTTTGAAAAATTTTGTGTGTAACAGAGACAACATACAGAATATGTATCGACATACATTTTGGCTCACGACAATATGTAACAGTGTTTATTCATTTGTTGCTAATGAATAAATGTTCTTTATTAGCAACAAATGACAAAACACATTCAAAATATTCTGAAATGTACGAGTATTTTGTGGAAATGTTTTTTTTAAATTTTCACGTAACCGTGCTTAAGACATTTACAACAAGAAACCCAACTGTTGCTAAGGAGAGCCGACCGTTTCTGAGGTACGGCGACTAATAGCTTCTATTGAAACCTTGCATTGAAAATTGCGGCTAAACCGCTGAACATGGAGACGTGGTTACTATTGACAGCCTTTAAAAACTCGTCGTCGCCCTGTCCATCGGCACCATAGCCGACCTCTTACGACTTACCGTTCGGCTTCAGTGCCGCACGATTGGCATAGCAGAGTGCGTAATGAGTGACCCTTCAAAGTCATTCAAGGTCAATGATTTTCGTGTCGTGTGGCAGAGCTTATGCGACATCCTATTAGTGACAAACAGACGACAGACGTATACCTCCTAGCAAACGGGTAGACTTTTAAGCTTGCAGCTTAACGTTTGGCCCAAAAACGCTTATATAAACTGAAACATTTGTAAACATGTTTCAAAACTTTTCGGTAGCACGATTGCTCATGGTTCGAAGATAAAAAAAATGGTTAGACGTAAAATAAGACACGTGCAAAAATGATGTTTTCGAGCTGTTGACTTCTCGACGCAAGGCCATAGACTGGATTGATGCTAAAATGTTCTAAAACCTTCTTACCCCCGGTACCACAATTGAACACCGAACATGGCTTGAAGATAGAATCGAGGCGATAATGTACATGGGTAAAAAGTGGCATCGTTCTCCTCGTTTGTGGTTTGTCGGTGGCAGCTAGCACAAGTTTGGTTTCTGCAATTTCTAACTGCATGTGTTTTGGCTGAAAGTTAGACCCGCAAATCTCCCTTTCCCTGGGGTTCAAGGACCACCATCTGACATAATGTCGAACTGTTTAAGCAGACAGACAGATAGACCACGCTACGGAGAAATGTGTCCCTATAGGCGGAATTGTTTGCGCTACATGAGCGATTCCGCCCAGAAATGCTGTTTCAGCGGCCGCTGACCACGAGTGGCTGGTATAGCAAAATGCATCGCTCGCGATGATGACAAGAGTTGCAAAAACGCCGACGGCTTTGACTCAGTCAATGATGTAGTTCTAGAGTCCCGCAGTGGCCTCGTGTCACTATTTGTCAGGACTGGGACTCGGAGTCGAACTAAGACGACTCGACTACATCACTGGCCGTTAGTGCCTGTGCCGAGTCTTGGCGCGCCGGTGTTTGGCATCTCTGCGTCTGTCGACGATCATCTGATGCAGCTGCTGGAGCGCCTCGTCGAGTCCGTCGCCGGTGATGGCACAAGCGGGGCGCACGCAGCACGACCGGCCGGCGTGCCTCAGTTCAGCCACACCCAGCAGGCGCTCGATGTCCACAGCAGAGCGGGCCAGCAGCAGGTCCTGCTTGTTGGCGACCACCAGCAGAGGTACTCCGGCCGCCTCGCGCGTCCGCGTCACTCGAGCCAACTCGACTCGTGCTTCTTCCATGCGCTCGATGTCGGCGCTGTCGACGACGAACACCATCCCGTCAGCTGCACGCGTGTACGAGCGCCACAGAGCGCGAACACGGTCCTGTCCGCCGACGTCCCAGATCACGAAACTCACTCCCTGACCAACACACAGCAGCTGCTACTTAACAGCAATAAGTAAAACGCCATACGATAAGCCGTAACAACGCGAAATGTGTCTTATTATCTCCGCCAAGGTGAACGTAGTGAACACTGGCGGAGATAGCGTTTTCACTCATTCTGTCCGTCGTTACTTCTGTGTACATGATGACTTATAATAGCAATGACGTCATTGCACTAACGGCGTAAGCAGCAACGCTAGCTATTACTTTTTTCGCCCTTTTCCCTGCCGCGAAGCGGCCCTTCCTTCTCCCTCCCCTTTCCTTGTTGTAGATGTAGTAGTAGTAGTAGTAGTAATAGTAGTAATGTTTAAATTATTTACTTGGCGGAGATATGCACTCTCACGAGCGTTTCCTAGTTGTAATATTTTCTTGAAGTTTTTGACGTCCAGTAAGCTTGGCCTTCAACGCTATGAACTGAAAATTGGCGCATGGGTAACGTCTGCCCTATGGCACGTTCCTCCTACCAATTATGGTTTTTCTACTGTCTAATGACTGTGTGCTGTCGTGTTGAAACTAGCAGGGAACAGGCAGAGGAACCGACTTAAGAGTCACGCAAAAGCGTAATACGTAATTAACCAGATGTTTCATCTAGATATTTATTACGAAATTGTACTTGAGCTATACAAACAACCAACAAGCGCACCAGTGAAAATAGTGACAGGAAAATATTTCGATGTCATAAAATAAGTAGAAATATTCAACCGTCGCGAACAAACAACAGGGGGCTAAACTCTAATAGCATTCGTGCGTCTACGTACCTTTGCGTTACCCACTTTTCCGCGCACCTTCTCGCAGTTGAAGCCGATCGTCGGCAGCGTCGGTGTGAACTCGTCGAACTTGAGCTGGTAGAGAACGGTCGTCTTGCCGGCGGCGTCGAGTCCCAGCATCACGACATGAACCGGCTGATGAGACTGCAGCCTGGTCCAACCGACGCCCATCACCTCCACTCCTGTCCACAGCAACGACGACGAGTGTTTGTCTGTGGCTTGGTGTGTGCGTCCCTGAGGTTGGACGACTCAGAAACAACCAATCGTTGTCTGTGCCGACTTCATTAGTGTAGAGATGACATTTAGGCCTAGAAGTCAGCCGATTCGTGGCGTCCAGACAGCTCACAGTTACAGCATACGCTAACGGTAATAACGAAAATGAGTATATGATAATAACATTGTCTTCACTTTTGTTCTGGATTTTGCAATCCAGCGTCTTTTAAACCTACAAACACACGCATTCTGCTGAACTGCATGCATTAAAAGGAAAACGGTTTTATTAACCAGTTATAAATTTACCAGCAGCAACAATACTTATTCAGTGCTTTTCTGTGTACGAAGTTATAGTTACAGCAGTCATCCAGGCTGTATCTCTCAGTCATATACCGTTACATCATCTTGGCCATAAAAGGCCTATGCGGTCCAGCAAAAAAAGTTTCCTTTCAATGCTTTTTGTTTCGTAGGCAAACAGCACGCACGAAATTTCCGCATTAATGATTGACTGTTACGCACGCATGCGCGTAACCAGTTTCGTTCACAGCTCAACAACTTTTTCAAGTTCGTTTGCCAACAGCGATGCGAGGGCTTTCGCACATGTGTAACAATATATTTTTAACTACATGCTAAACAACCATGTAAAACAATTTCGTTTGTTTCGTTTCAGTACTTGCAAACCGCTGCCATAAAATAAGCCTACAACTTCTCTGCACGTTTGCAGCGCCACGTTTCGCTCTGTGGAACGGAGTCGACGGTGAGCGTCTCAGTTGTTCTATAGCCTACCATCGCACACATGCGTGCGTCCTAAGCTGACGGTTGCGTGACAATAGAAAAATTCTGTCATTCGATATCGACGGCGTACCATGCACCCATATAAGATTATAACTTATACGCCAAAAAATGCTCCAAGCGAGGACCAAAAATGTCGAAGTTAATTGCATCCTACATATCTCATTTCCGTTGGAGACGTATAGCCTCCAAGCAGGCAGTGACATGCACTCTGTTTGTAGTGTCCGCGTTTAAAACTGACATTTTTTGATAAAATTCTATAGGCCCTAACACATTGGAATTACTTAAAAATTGAAAGTTTCCACGGAATTTACCGTAAAATAGCTCAATAAGATTACGTTCACAGTCACAATGACACTGAAAACCGTATGGTTTCCTACTCGTACTCACTTCAATATAAACATACTATGCAGGCTGAAATTGGCCACTCTGTTGAAAATGCTTTATCAATAATGCCCGCTTTGCAACGATCGCCGAACGCATATATATTAACAATCAGCCTAAGTGTCATAATGTAGGCCTACAACACACAGTACACGCTTGAACTATTTCGCCATCGTCAAATGGAACTAAGCCCTGTGCAGCATGTGTGGCACTGGCAAACACGACATTCGCACGGCTCCGCTAGCAATCTAGCATTATGGTCTATTTTCGTTTGTAAAATGGCCCGCTGATCCTACTCAGTAACTATACTGAGTTCATGCTAAACCGGTTCGTGCCATATTGCTGAAGAAGTCATTTTGAGCTTCCATATCTAACAGTACATTCATAAATATGCAGTAGATAGGCCCTAATGGCATTTAGCTGAATTAAAAATGAAAAGACTAGACATTGAGAAACAAAGAGAAAAGAAAGCGCTAAGACAAAGCAGTGCTGCAAGTAATAGATAACTAGTCATGTGGAACTACATATGTATATCGGCTTAGGATTCGATAACCAAGCGTGGATAACACATTCGCAGAAAATACCAAAATTGTTGCCTTGCAGATGTGATAAAAACGAATCACTTTCCACTCACGGAGCAGGACATTTGAGCGCTGCCGTTTGGGCTTCACTGTTTGGGCGCTTATCGTTTGGGCGCCTGAACATTTAAGCAAAAAGACGTTTGGGCGCCAAGCCATGACACCGCCGTTAATAGGGTTCGAAAATTACGCATGATATTAGCTAGCGTATAACGCGTAATTTACGCGCAAACTACACGAAATTTACTCGAGCTTTTACTCAGGAAATAATGGTCTGATTTGTCACTTGACCACGACAACACACGATGACGTCAAAAGACGACGACGCGTGAAGACGACATTCGATGACGTCGCGCGACGTCGACGTACGTCGACGACGAAGCGAGACGTCGCCCAATAATCTCGGCCTCCATACGATCAGCGCCCAAAAGGCGGCGTCGAAACGGTGGCGGCGCCCAAATGTTACATACCCCTCAGCTCGTGCCACAGAATGCATTGTATTTTCAAGTTACAAGAAAGGACGAATCGATCAAGAACAATCTGCAGCACAATCAATGCACACTGGCAACAGATTTGTCTCACCTGCGAGGAAGCATGAAGTGATTGCAACTCTTGACAGATCGAGAAGAACAGCAGTGAATCGATCAGACTTTAAAAGCGAGCTAAACCAAGGTAAACGTCATCAGCAATAATGTGTCTTGGCTAGATCGTTAAAGTTAATGTAAACGCGCAGAACCAAACCCTGTACGATACGTAAAAAAGCAGCTTCTATCTTCCGAGACTAACAAACTATACTTTTTTGTGTTTTCTTGACTACAGACTTTTGTTCGTTCTATCTTACCTGCGCGAAGCCGAAACATTCAGTCGAGACAGCGAGCAGGCTACGTATCAGCTGGGAAGGTGGCCTTCGTTAACAGCGTAACGCGTAGACGACAACGGTGGGAGATTACGACATTCACACGCGTGACAGACGGACGATTGAGGCGTGATTGAACTTGTCTGGAAGCCCGGCCCTGCACAGCATTCGGCAGCGTCACTGAGCTGTATCCCTCGCCGCTAGACTGGCGTGCCTGGAGATCAGTCGCAGTGTCGCCAATGGACGATCACAAATTCACATTGCATTGCTGCCAGCCACAGCAAACATTAATCTAACGATATTCATGGCATTGGGCTAGCGGAACGTGGCACAGCGGCAAATCTCATAATCGCGTATAATCGTCTTGCGAGCTGCAAAGTGTATAGCGACCCTTATATTCAGGCAGCGTGTCTACATCTGCACAACCTTGCATCCGCACCGCGCGGACTATTAGCAGCACAGTAGTTAGGCCTACGGTACTAGAGCTGACCAAACGTGGCATGCTTTAGGCCTACATTGCAGGTCGCAATCACGTTGCCTGAAGAAATTAAGTTTAAACTCGATGAATCCGGAAGATACAATAAAACAGTTTTGAAAAACTACTTACTTAATAATGAACACTGATCTTGTAGCCTATTTACCACTTCTCTTACCCTATATTATTTGATTTATATAAAGTCACAGCGAAAAATGTCTCTTGTTCAGTAATATTAATTGTGTTTTAACATTTGATTTTGGGTTAGCATTTCGTTTGTGTGTTTGTTTTTATATTTGGGTATTTTGAGTTGGATTGTGTAGTTTAGGCCTATATTTGTGTTCGCGTGATCGGTTTGATGAAATGTATTTAGTAGTTTAGTATATAGTTTTTTTATGTCCAGTAGGTTTAGTTTAGAGAATTAAAACAGAAATAATGTTTAGGTGGCCAGCATAGTTGACCAGTATGTTTTTCTGGCAACCTGACTCAGTAATTAACTGTTGTATTATATTATCAATTGTAATTGTATTTTTGCTTGACTCAAATAAATTTTTTTTTTCTTCTCTCTCGTATGGGCTTTTAAATAGAAAACAAAACTGAATAGAACAAAAAGCACAAGCCATATATAGCGACCCTTATATTTAGGCAGCGTGTCTGTTGTTGTCTGTGTCTATGCGTCGCTGCATAATGTCCGTCCGCATTTAGAATTGCGTCTAGACCACTGCAGATAGAGATGGTTACTATTGACGGCTTATATAGGAACTCGTTGTTGTTGTTGTAGCCCACAGCTCCTCTCCTTTCGTTAGTTGTCGTCGAGCTAGAGGAAATCAGTTACCGCGTCTGGTTCGTCCCATAGGTCTTGAATTGTCAGTTGTGTCGGGCAGGCGGGGCACTGGAACAAATGTTCAACGGAGTGTGGTGCCACTCCACAGTCCGGGCAAACATGTGCCACGCCTGCATTGACACGGGCCTTGTAACAATAGTGAGTGGAGAAGAAGAAGAAGAAGAACGCACAGCTTGATCGAACTGAGTGACATGAGTCCCACCACAGAATAAGTAACTCGTGGTCGCAATCTGAGGCTTGATGACTGATGACGAGAAACCTGTTTACATACTATGTTGAGAGAAATTGATTTTTCTGTAAGTTTTCTTGTAGATACAGTTTCCGGTTTTCAACGAATGTGGAAATAAATTTGTCGAATATGCCTGGAATCTTTGCATTTAATCGTCGATGGGAAATTGGAAGCGATGACTTTGTATTTCCTGCATTTGGCGAATTAATAATACGTATTGCTTGGTAAGTTATAAGCCCGTGTAACTGCAGGTATATCTGTGTTGTCGGCATACATCTAATCGGAAGTGGTCGCTATCTCCCCACCAAGAACTTTGAAGTAGTGATCCAGGCTTATGATTAGGGTTAGGGAAAGTTTACCTGGAGAGGCTTAGAGTTTTAGGATTCGGGTGGGGAAGGGAAGTAGGGAGAGTAAGGCCAGCAAATGTTAGCCGCATGCGCATTTCGCACAAATTGGACAACACAGATTCATGGAACTTTCATACCCGAGTTCTATAGGTGGAACTTTCGTCTTCGGGAACTTTCGTCCCTTGGAACTTTGGTTCCCTGACACTGATAATTACTGAACCCCTTATTCTTATGTAGTGTTTATAGTTCAGCGAAAAAAAGCTTCAATTTTGTGTCACTCGCTAGACGTATATAGCTAAGAGTTTCAACAGGATATAATAATAGCAAGGAAGCCCAGCTGTTGTGCTAGAGAAGATGCACTACAGCTTATACATTTCCTGTTGCAGTACTGACCTTCAAGGTCATCCAAGTTTGATGATATTTATTTTATCCGAAAAAGCGAGATATGGCTAGTTTTCCATTGAGAAAATGCACATTTTTCTACCTCTGTCTATTCGACCCAAAATTTGAAAATGTTTCCCTTATACGTAGAGAGCACTGACACAGAACTAATTATCCGTGCAAAAAGTTTTCCTCTATGACCCAATGCTTATCCACAATACATTCGTTACAGACAGACAGACGGACAGACGAGAGACAGATGACAATGGTACCATCAACACCTACAGCATAGCTGTAATTAAAAAAAGCGTGTCAAAAATTGTGTGCAATATAGGCCTAATAATCAATGTTAGCGAACGAAAGTTTCATGCTAATTTTGATGTTGAGAATGAAAGTTCCAGGGAACGAAAGTTGCAACGAACGAAATTTCCATAGGTGGAACTTTCGTTCCCGGGAACAAAATTTTTCGGGTACGAAAGTTCCAGTTACCGACAACACAGCATTTAGTGTAAAGTTTAAGGCCGTTATGGGATTGCTTCTAGAAAACGTATGATAAGTTGAAGGTCTGGAGTGTTTTTTTCGAAAAAAAATTGTGTATTATTCCAAATTTTTGCAGTGACTGGATGGTATCAGTTTGCTATTTTTTATGTGTTGTTGTATGTTAATAGCAGTAATTATTTTTCTAAGTTATTTCAGAGCATAAAAATTCTGTTCATTATCTTCGTATTACAAAACAATGATTATATTTACCGTGCACGGATCGCACACGTGCACCGACGGCATGTAAGCAAAGAGTTGCGTGGGCACTTGTATGTTCCCGTTGCTGTTATTAGTTAATTATAAGCAAAAAAACTAACTCTAGAAATAGTTAATGTTAATGTTTTGTTTAGAACAATTTTGAATACTGAGTAATCTGGTCAGCTGATATTTCACTTTCGAATCATGTCAACCTTTAGGCCTACTACGAAAGCCTGCCACCCAAGGAACCACCCAAGATGTGCATTCTTAGATGACGTAATACTACTCAAGATGTCATATAAACGAGTTCAGAAGTTTGGACTGTGTGCATACACGGAAAATAGGCCTAACTGCAATTTGAATGGATGGCCGTGCTCGCTCGCACGGTCAATAACATTTTCTGTGCGACATCGGAACATGCGTGGCGCACTGTCAATAACACCATGCATTACAAGATGTTTTATTTTTTGGACTAGTGCTAGATATTTTTAGATATTGTTGACGCATTATATAGCATATTGTATAAAAAAATACTGGTATTTGATTAAAAAATGTTTATACAGTGTAAATGATTTAATCATGGATTTAGTGTGTTGAAAGTTTGAGGCAAATGTTCTCTGTTGTTTAGAAGGGTCATGTTGTTTTGTGTGCAGGTTGGTAGCACTGGCTTCAGTGTTAGCTGCTCACAATGATCTGTTGTATCAGTGTGAGACCGGACATTTGCTACGTTTTTATTACGTTGGCACATTGTTACTGCTCTCTATTGCAATATTTTTGTGCATTTCAATCATTTACATAAGTGCACATGGAACAGTTGCTGATGACCGACCACGTGCTAGACTTCCGTGTCTCCTGTACGTGCGGACCGTTTTGCTAGTGCCGGACTTTGTGTGGATAGCAGTTGGCACTAAGTGGGCATTTCGTGATGAAGCTGGCACGGACTGTCCCATGGATGCCGTTGCAGTGGTTTGCAGTGTTGTCATTGTCAGCTGGCTGCTTCAGCTGGCATTCGTCATCTTGATTTTGCTGTTCTTTGATCCTCTTGGTCGACGACATTTGAGCACTGTTCGAGATTCTCAGCAGTTATGGAAAAGGAGGTTCTGTATTTGTTGCTAGCCTGCTTGGATATTTGTATAAACTTTAGTTTGGAAAGGGAGCCATTGTGTTACTTCATTTATTGTGTTTGCAAAAGAACCATTTTTGAGTACTTTTAACATTTGTGCTGTAAAGGGTGTCCATGTTTGTAATACTGAGTGTGAATAATGCACACCGTAGCTCAAAATTGAATAGGCTGTCAGCTTAGACTACATTGCAAAAGAATTAATTATAATTAGCTGAAGAAATCTAGCCTTAATTAACTTTTTGAAATTTTGAAGACATTTTCTTTTTCTATGACCTATACTGTGTCAAGTGGGATGTTAAACCCCACTCACTCACTCTTCTTCCTGTACCATAATAACTAATTGTTTTGTTGGAACATGATGTTTTTTTTGTTCTTTTCAACTATTATTGATGAATTAACAGTTGTGACACGGCATTTTGCGTGCAACTTAATGCACACATATTCTACATGTTTAGTGAATTTTTTTTTAGCAAATTGCTACTGGTGACTTTTTTGTGCTTTGTTTGCTATATATAGGTGTCATCTGTTGTGCTGCTGTGCTTCAAAGAATAATCAAACAGCAAATGCTTTTGAAAATGTTGCTCACTTGATCTCCGATTACTTCCATGTTTGTCTGTTTTCATTGTTTCTGCGTTTTGTACACAGTTTAATGGTGACATACTTTAGCAGTACTACATGTACTTTGCTGTGGTAGTATAGTCCTGATAACAAGAGTACTAGCCTAATTGTGGCCAAATTAATATGCATCTGCTGTTTTGCACTGCTAAGAAACAGATAGGGACGTCAATAGCCACAATGGGGCCCCGGAAAACATTCTTGTGGGGCCCATCTCGGGAGAAAATTGTTGAAGTTTGCTTTTTAAAATGGTGTATTTTGATGTACTTTATATTTTTGAGTGATAGTGGGACCCCCAAATGTCACAGCGGGCGGGGAAAACTTTCCTCTCTTCCCTCCCCCTTTTGATGGCCTGGAAACAGACCATTAATTTTTTTTGCTAGAGTGTGCTTTACTAATATGCGGTATGCACCTGCAGAATGATGGTAGTAGTATGTAATTGTTAACTTGTGTCATTGCTGTATGCAGGGAATTGAAGTGGTTCCAAGTGACATAGTCGCTGGACTGATCCTAGTTCAGCGTCAGCAGCAGATGCGAGCCGTGCGTTTAGACTTCGTAGACTCTACGTCATCAACACAGCAACAAGTTGCAGCGCCTGACACTGCTTCATCCAACCAGTCCATGCCTCTGTGGATGACGCTCGACAATGCAGCACACTTCATGAAGTTCGCCCATGCAAGTTACGGCTGGCCGTTCTTCGTGTTTAGCAACATTTTGTATGGGCCGTGTAAACTGTGCTGCAGCTGCAGGTGAGATATGTTTTTGACGGTTAAATCTGTGTCAGGAATTGTGTGTGATCTTGTTCTGTTTGTATTATGTGATATGCTGCTGTTGATTTGGAGTTTAAGCCTTTTTCTGATTGCTTTTTGTATTTTTTCATTATGCTCTGTACTGAGCTTTACTGTTTAGTATTTTTTAGTTTGTTGTGAATGTGTTAGAATTACATTATGTGTTATTTTATATCGTGTATTACCAAGCACTATTATTGCAAGAATCGTGTTGTTTTGTAGCTGTTGTGCATGTTGTTATTCTGAAGAAAATGTACATGCTGATAACTGTTGTACATGCAACACTTCTGCTGTCTTACACAGTACTGGCATTCAGAGGGATGACATCGTTTATGCTAACTTCACCAACCGGGTAATGTCTTGTTTAGTACACTGTGTTCGGAAAAAAGTAATCCCATGGACATCGTACAATAGAAATGTCAAATCTGAATAAAATTTTGTACACTCAATCCCCAATAAGTTGCTGAAGCGATCACCAAATTTCATTAAAAATATTTCTCAGCAGTTATTAATTTTTGAGTATTGATAACAAAATATCTCTGTTACTGATGTTCAGATTAGTTCCGATTTGATGCTTCTGTTGTATGATGTCTAGGTAGTTACATTTTTCTGGACACAGTGTATATTGTTAATATACTAGTACACAGTTCACAAGTAGGTAATGTGTTTCTATAGTTATCACCTTTGAATCGAGGGTTATATTGTCTGACACACAGATTGCTGTTGTTTGTTGCTTTCGTTGTTGTAATTTGTAATCACATTTGGTTTTCATTTTCAGTCAGTTTTTGTCAAACACATTTTGTCACATATTTCAGATATTCGAGACTGTATTTTACATTGCAATTGATCACCAACATCAGTCAGTTGTCATTGCTGTGCGTGGCACACTTTCATTGAATGTGAGTCTCTGCTGTCAAATAGCTTGTTTTTTTATCATATTTTGCAATATTGTCATATTTTTGATAACTCAATCACATGTCATTATTATGTAGAAGCTTAGGAATGTTTTTGTCTGTAGTGTTTGAATGTGTTTGTATTAATGGTTGTTTCTGGTTGGTTGCATATTGTGGAGGAATATCTACAATGCCCCCAAAGTGACACCCCCAATTTTCGAGGAAGGCCCAGATAGTTCAAAGTGTATTTGTGGGTCATAGTTCATGTCCTCTACCATGACCCACCCAGGTACCCAGCCTACCCCTTCCCCAAAAAATTTTCGGGGTATTAAGTTTTTTGCTTACTTATTTTTTGTCGTTTTACGGGTTGTTTGCGAGCTCATTTTTTAACATAGCACTAATGTTCAAGGGCCACATAATAGCCAAACCAAAGTGCTATCCAACGATATATGGGAATTGGAAGTCGTCATAATACGTTTAAGGATTATAGGCTCTCAAATAGACCTGGTATATAGGTAATTTTTTATGAATTCTGACATTTTGCCGCCCCCTTAACGAACGTTCCTGCACCCAGAGATTACCCATCCTGCGAAATTTTTTACATTTGGCATTACCCGCCTCGATTCCGATCATGGAGAATGTTGAAGAAAACTCTATAGATTTATGATAATTAAATTAAATTAATTATACTTTTCTGTTGTGTGATATTATAGGCCAGCTGGTTTTCAAGTCTGATTGAATAATATTTTACAGTACACATACTAATATTTATGCCTCCTTTTTATTATATTTTCGGCTGCTGATTGATTGTGTGCAATATAAGCAATATAAGTTAAATGCAGTGGATATTTTTTAAAGGTTTGCTTTGAATGGTTTATGTAATGAAGAAGTGCTGTGCTCATTTTTTAAGCTAAACTATAACCAATAATTATGCTGTCCAATTTGTACAAAATTTTGTTTTGTCTGTTTGCAGGTTTTTTACGGAATCTTTATTTTGGTTCAGTTTATAGTAGTAATCTTTGAACATTAGCTGGTTAGTGGTAAACAAAAAATTAAAATGCATTTAGAACGTAAGGCATACTTGTCACAATGAATTCGCTGCTCATGCTGCAGCCTTTACTACCTGATTCTTCCAGCCACTACTGCTTTTGCAACTGATGGCATTGGCTGCAACTTACTCAGTAGTCAAGCCACTTTGCTAACAAACTTTTTATAACCAGGGCTCTGTATGAAGACAGTTATTAATCTGTCTGTTGCTATTTTTGGACTTCTATTGTTGGAATCGCAGCAGTGTATTCATTGTTTTTATCTTAGTTTATTTTAACAGTTGTGATTTGCCAACTGTTGTTTTAGATGAATGTGTGAGTATGACTGAATGTTGCAGTAAGTTTGTGGAATTGTTGAACAGGATGCGTTAACAGACCTGGCGGTCGATGCAGATGAAGTTGCTACAGCTGATGACATTGATGATGCTAAAGCACACAGCGGCATATTACGAGCTGCTGTCTACGTAGCATCAACAATAGTAGACAAACAGTTGCTTGAGACTGCTTTTCAGAAAGCCCCTGTTAGTATATTGTTAGCTAGTATATTGTTAGCTGTTAACTTGTGCCACATTGTTTTGATTTTATACTTAATTTCGATGTAAATGTAAACATACATAAAAGCGATTTGTACACCGTGTCCCAAAATTAGTGGCACCCCCTACAGATAAGTTAGTGTAAAATCGTTAATACCTGATAGATTTTTACAAAATTTGAAACAGTCATGGGGACAGTCATTTTGAGCTAGCATTTAGAGTTTGAGCTCAAAGTGGCCACCTTTGGCCTCAACACAAGCTCGTAGTCTAAAATGGGTATGCAGCTGTTTAATCCCTTTGTCAATAACAATGCATTGAATGTATCTCAATGTAAACAAACTCTGACGTCATAATGACGTTATATTGAGCACACACTAAAGTGCGTACGTCATAATGGGTGTGACGGTAAGTAACGTTAAGATAGTGCAGTGTAAAATATTTCGTTGAAATCCGTGAACTACAAACTGAATTAGGTGTGTTTGAAACAGGGGTGCCGCTAATTTTGGGACATGGTGTATAGCGCTATAGTGCCAAAATATTCTGATCGGTAGGTGCTCTGTTTGTGTCATAATATCTATCTGTTAGTGTTTTGGGAACAGTTGATTGAATAGTTTGTCGATTTTTAAGAAGTGTTGATTACTTGTTGATTGATCAATCAACTGATTGAATTCTTTGTTGTTAATCCACTGTGGGACTATGTGGATGGGAGTTTAAGTTTGAATTTCCCCCCATCTTCCAATATGCAGTATTCGGTTTCCTGTCAAAACCTGGACTGACAGAACTAACCCACTAAATGAACCGTAACCCTAACCTTACATGTAACTCTATCCCTATCTATAATCCCTAACCCTAACTTTAACCTTAACCCTTACATAACCCTATTTCTATTCCTAACCCTAATCTCTGACCCTAACTTTATACCAATCCTTAGCTCTATCCTGAATGCTAATCCATAACCCTGTCTGTGACTCTAATTTCTAACCCCAACCTTATCCTTAATCTTATTCCCTAAACCTAAGCCTACATCACTGTTTTCAGGTTTTGACGGTCTAGGTTTTGTCGGGTCACCACAGTATTCTGAGATTAATGACTGTCTGGAGGATAAGAGGAAAGATTGTTAGAACTACGATCACTGTTGTTACATATGCATGCTCATAATGCGCAGTTCTTACAACCTTAGGCTTAGGATCAATTGTTGTGTTTCATTTGTTTTATATGGGTTTTTTTCTGTAAAGGTTAAATGTTGTGTTTTATTATTATGTTTTCAGTGGGATGTTTCACCTCTACTAACTCACTCACTTTTAGTTTGAACACATTACTGCTGTTTCTGTGTGTACTAGGGCTATCGGCTAGTTGTGACTGGTCACAGCCTGGGAGCGGGTACGGCTGCCATTCTGGCTACACTTCTGCAGCGTGAATACAGCAACGTGATGTGTTTTGCATTTTCTCCACCTGGCTGGCTGGTCAGGTTTGTATATCACGTTAGCAGCATGTTGTGCTTTTAACTGATTTCTTATATTACAATTTATCTGAGTGCTTTGATTTGTTTCTTTGGTTATTTCTTTGGATATGTCACAGTCCAATGGAAATAGAACTTTTGTGTTTAAACCTGGAATCTTTACTACCAAGGGCAGTAAAACTTTTTTAAAATATAAATATTGCTATTGTTTATGTGTTTGATGAATAAGGTAGATACTTCGAGCATGGTTTGTGAAGACATTTTACCTACACTGTTAGTTGGCTTCTTGTTCTACACAAAATAGCTACGTCGATTAACGAACTCCAAATGTTTTTATTAAATTTGTATTTTCTTTGTATCAAATTCATGAATTTTTGTTGAGATGAGATATGTGAGGGTCGTTCCATAAAAGTTACAAAACAGCATAATTCTGTTAGTTTTCCAAATACTAACAATCCAAAATATACATTTTATATGAAATTTAATTCTGGTTATCACCTGTGAGTTTTATTACGATGACATCACTGTGATGTCATTTATACATATTAAACTTGGTAACGTTGCCACTAAATTTGTCCCATAACGAACAGCATGTTGTGATTCGCTTTTGGTGGGCAAAAGAAATAAGTACAGATGAAATTTACTCCAGTATAAGGTGACAAGTGTTTTACGAAACCAACAATACACATCTGATGTAAGAAAATGCTAACTGGGCAGAAATTCACATAAGATTCTGAGGTCCAATCAGTTAAGTCGTTCGTCAGCAGCTTGGACAGCAGCCACTGCCAGCTAGCATCATTCTTTGCATAGAGCATTCAGAAGCTTGTTGACATATAAGACAAAATGTTTGAAAGAACTCGGACAATATGCTGATAAATATAACACTAACCTTTAAATTTAATGAGGTGACATTAACTAAGGCTATTCATTTTTTGTGTATGTTTCTATGCTGTTTATCACTTGCGAGTTATGATATATTATTGGCGGAGAAAATATACACAGATAGTCTGTGTTCTATGAGCAGGTGACGTTACAATAATGACATCATCATCCAAAAAAATTTTACATGTATTGAAAATGAAATTTCTTACAAAATGTTTATTTTTGGAGTTTTTTATATTTGGAAAACGAACAGAATGATGCCGTTTTGTAACTTATTTATGGAACGACCCTCGTACTATCCCAGAATTATGCAGAAAATTGTTTTTGTGGTAAAAATGTGCTGAATTTATTTAAATTTGATGTGATTTGTTAAGTGTGTACATTTTTCGTGGACCACACTGTGTAGCATACCCATGAGTATTCTCACTCAGTACTCGCGTGTGGTGTGCTTTTGTGCAGTCGCTCACTGTCAGTGTACATGCGCCAGTTTGTCTGCTCTGTCATCATCGGTAAAGACCTGGTTCCTCGTCTGGGCGTTATTACTCTGGACAACTTTAAAAAACAGATGCTGAATGAACTGCACACTTGTCGACTGCCTAAGGTAGCCTTATGGCTTCTTATTGCTTATTTACATGCATTTTTAATTGTGTATTTTAATGTGTCATTTTGATGAATTTTTTATCAGTTATGAAATATGAATGTTTTTTTTAAAATTATGTTAGATGAGTTGTTTTTAGCTTTCGCTTTCATTTAAGTAACTTTATGGATGGTGGTACCGAATGAAAATGCTGAATTACTGCTACAGTGCTATTAGTACTACTTTTATTTTTTGTTGAACTGGCCAATTTTTTGGATTTAGGCCACTTTTAATTTGGTGCAAGTTAACTTGGAATTTGTTAGAGGAGCTCTTTTTACATGTTCGATGATTTTTGTGTCATTTAGCCGAGATATAACTGAATTTGTAAGTAGCAGTAATATCCGCAATGTTTATTAATAACTTCTGTTTGCAGCAAAATGCACCAAATAGAAACGAGTAGAATCCCAGTATCTGTAACTCACTAAAGCACAACAGCCTATAATGCAGAAAAATGTACGGTGTTGGTGTTATGTGAAAAATTGTGTGATTTTTGGTGAACATAGAACAATTGCAAGCAGTGGCACGTGCCCAGTAGATGTTCAAGCGTGATAGCAAGGAATGATCTGGGTGCTGTTGTTATTGGTTTAGTATCGTATTCTGTTGAGTGGGGCGTGGAACACACTGTGCTGTATACCTGCCAGCATGGATGAGGATGATGCTCGCAGTGATACAGATGAGGAGCAGCGTCAGCCACTGCTGGATGCGGAGGCTGCTGTCCACTCATCACTCTACACTGACAGCCACCAGCAGCAGGTGACACGGTTTGGCTGTGAAACGTGCTGTTCTGTTTTTCGTTAAATAACGTGATTTTTAATTGCATAACTAATTGCAGTTAAAACTTCTTAAACTGTTTTGCAGCACTGTTACAGCACCACATGTATCGAGGGGTGTGCCTCTAATTCCTTTACGACCTGTGGCACTGTACGAATGTGTTTTGATTAATTAATTGATTGGCTGATATGTTGCCATCGAATCATCGCCTCAAAGTGGCACGCGAATAAAATATAGTAAAAGTTGCCTTTAGTAGTTTTGGTCTAACAGCTGTTTTTTTTCCATTGTGAGTAGCTTGCTGATAAATTTGTGCTTATTAAAAAAATCTGTCAGTAATTGACCTGGCTTTATGTAGAGTATCTTTGTAATACACTGCAGTGCTGTTACCACAAAGCCAAGTCGTTGTCTAAACTCCACCAGTCACTGTTCAGTTGACTTGATGTATATGTGTATTTGATAGCCTGATGAGTCATCATCACCTGTCCATAACCTAATGCAGACTGCACTCGTCTTGCCTGGTCGTATTCTGTTTCTGGAGGAAAGTCAAGAAACACGGTGAGTTTTGCGCGATTAATTGATATATGTCCTCTTTGCATTCATCACGATGAACAAGCCTCCCAGCAGCGAACAAGCAAATGTGTGACAATCAGTAATAACCACGCCCCTTGGCATGCAATGTTAGGAAATTTTGTTCAGAATTTGTCAAAAAATTGCAGTTTTGGGTCACTTGTTGCATTGTGCAGTATATAGCTAACTTTGCTGTCAGGTTCACTTTGTAGTATTTCATATTATATCTATATCGGAGAAGTTGATTTCTTGGGTGATGGACATTTTCCAGTCGGCATGATTTCCTGACAATGAGTCTTATCACCGATACAACCTGTCCTATGTGAAGCCTGCTAACTGAGACAGCGGCGCTGTCGGCTAAAAAAGGAGGCGGGGCAAAAGATTCTAATTAATTAATCGATACTGCAGATTTCAAACAGAATTCCAACAGACAACTGCAAATTTTCAACAAGGTGCTCAAAATTTCAATTTTGTTCCTTAATTTTTTTAAATGGGGGTTTTCAGCTCTAAATTTTGAATTTTTGGACGACAATTTTCAGATAACAAAGATTTTTTTACAAATCTTTTACAGTCCAAAATTTATGGGGGCATTTGTTTTCTATTTGCCATGTCTTCCCCCAGCCACAATGCCACTGATCTGAGATAAGCAGCAATATGTGTGCAGTGCAGTGACAACAGAAAACATTCTGCAGATGTTTGTTACAGCACCTGCTGTGGGGCAGTGGAGTACAGAGCAGTGTGGGCAGAGCCAGAGTCATTTGATGAGATTCTCGTTGGTGCTGGAATGATATCCGATCATCTGCCAGATACTGTTCAGAGAGCTCTGGATTCGGCTGCTGCGTGCAGTGGCGACATGCTGCCTGCGCAGACGCCGCAGCCACAAACTGAATACATTGTCTAGAGAGGAACTGTTCTTGAAATGCCTTGACGTTGTGTTGATTGGCATTCACATGTTATCATTATTTTGGAGTTTGATACAGCTTGGTGCTTTTGCTGAACTTGGTTTTTGGAAACGTTATTTGATTTGTGTTTGATGATGTACTGGCACTGTGGAATATACATGACATAACCAACCATCCAGGTAAACTCAGCTTTCCATCCCTCTTGGGTAGGTAAATCGAATACCGGCATGTCTGGCTGAGACTAAGGCTGCGTTCACACAGACACGAGTACGAGTCCGGGTTTCCGTTTATGGCCCGTAGAAGCTTCACCCGTACGAGTGGAGCGTTCATGGTCACTTGTACAAGCACATAACTAAACGCGTGTCGGCCATATTGAATAAAATTGAATCGAAGAAATGCTTCGCCATTTAAACAACAAAATTCCACTACAAAGTTAATATTTTTCAAACCGCACATCTCTAACGATGAACAATTTTACGATGACGTCAGTTCTGACGTCAAATATGTGTCACAGTTTTTATAAATTATATTAGTGCTATTTACGAGTAGTTTACTTTCTATGAGTTGGATAAAAACACGAGCTGCACAGAAACTACTTGTACGAATGAAATTCACAGGTAACCCGCACTCGTATGTATGTGAACGGCTGCCATTAAAATGCACGCAAACTCGTGTTTGCCGAAGCTTGTATACAGGAACCCATACAGTGCCGGACTCGTACTAGTGTTTATGTGAACGCAGCCTAAGGAGGGGTGCATTTATTCATGTTAGGTGGCAGGTAACACTCTGAGGTATTTGCCCTCGTCCCTGCCGTTCTTCCCATACATTCAGCTCCTGAGGGACTTGGCATGCAAACAATCACAACAAGTTAACACTCTGTGTTCTCATATGGCAGGTGAGCTTCCGTGGCTGTAAGAGAGGTTTCCTCAGAGAGCTACAGATGCGTGTAATGCTTAATTACTATGGCTACTATCCCATGGTCTCAGTAGGAGAGTTGTTTGTTGAGTGTGATATGAAACTTTGCTCTCCCAGTCAATAAACTGTAAATGCAGAACATGCTTTTTCTATGGAGTGCAGCAGCAAAAGCTTGGTGGGCCAGTGGCTAACCCAAGGAGCTTAGCACGATTTAAGTTTTGTGTTCATTTGCCACTTGCAACTGATTGCATCAACCATGAGCAGAATGGCCAGTATGGAACAAAGGCAGAAACTAGGTTAATTGCATTAACATGTAATCTTATTTTGCGTGTTTTGTATGAAATTTTCCTAATGGACCTGACTGGAATTATCATGCAAAATTTGCTGAGGATTTGAGTGATGAGTAATAAACTGAAGCCTGAGATTTGTCTCACTCAGTGTTAATTGTTTTAGCACAGAGTTGAGATTAAAAATGCTGTAGCAGCTAGCAGTTAGATTGTTGGTATCATTTTGTTACCCCATCCCGCAACAGTGTGAACTATGGCAACTATGACTATGCATTCGGTATGGGTGTGCGTGGATGTGTGCAAGTTTCCATCCAGCTGCCTGTTTTTTAAGTTTAATAGCACGGGGTGGTATTTAGTTTGTGCCAAACTTGTTGACAAATGCATTTGAGCTGTTAAGATGCTATTGCTTTTAGTTGTGGAACTGACAGAAATAGCAAAAGAAAAGACAGTTTGGTCGTCGCCGTATTGTTAAGCTTTTATGGTGCTGTAGAAGTTTGCCAAATTTGTGAAGTTAGAGTAATTATCATTACTGAGTTGGTGCATTGAGTCGTGAGTGTTGCGGTGTGTTTTTTTCTTGAAGGAATGTTTTTGTTGATCTGCTATCTGTGCTGTCGATTGCTTGCTTATTCTATTATGTTGTTATTATATTATGTTATTTATACAGATATTGGTACATGTGTGTTGTTGAATGCACAATCCAGTCTTCAAGCAGTGTTGCTTGAAATAATACATATTTGTAACAGTGTAAGAATGTGTTGCTGTTTGCTACTGGTCTAATGTGCTTCATGTAGTGCTTGATCGTCCATAAGTTTGCAAACGTGCAGCTTTCATACAGTTCTAGACCACGTGGTAAAGGGCACCCACTGAGTAGGAGGCATGCCGTCTTATTTGTTTCCCCTTTCATGCGTAAATAAATTGTTACTGGTTTTTAAAAAAAGTTTTTCTTGAATGAAGAGCAGTAAAAAGATGTGGCAAAGTGTGAGATGCAGATATTCAGGCCAAGTTGTTGCTGGTTGTGGTTAAATGGTCAAGCTTTCACTCGCTAGCTTGACCCTCTTATGCAGAGCCTCCTCCTAGACCCCACTTTCAAACACCTTCCGCTGTCTGTGCTTACAGTTTGTTATTTCTAAGTTGTTTTCGTGTGAAATCATACTCATATTGGGCCTGCTGGGTGTGGATGACTTCACGAAAGATCGGTTTATTTCACTCGAGTTGCGGTGTATTAATTGGGCTCGTGGCAAACAAGCACTGCACTGGATTGCACTGGATGTTTGAAGTAGTCCATTGCGTTCGTGTCTGCAGACTGCAGTACGGGGCAATTAACGGCATCTGTGCAGAGCATGCTGGTCACACGGGGCTTGCTTTGAACAACGTGGGTGGTCGTCGTCGTGTCAAGTGCCCACCCGCTAACAAAGCTGCCTGCTGATGGTATATTGTCATCGAGTCGACATCATGCAATAAAGCTCAGTGTGGACATGGCCGTGTCTAATTTATTACCACGCCTATCATACAGACGGGTGAGACACGGTACACAGGCAATTTTGCCTGCTCGCTCCGGGTCACACATTTAAGTGGAACACGCAGGCCAACATTAGCTCCCAAGTCTGTAACAGTTGACGCGGCTGACATATAGCATGCAAATCGTATAAAAAAATCAATGCAGTATCTCTCTTAGGCAACAGCGATTTTACCACACATAACAAAATAACCAACATTTTAATCGTTACTGTATCACATAACTTACGAGTGTTACTTTACTTAATGAAAACTAGCGGTTGGCTGTCAGAGGTGACTTGATATATTTTGCAAGCACGTGTTTCATAGATAAACCGCACCTGGTTTGTCACGATTAGGCCTAGTTGTACTGTTACAAATCGACAAGAAAAATGCGATTAGTATTCAAGACGATGTGGATTTACACCGAGTCTCAATAAAAACGCGTCATTTTTTATTTTTCAATAACTCCGTGAAACATTAGCCGATTTTGCTAATTTTTGGCAAGCAACATCAGGAAGAAATTTGACATAGGCCTAAGTGACTGTAGTTTAGTTCACCTCACCATAATACCGTTGCAACACTACCTTGTGAAATTCATAAGTCGTAGTTTGGCCGTTTACAACAATGAATTCACACTGGGTGCTGCATGCGTCGGCCCAGAAATGATTCGCCGAATAGCGACAAACACGAGTAACAGTCATTATCTCTCAGAAAGTCATACTTGTTGCATCACATCATTTTATTGTTGCTTCTGCTAAAAATGTCCTCTTCCAGCACGAACGCAAGCGGATGTATGTATAAGTGTATATATAAACGCGACTCGCCAACAGCACGTTCAATAATTTGTGACCCAGCTCAGTCGCTGTTGATGCATCATTTCAGTTCATTGACGCACGATCTTAAAATATATACGATTAATATTGAATATAGGCTATAACAAATTGTCTCAGTGATTTTTGAGCCGACGCAAGCACTACTCAGTATGAATTCATTGTTGTAAACTGCCGAACTATGACTTCTGCATTTCAAAAGCGACAGTCGATATTTAGGCGTAATAGTCCATGCGACACATGGTTAAGGTGAGATGGGCTAAACCTGACCTGTGGGCTAAACTATAGTCATGTACGTCAAGTTTCTTCTTTGATGCTGCCGACCAAAAATTAGGCTATCACAATCGGCCAATGTTTCACGGAGTTATTCAAAAAATAAAGTGGTACGTTTTTTAATTGAGACACGGTGTATTTTGACTAACATGCATTGTCCTAACTCGACCGTGGATTTTTGTTGGATGCAGCCATAGTTGTCTGCTGTAGCTAACGTCACTCACTTTATGCGATGCATCAGTCTTGAAGCTGCTGGCCAGAGTTGCTACAGATAAGCTAATTGATGACGACAAATGTACTGGTACGAGTACCGTCTAGTGCCTACAGTTCGCATGATAGCATCTTTTCCTGCTTGCGTTACCATCGGAAAATCGACAATGACGTATGCCGAACAATAAATTGCGTCAACGTCAGTTTTATTGACTTTTATACAGCGGTCAGCTCCCGCGAGTCTTAATGGCCTGCTTTGTCCTCCTTAAACACAGCTATCAATGTAGATTTCATTTTATACTATCACTGCTTCACTGTAGTACCCGTATCAGAACGGTAAGGTTAATACTGTGCAGTTCCTTTAAGTTGTAGGGTGTCGTCTCATTTCGCCTAATCGCTCCCCCAGTTGGGTCTACTGCAGAGCCCCAACCGAAATCGAACTAGGGTTGGGGTTAGGATTAGGGTTAGGGTAAGTATACGACGCGAAATGAGATCAGGCGAAATGAGACGACACCCGTCGTATACTTACTTACGGTCGGCCAAAAAATGGTACAGAAAAAATGATGAACGACAAAACAGATCTTGTCAAAGAGGCAAAAACGACAAAGCAAGTCGTTGTTGTTGGTCCGCCTATCAAAAAAAGATTAGGCGAAATGCTGTCCAACCAAGTTGTAGATAGGCCTATTACTAGACTTACGCGGTATTCACACTACGCGTCCGCGCAGACTATAAAACGCTATGCAGGAGAGAACACGGAGCGGATCCGCAGCGTATCCGGACAGCATTGCGGCAGATACGCAGGTTTAAAATACGGATACGCACGTGTCGGCAGTCCGCTCAGCTCGGCGGATCCGCCCGAATCGAGTCGAGTTCGATTTGAGCAGACAGCGTACGCGTATACCGCGCGTAGTACGCGCTGTGCGTGAATGTGTTTATGCAGCGTGATCGATTAGAGCGTATCCGTAGCGGATCCGCGCGGACTACGCGCGAACTCCGCGCGTACAGGGTGCGGCAGAAAAAAGTGGACCCCTAAATTTTTTCGCCGTTTTCTCAGCAACCGTTTGGGATTTTAATACGAAGTTTTACAGCTTGATTTACTGAAACCTTCTACATCTAACAGCCAAATAAAATGTGATTCTGTTGAAAAACGACGAATTTATAGATTTTTTAAC